>CAJDWW010000114.1_pt1 | contig 11535 bp, 12 predicted proteins | sample 7391721 | NCBI WGS metagenome assembly CAJDWW01 (sample SAMEA7055731, study PRJEB34461) | soil metagenome | biome: terrestrial ecosystem; feature: Peninsula; material: soil | place: Antarctica | collected 2016
GTGACTGGCTGTACAAAACCAAGCTGGCGGTCAAAACCACGTCCGCAACCGCAGCCACAGTTACACCCGCGCCGACACCAGTAAAAGTTATGCCGGAAATATCGGTCGCCGAACGCCGCGATCAAAAACGCGTCGATGCGGAGCAACGGCAGCGCTTGGCGTCATTGCGCAAGCCAATTGAAACTCGCATTAAACGACTCGAAGAACAGATCGCAAAACATCATGCGCAAAAAAAAGAAATCGACAGCCGCCTGAGTGCGCCCGATATTTACGATAACGCGCGAAAGGAAGAACTGAAAGCGCTACTGGGCGAACAAGCTTATTGTGTCAAAGAATTGCAGCAACTTGAAGATGAATGGCTAGCGCAGCAGGATGCGCTGGAGCAGGTCAATGCCGCCTAAGCAATCAGCGTGGTGTGTAAATCTGATGCCCGGCATCGTCGATCTGACGACGCAATGCGCGGCGCTCTTCGGGGCTCAGCCGATTTGCGCGCCGCACTTCTTCAGACGCTGAAGATGGCAGTTCGACTTACCACCATGACTGCGCTCGCGATGCAACATCGCTTGCTCGATCTGAACTGCGCGCATCTGTTCGCGCAGTTTGTAATCGTGCGACGTCGGCAGTGGCTGATCGGAACTGGCCTGTGCAACAGGTGTAAAGCCGAAAGCCATTAACAAAACCGTCAGAGGGAATAAGTGTTTCATAATGCCTTCTTTCGATACAACGATTGAAACTGATAGATTACGTATGCAGTGTAAAGTGCAGGCATTCGAGTGGTAAGCGGGATTCAGTAAAGGGTGTAACACTTTGTAATGTCTTGATCATGCGCACTTTCGCGCATCCATTCTGAAGTTACCATAGCGCTATGAATATGACCAATCTAACGACCAATCCAAGCACGCCTGACAGCGAAACCCATCAAGGGAAAATCCTCGTCGTGGATGACGATATTCGTCTACGCGAACTGCTGCGACGATATTTATCAGAACAAGGATTCAATGTCATCACGGCAGAAAATGCTCAGGCGATGAACAAGCTGTGGCTGCGCGAGCGCTACGATCTGCTGGTGCTCGATTTGATGCTGCCCGGCGAAGATGGCCTGTCTATCTGTCGCCGTCTACGTGGTGCCGGAGACAAAACGCCGATCATCATGCTTACCGCGAAAGGCGAAGATGTAGATCGCATCGTCGGACTCGAAATGGGTGCCGATGATTATTTACCCAAACCATTCAATCCACGCGAACTGGTTGCGCGTATCAGTGCCGTACTGCGTCGCATTGGACCAGAAGAATTACCGGGCGCGCCTTCCGAACTGCCTGAACAATTCGAGTTTGGTACATTCGTGCTGGACTTGGCAACGCGTTCACTGAAGAAAAATGGCGAGCCGGTACCGTTAACGACGGGCGAGTTCGCGGTGCTAAAAGTATTTGCGCGACACGCAAGACAGCCTCTTTCGCGTGAAAAATTGATGGAGCTGGCGCGTGGTCGCGAGTATGAGGTATTCGATCGCAGCCTTGATGTGCAGATTTCCCGCCTGCGCAAGCTGATCGAACCAGACCCTTCCAGTCCGCTTTATATTCAAACCGTATGGGGTCTCGGTTATGTCTTCATTCCCGACGGAACACCTCGCTAAACGGATAATGCAAGAGTCTGTTCCTGCGAGTTCCTCGACACCCGCGTCCTACGTAACTTCGCGGCTGGCATGGCTGGCGAGCGGTCTGCTGTGGCGTACTTTTTTCCTACTCGCCTTTCTTGTCGCGGTCAGCATGGCGGTATGGATGGCGAGCTTTCGCTTCGTCGAACGTGCGCCACGCGCCTATCAAATCGCTGCGCAAGTCATTTCAATCGTGACCATCACACGTGCCGCGCTGACCCATTCAGCCCCCGATTCTCGACGTGAACTGCTGTTTGAACTGGCGAGTAATGAAGGTATTCGCGTCTATCCACTTGAAGCCAGCGATCTGATCGAACCACCGACCGATACCACGCTGATGCCGGCGATTGAATACAACGTCAAGCAAAGCCTCGGTAATCACACTCGCTTCGCAGCAGTCGTCAATGGCGTTGCTGGTTTTTGGGTTAGCTTCAAAATTGACGATGATGAATACTGGCTGATGCTGGATCGTGAGCGCATTGAACAACCCTCTGGCATTCGATGGCTAGGATGGGGCATGGTGACCTTGCTGCTGTCGTTACTGGGCGCAATCTTCATCTCCCGCCTGATCAATCAGCCGCTGGCGCAACTGACTGCCGCCGCCCGCGCGATTGCAAAAGGACGCCAGCCGGAACCGTTGCCAGAAGCAGGCCCCACCGAAATCCGGGAAGCGAATCGCAGCTTCAACCAGATGACAGATGATTTGCAGCGGGTCGAATCCGACCGTGCAGTCATTTTGGCCGGTATCTCACATGATTTGCGCACGCCGATTACACGCATGCTGCTTGAAGTTGAAATGCTGGCGCAGATGGATGCGATCATCAACCAGTTTCTCGATTATGCGAAACCCGCCGATCATTCGGCCTTCGCACGCGTCGATCTGTCGCAGCTGCTGACCGATACCGTGAATGAGGCGACGCGCCTATCCGACATTAAGATCAATGCCGAAATTGCGCCAGACATCACAATCATCGGCCATGCCACTGAACTAAAACGTGTCTGCAACAACCTGATTGAAAATGCACGCCGTTATGGCAAGCGTGAAGATGAAGAAATCATTCGCATCGATGTCGCATGCAGACGCGAAGGCAACCAAGCGCTGCTCGAGATTGGCGACTACGGTGCTGGCGTGCCAGAGCATGAAATCGAACGATTGGTGCGGCCATTTACGCGGATGGATAGCGCGCGAGGACAAGCGAATGGCGCAGGCCTCGGGTTGGCGATCGTCGATCGCGTCATCAGGCGTCACCATGGCAGTTTTAAACTGGAAAACCGTGCTGAAGGCGGGTTGCTAATTAAAATTCAACTAGAGCTGGCCGCGTAAGTTACGCGCTACGGATCAGTTTAAATCGCCGAGCAGGCTTCATCGAAGGTGTCAATTCGAAGCGAACGAAATGTACCGCTGATGTTTTTTCATCGTTTTCACGATCAAGATCTTCATCGGCAATTGCATACACACGCGGCTCTCCCTCGACCTGAACAAACAACCGGTCTTCGATACCGATCAGCTTCGCCAGCGCGACCTTGCGCTCTACTTCATTGTCATATTCGATCAGCATCGTCGCTTTGAAATTACTGCCCTCCGGCGCTAGAGGGTTGTAGGCGTCCAACTCTGACTGAATTCCATCTTCATCGAAAATTTTTTCGATTCGCAGCATTTCCTGCACTTGATAACGCAAGGTCGTGTCATCTTCGAACAGTAAGGTTACGTGATTACCAAGAGGAACGCTGCGTTTTTTCTTATGCGCAATCACTTCGGTGCGCAATGCAGGCCGCGCTTTAGCATAAGCTTCGAGCGTCAATAAACTGTCACGCGTGATCGCCATCGTCATCAAGCCTTGTGATCAGTGATCGGGCCAGTAGTAAACAGCGCGTCGCGTAATTCATGATCCATTTTCGGATCATGACGGCGTATCCATTCGAGCACCATTGCAGCATGCTCTTTTTCCTCATCACGATTATGTGCCAAGATAGATTTCAGCTCAGCGTCACTGCAAGCGTCAACACGCTGGTTATACCAGTCGACCGCTTCCAGTTCCTCCATCAATGAAACGATGGCACGATGCATGTCCATCGTTTGTTCAGATAATTTTTCCAGTGGTTCGTGATAGCCTTCGCTTGCCATGATCGTGCCCTTTATATGTCGTATGCGTTGCGTAATAGCGTAAGTGGATGCGCCATTTCAATTTTCTTCAGCCCTGCTTCACTGATGCCCTGCTCGATATGATGTGCTGCCAACTGACAATCTGAAGAGATGATCTCAGCATCTTCAGTGGCCATTGCCTTAACCACCGGTTTGCCAATTTTCATCGCGAGTGCGTGGAATTCTTTTTTCACACCAAAGGTGCCAGCATGCCCTGAACAACGTTCGACAATATTCAGCACCGTCTCTGGAACCAGCTTCAATACTTCGGCAGTTTTCTTGCCGACATTCTGCACACGCGAATGGCATGGCACATGGTAAGACACTTTCCCCAAGCCGCGTTTGAAATCAATTTTCAGCAAACCATCGCGATGGCGCGCCATCAAATATTCAAATGGATCCCACATCGATTGTTTCACCAATTGAGTGTCGGCGTCGTCGGGAAACATCAAAGGAAGCTCTTGTTTATACATCAGCGTGCATGATGGAATCGGCGTCAAGATTGCATAACCTTCACGTGCCAAGCGCGCCAACGGCGGAATGTTGATTGCCTTCTTTTCTGCAACACCTTGCAGATCGCCTTGTTCGAGCTTCGGCATCCCGCAGCATGCTTCCTTTTCCAGCATCACGTAAGGAATTTCGTTGTGGTTGAGAATCGCCAGTAAATCATGGCCAATGCCAGGTTCGTTATAGTTGACGTAACAGGTTGAATAAACCGCCACCTTGCCCGGCGTACGTTCACCATCGCGCACCGGATGCGCTTTCGATACCGCAGCACCGGAGCGAAATTTTTTTGTTGCAAATTCAGGTAACCACGCCTTGCGATCAATACCCAACGTATGTTCAGCCACCGTTCGCATTGCTTTGGTATGGTTGACCGCATTGATGGTCTGCGTCACGATCGGAATTCCGGCGAACATCCCCAAACCATCGGTATTCGATAAAAATCGGTCCCGTGCTTTGACCTCGCCTTTTTTGAATTTGACCGCCTTCGCGCGCAGCATCAAATGCGGGAAATCGATATTCCACGGATGTGGCGGCGTGTACGGGCACTTTGTCATATAGCACACGTCGCACAAATAACACTGATCGACTACTTTCCAGTAATCTTTCTTATCGACGCCATCCACTTCGAGCGTCGGTGATTCATCGACCAAATCAAACAGTGTCGGAAAAGAGCCGCACAATGACACGCATCGTCGGCAGCCATGGCACACATCGAAAACACGCTCCAGTTCTCGATCAAGCGACGCTTCGTCATAGAAATCTTCACTGACCCAATCCAGCGGATGCCGGGTCGGTGCTTCAAGGTTGCCTTCGCGATTGGCCATGGGAGATACCGCCGGTAGGTCAAGAATTCCTGCAGGGATGCATGACATGCATGCACTCAGCAGAAGCGGACCAAAGTCCGTTTCTGCCGTTCGGTAGGTGCTTAATCCACCAGCGCGTCTAGTGCTTTCTGATAGCGATTCGCATGTGAGCGCTCGGCTTTTGCCAGTGTTTCAAACCAGTCAGCGATTTCATCGAAACCTTCTTCGCGTGCGGCTTTTGCCATACCTGGATACATGTCGGTGTACTCATGCGTTTCACCCGCGACCGCTGCTTGCAGGTTCTGGCGTGATGAACCGATCGGCAAGCCGGTTGCTGGATCACCAACGACTTCTAGATATTCGAGATGACCATGAGCGTGGCCGGTTTCACCTTCTGCCGTCGAACGGAACAGTGCGGCGACATCATTCTGACCTTCAATGTCAGCCTTGTTTGCGAAATACAGATAACGGCGGTTGGCCTGTGATTCTCCTGCGAATGCAGCTTTCAGGTTGTCTTCGGTTTTAGAGCCTTTCAGATTCGGCATATGTTCCTCCTTGTTGGTATAACTACGGTAAACCGGGTCGGCGCTGTCGCCCGCAGGTTCTGCGCCATTGTGGATAGGTAATCTGAAAAACTCAAATTGAGAATTTCAATTCTGACTATTGGAAAATGCAATCAGTCATTCGCCTTGCTATCGTTTTCCTGCAGCCGCTTTAGCACAATCAATGCGATCGCTTCTGCCGCAATTCCCTCTTCGCGTCCAAGAAATCCCAGCTTTTCATTAGTCTTGGCCTTGATGTTGATACGATTCGCATCAACTCCGAGATCAGCGGCAATATGCGCGATCATTGCCGGAATATGCGGCGCCATTTTAGGTGACTGCGCAATGATGGTGGCATCGATATTGCCGATAGAGCAGCCGCACCGAAAATAGCATCAGTAATTGCATGCAATAAAACATCGGCATCGGAATGTCCGAGCAAACCTCGCCCATGAGGAATCGTTACACCGCCGATGATTAGTGGGCGACCCGACACCAGCGCATGACAGTCATACCCTTGGCCGATACGAAAGATCGGAATACTCATCCCTGCTCCTTCAAATACAGTTCGGCCAATGCTACATCATGCGGCAGCGTCACTTTGAAATTACGATGCGAGCCCTCGATCAATTTCGGTCGCAGTCCCAACGCTTCAATCGCGCTTGCTTCATCGGTAACGTCGCCGCAATCAAGCAAGGCGCGATGCAATAACCCATAACGGAACATCTGTGGTGTCTGCGCGGCCCACAAACCATTGCGTGAGACTGTCGTCTGTACTCGCCCATTGGCATCACTGCGTTTCAGCGTATCGGCAATTGGCATCGCTAGCAAACCGCCAACTTCATCATCTTTCACTGCTGCGATCAGATGTTCAATCAGCTTGATCGTCAAACCAGGACGCGCTGCGTCATGCACCAGCACCCAGTCACTATCATCGACATGATCGGCCATCGAACGCAAACCGTTCAGTACCGACTGCTGCCGCGTCTCACCACCGTGATACAGGATCGTCATCCGTTGCGCGAGTTTGTCGCTGGTCGGCAAAGCGCTGTGAATATATCCATCGTCGGCACTGACGACCACGAAAGTATGGGTAATCACCTCACACGCGATAAAGGTATCAAGTACATGCGTGAGCATCGGCTTGCCGGATATCGACAAATATTGCTTGGGACATTCCGCTCCCACTCGCTCGCCCACTCCAGCGGCCGGAATCAAGGAAAAATAGCGCGGTACTTTCATTCGTGTTCTACCGAGTTTTCAATTGCCGTCATGATACCCCACGCATCCAGCTCGCCGCCGCTTGGTTATGCTAAGACAGGCTTCGTTTATAATCGCAGACTGTTCGCAAGCGAGCCGAACCGGCCTTTTCTGCTGCGGCACTTTGTATTACCCGATGGCATTCGATCCTAAAAATTCTCTTCCCAAGCCAGGCATCCGCTTCGCATTACCACCGACTCACGGCTCTGCCGACGCGTGGGCGCTGGCGCAGGCCGCATCTGCACTGAAAGTACAACACCGTATGCTGGCGATCTTGGTCGCCGATGCCGGTGATGCGCGCCGCCTGTTGCAAGAGATTCCGTGGTTTGCGGACGATGCCGAGCATGCGTTGCGCTGCCATCTGCTGCCCGACTGGGAAACACTGCCTTACGACGCATTTTCTCCTCATCAGGACCTAGTCTCAGAACGACTCGCAACACTGTACGAAATCCAAAATGGCAATTGCGATGTGCTACTGGTGCCCGCCACCACCGCGCTGGTGCGGATGGCACCACCGGCATTCCTTGCCGCTTACACGTTCTTTTTCCGCGAAGGCGAAAAGCTCGATGAAGCGCGTCTGAAATCACAGTTGACCTTAGCTGGCTACAGCCATGTTGCGCAAGTGATGTCGCCTGGCGAATATTCGGTGCGCGGCGGGTTGATCGATCTCTTTCCGATGGGTTCAGCACTACCATATCGGATTGATCTTTTCGGCGACACCATCGACACCATTCGCACTTTTGATGCCGATACTCAGCGTTCACTGTATCCGGTCAAGGAAATCCGGCTACTACCGGGCCGCGAATTTCCGATGGATGAAGCATCACGCACCGCGTTTCGCAGTCGCTGGCGTGAAGTGTTCGAAGGCGATCCGACCCGCTCGACGATTTACAAAGATATCAGCCACGGCATTCCTGCCGCTGGTATCGAATATTATCTGCCGCTATTTTTCGAAGAAACCGCAACGCTGTTCGACTATCTTCCGCCCGATACGATGCTGGCGTTGGAAGGTGATATCGATACCGCAATCAAACGTTTCTGGAGCGACACGCGCTCACGTTATACCTTCCTGAAAACGGATCGGGATCGACCGCTACTGACACCTGAAACACTGTTTTTGACTGATGAAAATTTTTTCACGCTAGCTAAACCGTTTGCACGTTGGGCGCTTCAGCATGGCGCCGAAGCGTCCGTTTTATCTTCATCAATACCCGAGGTTGCGGTCAATCGTCGCCTCGATGATCCGCTCACTAATCTGCGCTCCTACCTGCTGCGCACCACGCGGCGCGTAATGATTTGCGCCGAATCCGCTGGACGCCGCGAAACGTTGCAACAGTATTTCAGCGAATACGCATTAACGCTGGAACCCTGCGACGGTTTCACCGATTTTTCGAGCTCGTCTTCACGTTTGATGCTGGGCACCGCGCCGCTCTATGCCGGATTTGAACTCAATACTGCCGACGGTGACTGGAGTTTCATCACCGAAGCCGAGCTGTATGCCGATACCGCACGGCGCGCAGGACGAAGACGCCAAGAAAACGCGACTCAAGTTGAGCACATGGTGCGCGACTTGTCGGAGCTCAAGATCGGCGACCCGGTGGTACATATCAACCACGGTATCGGTCGCTATATGGGATTGGTGGGAATGGATCTCGGTGAAGGTGAAACCGAATTCCTGCATATCGCGTATGCCAACGACACCAAGCTGTATGTACCGGTATCGCAATTGCACGCGATTTCACGTTATTCGGGCGCGTCACCCGATGATGCGCCACTGCATGCGCTCGGCTCCGGGCAATGGGAAAAAGCGCGGCGACGCGCGGCACTGCAAATCCGCGATACTGCGGCCGAGCTATTAAATCTATATGCACGGCGCGCGGCGCGACAGGGACATTCATTCCAGTATTCCGCACACGATTACGAAACCTTTGCCGACAGTTTCGGCTTCGAGGAAACTCCTGATCAATCCGCTGCAATCAAGGCGGTGATTCAGGATATGACTACCGGAAAACCGATGGACAGACTGATCTGCGGCGATGTCGGTTTTGGCAAGACCGAAGTCGCATTGCGCGCGGCATTCGTCGCGGTAATGGGTGGCAAGCAAGTTGCGATCTTAGCGCCGACCACGCTGCTGGCCGAACAACACGCACAAACCTTCGCCGACCGTTTCGCCGACTGGCCAGTCAAAATCGCCGAGCTGTCGCGCTTTCGAAGTGGCAAAGAAATTACGCAGGCGATCAAGGGCATGACTGATGGCACCGTTGATATCGTCATCGGCACACACAAGCTGCTGTCGAAGGATGTTAAATTCTCGCGCCTAGGCTTGGTCATCATCGACGAAGAGCATCGTTTCGGCGTGAGGCAGAAAGAAGCATTGAAAGCATTGCGCGCCGAAGTCGACGTGCTGACGCTAACGGCGACACCGATTCCGCGCACGCTCGGCATGGCACTCGAAGGTTTACGCGATTTCTCAGTGATTGCGACTGCGCCACAGAAACGTCTCGCGATCAAAACTTTCGTCCGTAGCGAAGGTGAATCAGTGATTCGAGAAGCGTGCCTGCGCGAAATGAAACGCGGCGGCCAAGTGTATTTTCTACATAACGAAGTCGATACGATTCTGAACCGTAAAGAGATGTTGGAAAAGCTGTTGCCTGAAGCGCGCATCGCAATCGCGCACGGCCAGATGCACGAACGCGAACTCGAAAAAGTGATGCGGGACTTCGTCGCCCAACGTTTCAATATCCTGTTGTGCACGACCATCATCGAAACGGGGATCGATGTCCCCACCGCGAACACTATCGTGATGCACCGCGCCGACAAGTTCGGCCTCGCCCAACTGCATCAGTTGCGCGGCCGCGTCGGGCGCTCGCATCACCAAGCGTATGCGTATCTGCTGGTGCATGACGCACACAATCTTTCTAAATTGGCGCAACGTCGTCTCGATGCGATTCAACAAATGGAAGAACTGGGGAGCGGTTTCTATCTGGCGATGCATGATCTCGAAATTCGTGGTGCTGGCGAAGTGCTAGGCGAAAATCAGTCGGGTGAAATGCACGAAATCGGATTCCAGTTGTATTCCGATATGCTCAATGAAGCGGTACGCGCGCTAAAAAATGGCAAGGAACCGGACCTCGCTGCGCCGTTATCCACCACCACCGAAATCAATCTGCACGTGCCCGCATTATTGCCGTCCGATTATTGTGGCGACGTACAGGAACGGCTCTCGATCTATAAACGCTTCGCCAATTGCAACAGCGCCGATGCTATCGACGATTTGCAGGAAGAACTGATTGACCGCTTTGGAAAAATGCCGGATCCAGCAAAGGCACTGATCGAAACGCATCGCCTACGAATTGTCGCGAAAGCCGCAGGAATTGTTAAAATCGATGCGCATGGCGAATCGGCGGTACTGCAATTCGAACCTAATCCGCCAATTGACGCGATGCGTATCATCGAATTAGTACAGAAGAACAAGCATATCCGACTCAACGGCCAGGACAAGTTACGTATTTCAGCCAGCATGCCCGATCTCGCCGCACGCGTGAGCCAAGTTAAAAATACGATACGGGCATTGACGGCTTGAGGTGATCAGTTTTATTTTTGATTCATCCGATTTTTTGGCGGGCGAATCATACTGCTTCCGTTCAATGGGATTCCCGCCTGCGCGGAAATGGCGACACGTAGATACCTTTTATAATTTCACCACCACAATGAATCTGATTCTGCAAAGCTTGACCGCCACTCACGATCGCGTAAAACACATCGCGTCGCTGGCTCACACAAAAAATATTGCTGCGATTTCGGAGCATGCATATCGCTGCACCGACATCAAGTTTTCAGAGGAAACTCGGAAAATAATCGACACCGAATGCTGGAACCAAAAATTCGATTATGCGTTCGTCGAACCCACCCGCAAGCTATCCGATTTCAAGTTGCTAGCGATGGATATGGATTCAACGCTGATCACGATCGAATGCATCGATGAGATCGCCGACATGCAAGGGCTAAAGCCGCGTGTCGCGGAAATTACCGAAGCGGCGATGCGTGGCGAAATCGAATTTCGCGAAAGCCTGACACGTCGTGTCGCATTATTGAAAGGGCTCGATGCTTCCGCATTGGAGCGCGTCTATCAAGAACGACTACAACTTTCGCCGGGTGCCGAGCGTATGTTGGCAGCCGTCAAAGCGACGGGACTAAAAACCTTGTTAGTATCTGGTGGATTTACTTTTTTCACTGATCGTATTCGGCAGCGACTCGGTCTGGATTTTAGTCATTCGAATCAGCTCGAAATCGATGCCGGAAAATTAACCGGCCGCGTGCTGGGTGGCATCGTCGACGCCGAAGAGAAAAAAGCAAAGGTCGAACGCGTCTGTGCAGAGATCGGCACCACACCGATGCAAGCCATCGTGATGGGCGATGGCGCGAACGATTTGAAAATGATGGCGATCGCGGGTATCTCGGTCGCGTTTCGTGCCAAACCGGTGGTGCGCGAGCAGGCGGATATTGCGCTGAACTTCGTTGGGCTCAATGGCATCCTGCCGCTGTTTGAATAGCAATCGCAACCTATTATCCGCAAGGAGCTTTTTGATGTCACAACAACTAATACTCGACGCGGACTTGCAAGCA
>CAJDWW010000079.1_pt1 | contig 11474 bp, 11 predicted proteins | sample 7391721 | NCBI WGS metagenome assembly CAJDWW01 (sample SAMEA7055731, study PRJEB34461) | soil metagenome | biome: terrestrial ecosystem; feature: Peninsula; material: soil | place: Antarctica | collected 2016
CGTCCTTCGTACCAGATTCTAGCGTCGGACTTTAACTGGCAATTCGGGCAAAGCTGGGGTTTGCGAGGCGAATTTGCCAGCACAAAATTTGACTCGCACGAATATCAGGCTTTGCAAAATGTGGGACTAGAAAATTTTCGCTATTCGGTGATTGGGCTTGAGCATCAGATCGACGGCGGCTGGACAGCGATTGCGCAGCTCGCGATGCGGCGCACCTCATCACCAGCCGTACCGATATTTTCTCCGCTTGCGCCATTCAATCAGGCGGTATGGTTTCAAGCACACGGCCACGACAATACGCTGATGCTGAGTTTGTCGAAGAACCCGTTTGATGAAAACTGGAGTGGCGATGCCGGGGTTCTGCGCAGCGCCACCGGCAAAGACTGGGGTGTATTTCTGCGTGCGGAATGGCGTATTGATGACACTTACACGTTGCGCTTGCGCCATGAAACCTACCGTGGCGATAACGATACCAATCTCGGCGCATTGCGCGCGAATAGCATTAGCATCGTCGAACTACGCGCGACTTGGGGAAGATGATATGTCGGATCAGCATAACGAAAATTTCTGCAGCATCAATGGTGTTCTGACTCGCAGCGCGCAAGCGACAGTCTCAATCCACGATCGTGGTTTTCTTTATGGCGATGGATTATTTGAAACGATTCCGGTCTATCAAGACGTAGCATTTGCGTTAGAAGCACATCTGCAACGACTACTAAACGGCGTCGCTGCATTACGGATCAACCACGCACCATCGACAGAAGAATTGACGCGCTGGATTGATGAACTGATTGCCGCGAATGGCGGCAATGATGGCGTGCTACGTATCGCGCTATCACGTGGCCAACATGGTGCGTACGGACTTGGATGCAGCAACCTTCAGGCACCCACCGTCGTCATCACATGGAGCCCGCCACGTCGCTATGCGCCCGCCAGTTATCGTGAAGGCATCGCGCTCCACGTCAGCGATATTCGCCACCCTTCTCCGGCGATGCTGCCGACTCGCTTCAAACACGCCAATTATCTCGTCTCCATCCTCGCTTACGATGATGCGATTCGACATGGCGCGGCCGAAGCGTTACTCCTCAACGAACACGGCCGCATCTGCGAAGGCGCATTCAGCAATATTTTTTTCGTGCGCGATGATGTGCTATTGACTCCCGCTCTCGAAGAAGGCGCGCTAGCCGGAATCACGCGCCAGATTGTGATCGACATAGCGCAGTCGAGCGACGTGCGCATAATAGAAGATGCAATCACTACCGATATTCTTGAGCATGGCGATGAATGCTTCATCACCAATTCAAATGCAGGTCTACTGCCGGTGCGCAATATTGGTGAACACGAGTTTGCCGCTCCCGGCTCGATGACACGGATTTTGTCGGAGCGGTATTGGCAGAAGGTGCTAACGCAGGCTGGAAGACCTTGGTTTGAATTTTGACCGAGTTTGGTTGGGTATAAGCTTGCGCCACATTTCGTTTGCGGACTGTTGTTTCTATTCTAAAAGCCGCGCCAGCAGGGCGTGATCCAAAGCGTCATCTAGTTCAATTTGAACAAAATGTCCGTTACCTGGTGCTACTTCGATTTCGCTACCATTATTGGAACGCATACGCGTTACTGTAATATTTTTATTACCTGACGGATGGATGACTTCAAGGCGATCACCCACTGCGAAGCGATTTTTAACATCGATTGTTGCCCAACCATTGGTCACTGATTGTACGTCGCCGACATATTGGCTTCGATTAACTTCAGAAGCACTTTTCATATAATTTTGATGATCTTGCGTATGGTGGCGCTGGTAAAAGCCATCTGTGTAGCCGCGGTTTGCAAGGCCATGTAATTCGCCTAGCAAATTAATGTCAAACGGACGACCGGCAACGGCATCATCGATTGCTCGACGATAGACTTGTGCGGTGCGAGCAGCGTAATACAAGGATTTGGTGCGCCCTTCAATCTTCAAGGAATTGACGCCAATTTTTACCAGACGTTCGACATGCTCGACTGCGCGCAAGTCTTTCGAATTCATGATGTAAGTGCCATGCTCGTCTTCAATAATCGGCAGCAACTGACCAGGACGTCCTGTTTCTTCGATCAGATAGGGACGATCTGCCAGCGGGTGGCGTGGCATGTTGCCCAGTGATGAAAACGGCTGATCGGCCTGTTCCATCGCTTGTCGATAATCGAAATCGATATTCTCAACTGGAATTCTAGCCAGATCGCCACTCGCATCTTCGGCGGCATTCTCAACCTTGTAATCCCAACGGCAGGAATTGGTGCAGGCGCCTTGATTCGGATCGCGATGATTGAAATAACCAGACAACAAACAACGCCCAGAATAAGCAATGCATAAAGCGCCATGGACAAATACTTCCAGCTCCATTTCTGGACAACGTTGACGAATTTCCTCAACCTCATCAAGAGAGAGTTCACGCGACAAAATAACTCGAGTCAGACCCATGCGATGCCAAAATTTTACGTCGGCCCAATTCACTGCATTCGCTTGTACTGATAAATGGATAGGTACATCTGGCCATTTATCACGCACCAGCATAATCAATCCGGGATCGGCCATAATCAGCGCATCAGGTTTCATCGCAATCACCGGCCCCATATCGTTGAGATAGGTTTTAAGTTTTGCGTTATGCGGAAAAATATTGCTGGCCACAAAAAAAAGCTTACCGCGCGCATGCGCTTGCGTGATGCCATCCTCGAGTGCCTGATGCGTGGAAAAATCATTATTTCGTACACGTAGGCTGTAGCGCGGCTGCCCTGCATAGACGGCGTCTGCGCCAAAATCAAAAGCTGCGTGCATTTTGGCCAAAGAGCCAGCGGGGAGGAGTAGTTCAGGAGCAGTAATCATCGGAGAGATTGTGACGGTTTGATTGCCGACATTATATCGATCGGTTTTCGCTTTAGTAGCGCATTTTAAAAAATTGGTAGACTGTGCTATACGATGAGTCGGTCACTTTCCAACCCGATGTATGGCACTTACGATAAGGTGCCAAGACTCACCAAAAACAGGATACGATATGAAAATCGTCAAACTATCCAGGAAGGGACAAATAGTCATTCCAAAAAATATCCGGGATGATCTTCATGATGCAAGCAAATAAGGCATTGGCACGATGATCGGCGCTCGATACCAACATCCTCGTTCGCTACTTGCTAAACGATTCCCTAGTTCAGGCAGACCTTGCCGAGAAAATTCGGCATGGTTGTGAAGCCTGCACCGCACCCATTACTGTATTCCTCGAACTGGTGTGGGTGTTGGAATCCTGTGATTGCGAGCAGGCAGAGATTGCGAAGTCGATCCGCTTATTGTGCGGTCTTGATAATTTCAAACCACAACATCTTGATGCACTTGCTTATGCCCTGCATTGGTATGAAGGCGGAATGGATTTTGGCGATGCATTGCACTTGGCAATGAGAACAAAAGAAACAGGCTTTAGGACACTCGATAAGGTTTTTATGAAGAAAGCGAGTGAGGTTGGTGGTATCCAATTGTTGGTCTTACGTAAAATCTTTTTTGAGTGAGCTAAAATAGTATGTACTCATTTTTAAAATCTCTCCAACCTGCCCCCATTTTTTCTTTTCTCAAGCGCCATTGAAAGATTTTATATGTTTGAATTGCCCTGCAGCAACGTTTATATTTCGCAGACTCTGCGGTGTACATCGCGTTGGGTAGCCTTCGGTGATGCCGATTGATGTGCGGTGCGCAATGTGGAAATGTTCACCCTAGTATTTCGATCACCTAAAAATAGAGCATGAAAAAGTTTATCCTTCAGATTGAGCTGCTGCTTGTAGGGCTCTTACTTTCCGCTTGTTCAGCCACTGGCCCCATATTCAGCGTGGCCGCGCCGCCAACCAAGGGCGAGGCTCTGATTTACCTTTACCGCCCTGATGCGCCCTTCTATGGTGGAATCCAGAGTCACTTTTATGTTGATGGCAAGAAGGTCGCATCGCTCAACAAACAAGGCTACTCTGCGTTCTACCTCCCCTCTGGCGCTTACATATTCAAGAACCATTGGACCGGAATGGATAACGCCAAGGAGACAATTCAATTTCCGGTCGAGTTCCGACCAGGCGAGATACACTACTACCGTCTTACAATTGCGCTGGAAAGCTTTGATATCGTGCCAGTTTATAAAGGTTTTTTCATCTCTGCGAGTCATAAATGGATTATTAGGGACGTCCCGGAACGAGAAGCACTTAAGGAAATCGAACTGACCCATTTCCAGCCACCATTTGACATCAAGAGCGTGCGCAAGATCGGCATTGAATAGAGCCGAATAATAGGTGACGGATCACCATTAAATCAATCCCCGCATAAATATGCTTTTCACGACTCAGTTTAGTAATTTAATACTGGAACGGATTGCAGTTGAATTCATTTTGTTGTTCATGCAAATATTTTAATTGAGCGGATTAAACCTCGAATTACAAAACCCAACCTCAGTTTTTTATTTCAATCTCGAGTTACCAGCGCCTTTGAGGCGCTCAAGTAATAAAATCCCGGCTTTGTCGGGGGATACTTATTAAATCACAACCCATCTCCGTGCGGCGGCGCTGCACGGAAATATCGATCAAAAAAAGACTTCATATGCGCTATATTTTCGTTAAGTTGTTCTTAAAAATACGCCTGTATTGGATTTTCGTTTTTATGGTAATGAATGCGATGATTGCTCAGGCCGCACCAACTCGCGCGTGGCTTGTCAGCAAGAAACGCAGGGGTCAAGTCTAACATTCAAACATGAGCTAGCGAATTGTATAAGCCCGTTTATTTAGTGCGCGACGCATCCGTCAGAAATATCCGGCGATCACGTCAAAGGTCTTATCGTGTAATGCCATGCTTAGATAATTATCAAGATTTCGCCAATAAGGGATTTCAACGAACTGAGCGGCTCCAGTCTGCGATTGAAAGCATGGTTGAATTGATGAAAAAAAAAGGGGGTAACAATAATTATGATGGGCTTTTATCAAATGCCTATCCTGAGTATCTGATTGGGTCGGTGGTAGTTTCTGAATTTATTCCGAACACTGAAGAGATTCACAGAAAATCTTCAGTGATATTCGATCAATATTATAAAGGTGTGAGTTTACACCTGATGGAATACGCAAATAAGAAAAAAATGACCTCAAAATTGCGTGGACTCGATTTCGATAAAACACTACGGGAGAGTTTTTGTGCTGAAAGTGAGAGTAATCGTCAAGCTTACCTTGCCGAAAGGATAGAAGGTGCCAATCAGCAAGTGCGTGATGCGCTTGACCCCCCTAATTTCAAAGCTTTGAAACAACTCAGCGAAATTGCAGAGACCTATTTCCTGAGATCGGTAAATTGTATCGATAATCCGGTGTTATGTTCTTATAGCAATATGTCCGATCAGCAAGAGCGCCATATGGCTGGAGGTATAGCGCTAAATTTTGAAGATCCTGGTTATTCCATCTCGATCAAAGGGCGTAGCCATGCATGGCTTCCTATTATCGTGCAAGCGTTAGATCAGAATAAGAAGGTTTTTATTTTGGTGGGCGCATCACATCTGCCAGATTTTATTGTCAATAGAAAGAAAGAGGCTGGATTAATTTCTTTGCTACGTTTGCAAGGTTATAAGGTGCAAGCCATTCATAGTGCCGCAGACATTCAAAATACTTTCCTTAAAAAATCAAGTTGGTTTGAAGACTTGTTTTGATTTTATCGAGTAAAGAACGCAGGGGTCATAAAGAACGCAGGGGTCAAGTCTAACATTCAAACATGAGTTAGCGAATTGCATAAGCCCGTTTATTTAGTGCGCGACGCATCCGTCAGAAATATCCGGCGATCGTTTCCAGCAAGTTCCAGCTTCAGATAGCACGGGATAAGGTGTGCCCTCATGATCAATATGCGCCGCCACGGTTTTCCACATTCGCACGCCCTGCTTGTCCAATACCAATTGCAATAACCAGCCGGTATTATTTTCCTTACTGGAAAATCCATCGAACACAAAATTTCCTAAACTGTAGATAATCGGTTTGCCCTGATATTGCTCCACATCCTGCGTCACATGAGGATGTCCGCCCACCACCGCGTCAGCGCCTGCTTCAATCATGAGATGCGCCAACTGCCGTTGACGTGGACTGGCGAGAGGTTCATGCTCCCACCCCCAATGCATGAAGGGAATAACGAGATCGGCGTGGTATTTGGAACGCGCATTGACGATATCGAGCTTGACTTGCTCGTCCTCACTCCACGCCACACCTGGCTTGTCGAAATCCGCCTCAAAACTACGCGGGAAAAATTCGTCATAGGCCAGCAAGGCAATCCGCAATCCTTTGCGTTCAATGATGAGCGGCGTATGCGCCTCCATTAAATTAGCCCCGCCACCAAAATAAGGGATGCCCTCCTTCTGAAGAAGTATCAGCATTTCATTGAACGCGACAGGACCAAAATCGCCCGAATGATTATTCGCCAAACCCAGTGCGTCGAAATGCTTCTTGAGTAGTTTGAGCGTACGCGGATGGGCGCGAAACGTATAAGGCTTGTCTTCTTCTGCCGAACCGGTCGTTGCGACCACACATTCCAAGTTACCCACGCGGATATCGGCCTGATTCAGAATCGCAGCAAACGGCGCAAACGGATCACGCCCACTGCGCACGACTTTTCCTGGTGTGTCCGCCAACATAATGTCACCCACAAAATCTAACGACACGACTGACTCACTCTCATTCGCCGTCGCCGCAGCCAACGAAAAAGAGGGTGCCAGAATAAAAAATAACACCGAAAAGCTAAAAATTACTTTCCTCATGGCGACACCTCAAACAAAGCACAACCGTATTGCAGTTCTCGTCCGAGAATTGGTGAGTAATGAAAATTTTTCCCAGTCAGAGAATCCGGTAACGGCGCGATTTGTGCGACCGGCGATAGGTATTTCGCTTCATGTAGCAGCATGGCTTGTCTCTGAATCTGGTAGTAGGTGTAGATCTTGATATAGTCCACTTTGTGTTCATCGCCGATGACCACTGCTTTGAATCGAAAGTTCTTATTGATTGCAATGCTGGGGATGCTATAGGGATCGGTCACGGGCGAAAATTCAAGGTCTTTCACTTCGCCGCTTTGTTCGATGTGACAGCGCAAGCGAATTGCTGCGGAGGCGTCAATCGGCAAACAACTTACTATTGCGAGTGTCATGCAAGCTGCATGACCGAACCGATAATTTGACACAATATAAAATTTAAAAATAGACAAGCGCATACATTTCCTGGCACCGTAGCGACGCAATTGAATTCGAGTAATGGAGATTTCAGACAAGGTTTACAAGCCAGTAACAAAAGCAAGAAAAAAAGGGGCAGGTCAAACATTGAAACAATATTTTAAGATATTTCCCCTAGCATTTTGAGGAGCAAGAAAAAAGAGGAACTAAAGGCACTAGCATCGATGAAAATCAAAGCGGTCGCATCGCAACGCTTTTAACGCAGCGCAGTGCAACGCATCGAATCTCATCGTTCATATTTTGCAGTTTCATCCACAGAGCGAATTCCGAATTTAAAGCGAATTTAAAGGGTCAGCATCACATTGATTTTCGATATGCAGTGCGATGGAAGGTGCTAAACAACGACTTCCTCAGAACCTCGTTTGGATGCTGCCGTCACTCTGCTCTTTGTACGGCTTTTCGGTTTGGTATTGTCATCAATCTGATTGAGTAGACGAACCAAAGCACGACCCATGGCATGCGCTAAATTTACAGGAACGGCATTACCAATCTGTTTGTATTGCGCCGACATAGACCCAGAAAATTGCCAGTCGTCAGGGAAGGTTTGAATACGCGCATATTCTCGCACCGTGAGTGGCCTTGTTTCTTCTGGATGACAACGCTCCGTCTGTTTTTGTGCTGGTGCACAGGTTAACGTTAGGCTTGGCTCCTCCCAAGACAGACGTCGTGCCATACCGGTTTTTCCACCACCCAGAAAATAGCTCTTCATCATATATTCGCGCTGCAACTTGTCTGGCAGATCGCGCCAATAGCCGCCTTGCGGGATCATGGCGAGGATTTCTGCTTTACGTTTAGGGTAAGCTTGCCCTTCTGACTTTGGTACGTCGCAAGGGTACAGATCTCCCGCCTTCAGCGCATCACGCATTGTCATAATGCGTTTGTATGCGGCAGGCCATAAAAATTCCACCTTATTAGCATAATCGTTGCGAATGCCGACCAGAAATAGACGTTCGCGCTTTTGCGGCACTTGATAAAACATGGCTTTCAGCACACGCGGTTCTACCAAGGTATAGCCAAGCTCGCAAATAACATTGCTGATCGTTTGTAGCGTTGCGCCGTCATCATGCGTCAATAAACCGCGCACATTTTCAGCCAATAAAACTTTGGGGTTGGTTTCTTTGACGGCGCGTGCAAATTGATTAAACAAGGTGCCACGCGTATCTTCAAAACCTAATTGTTTTCCTGCGTAAGAAAAAGATTGGCAAGGAAAGCCGCCAGAAAGTATGTCGATTTGATTGTGAAATTCTGAAAAATCTATTTTCGTAATATCGCCTTCAACCACGTTCCAATCAGGGCGATTGGTGCGTAAAGTATTGCAGGCATGTTTATCGATTTCATTGAGGAGTACAGAATGAAACCCCGCTCTTTCCATGCCAATGGCCAAGCCGCCTGCGCCTGCAAAAAGTTCTAATAGTTTGTAAGGACGATTGGGCGTTGATGTGAGTTCCACATCCCAGAAATTATTGAAAATATGCTGCGTGGTCTCAAAAAATTCTAATTGTGATTTGTGATAAACACGGTAATTGTTTGACTCATCGCGTTGCGCGACCATGGTGCCATTGTCATCCCAACGACGTAGTGTCTCTTTCGTTACGCCCAACATGTCGGCCACTTGGGCAATAGAATAATACTCAGTGCGGTCTTCCATGTTCAATCCTTTTGACAAACCTTATACATGGTTACCACTGTATTTTCACTCAGTATATTTGTCAAGCGCAGTGCGATGCAATTTTTTGAGTTGGGACAGTTGAATAATTTCTTTGTGTGCCGCGAGTTGCTCAATAATGTTCTCAAGCTCCTTGCTGTAATCGGCATCAATTGCGACCTCACCAATTGCGGCTACCAGTTCGCTATAGAAACTGGCGTCGCCCGTCAAGCGCAACCAAAAATCATGTGCTGCCAGTACGGGATAATAGTATTGCTTGGTAATTCGTTTGTAGTGCGAACTCAGTTGATGTGCTTCGCCATAAATTAAGCCAACAATCATATCGTCGTAACTCACCCTAAGCCCATTGGTCTTTGCCAGATTAATTACTGCTTTGAAGTGGCCGGAGATTGTTTCAACATCGTCTTTGTTGATCGTGTTCGAACCAGCCTTCAATTGGCAATATTTACGATTGCCATCGATTTGATCGATAAACTCAATATCAATTCCACTGGTGGTACTAGCAAAACCTTCTAACACTTCGGAAGCGAATTTTTGAATATTTTGGCCAAACGAAGTCGTAATCGAATTACCTAATACACGCGGATAAATAAGCGCCTTCGCTATGCTCTTGGGTGAAGAATCTCCGGTTAAAAAATTAGCCAGATAAATGGTGAGAAAGGGATTGATATTGAAGTGTTTTGGATCGATTAATTTTTGTGAATTTTCTGCATGGTTCAGCACAATAGTCTCGCGAAACCAAGACTTTGCTTTGATCAAAATAGCTTCCTTATTTTCGATCATTAATTCACTTTCTAAAATTTCCTCGGAAGACTGAAAAAAGCGGTGAACCAAACCGTTACGCGGTGACTATAAACTCAAGCAAAATCAAAGCGTCATCGCGATCTGTTTCCTAATCTACAATCCACGGAGTCAGCATCGCTATCAATTCTCGACGCTCCTCTTTCAGTGGTTTGCGAGAAGTACGGTATCCAAAAACTCAATAGCTTCGCCACGTCAATCATCTGCAGCCGCATCCATCCCTGGAAACAGAATTTCCGTATACCCGAACTTCGAAAAATCCTTGATGCGCATCGGGTACAGCACGCCGGCCAAATGGTCACATTCATGCTGAACTACGCGCGCATGAAAACCGTCAACGTCGCGGCTGATGCGATTACCGTTTTGATCGAACCCTTCGTAATGCAACTGTGTCCAGCGCGGCACCATGCCACGCAAGCCCGGTACGGATAAGCAGCCTTCCCAGCCCTCTTCGATCTCGTTCGACAACGGTTTCAATACTGGATTGATCAATACCGTCTCCGGTACTTCTGGTGCATCGGGATAGCGAACGTTTTGCTGGAAACCGAAAATCACCAGTTGCAGATCAACGCCGATTTGAGGTGCGGCCAATCCAGCGCCGCTGGCGGCACGCATCGTATCGCGCAAATCTTCGATCAGTGCGTCGAGCCCGGCGGTGCCGAATTGGGTAACGGGCTGCGCTTGAAGCAACAGGCGCGGATCACCCATTTTCAGTATCTCGCGTACGCTCATCGCTCCATCGCCTTAAAGTGTTTCGCGCACATATTTTTCGAAATCTCGGCCGAGCTCTGGGTGCTTCAGTCCCATCGAAAACATCGCTTTCAGATAGCCGAGTTTCGAACCGCAATCGTAGCGTCGACCGATGTAACGATAAGCCAGTACCGGATCGGTTTTCATCAATGCGGCAATGCCATCAGTCAGTTGGATTTCGCCGCCAGCACCCTTACCAATCCGTTCGAGATAGTCAAATATTTTGGCGTCCAGTACGTAGCGGCCCACTACGGCCAAGGTTGACGGCGCCACTTCGGGTAATGGCTTTTCGACGATTGCATCGACTCTTTCCAACCGCTCTTTGAATGGCGTGGCACTGACGATGCCGTACTGTTTGGTATTTGCGCGCGGCACATCTTGTACTGCTAATATGCTGGCGCCCTCGCGTGAGAAAACTTCAGTCATTTGCGCCAGCACTGGAGTCTGCCCGTCATCAACATCCATGAAATCATCGGCGAGCAGCACTGCAAATGGATCATTACCGACCACCGGTCTTGCGCATAACACTGCGTGCCCCAATCCGAGCGGTGACGATTGGCGAATGAAAATACAATTGATGTGACGTGGAATTACGTTCTGAATTACTTCCAGCAATTCCAGTTTGTGTGCAGCTTCAAGTTCCGCCTCAAGCTCGAACGCTTTATCGAAGTGATCTTCGATCGCGCGTTTGTTACGGCCGGTGATGAACACCATTTCGGTAATGCCAGCGGCGACCGCTTCTTCAACCGCATATTGAATCAGCGGCTTATCGACAATCGGCAGCATTTCTTTCGGTTGCGCCTTGGTCGCTGGCAAGAAGCGGCTGCCCAAACCTGCGACAGGAAATACGGCTTTTCTGATGGTTTTCATTGTTGTTCCAATAGTTCCAATAATTCTGTTTCGTCTATCACCGGGATACCCAATTCCTGCGCCTTCGCCAATTTGCTGCCAGCTTCTTCGCCACTCACCACGTAACTGGTTTTTTTCGATACCGAGCCTGCTACTTTACCGCC
>CAJDWW010000017.1_pt1 | contig 11205 bp, 10 predicted proteins | sample 7391721 | NCBI WGS metagenome assembly CAJDWW01 (sample SAMEA7055731, study PRJEB34461) | soil metagenome | biome: terrestrial ecosystem; feature: Peninsula; material: soil | place: Antarctica | collected 2016
ACATCGTTGAAATCGACGTTGATATGGCCTGGCACATTGATAATTTCAGCGATCCCTGCCACCGCGTTGTTCAATACATCGTCGGCATGCTGCAACCACTCGATCATGCTGTCATCTTCATAGATTTCTTCCAGCTTTTCATTGAGGATGATAATCAATGAATCAACATGTTGGCCGAGCGCTTCCAATCCTTCTTCGGCGATTTCCATACATTTCTGGCCCTCGTACGAAAACGGCTTGGAAACCACCGCCACCGTCAGCGCACCCTGTTCTTTGGCAATTTGCGCAACGATCGGTGCCGCGCCAGTACCCGTGCCGCCACCCATGCCGGCCGCGATGAACACCATGTGCGCGCCACGCAATGCATCCTCGATGCGAGTGCGCGATTCTTCTGCCAGTTGACGTCCGACCTCTGGCTTCATGCCAGCGCCCAGACCCGTCTCGCCGATTTGAATGACGTTATGTGCTTTCGACTGTTTCAACGCTTGCGCATCAGTATTCGCGGCAATGAATTCCACGCCGGAGACGCCGCGGTTGATCATGTGCTGTACTGCATTGCCACCCGCACCACCAACGCCTACCACCTTGATAATCGTTCCCAGGGTTGCGCTATCCAACAAATCTATTTCCATGATGATTCCTTTAAATATGCAGATCTCAGTCGATAGTCACCACGCGGTGTGGTGACTAGCCACTGCTAGCTGCGAGTTAATAAGCTTTACAAGACAAAGCTGGCGAGACGCTGACGCGCATCGAATGGCTCTGATCCAACCCAACTAATACTCACACTTTAAAAATAGCTCTGAATTCCCGCTTCGATACCCATCACAAGCGATGAAACGCAGTTAAAAATTCCCAAGAAACCATTCCTTCATTCGCTGCCAGACTGCCATCATCGAACCTTCCTGACGACTGACAATATGGCCGCGCAAATACTGCCGCTTCGCTTCCTGCAACAAACCCAGTACCGTCGCATACCGCGGGCTGCGCACCACATCAGCCAATTGCCCGCTATATACCGGCACACCCAACCGCGCCGGTTTCAAAAAAATATCTTCAGCGAGTTCCACCATACCGGGCATCATGCCGGTGCCGCCAGTCAGTACGATGCCAGACGACAGCACTTCTTCGTAACCTGATTCACGTACCACTTGATGCACCAGTGCGAACAATTCTTCGACTCGCGGCTCGATCACGGCCGCCAACGCTTGACGCGACAAAGTACGCGAACCGCGATCTCCCAAACCTGGCACTTCCAACGCCTCACCCGGATCCACCAGCACTTGTTTGGCGACACCGAATCGCAGCTTGATCTCCTCCGCTTCCGCGGTGGGCGTGCGCAATGCCATCGCAATATCATTGGTGATCTGGTCGCCCGCAATTGGAATCACTGCCGTGTGGCGAATTGCTCCTTCGCTAAAAATCGCGACATCGGTGGTACCGCCGCCGATGTCGATCAGCACCACGCCCAACTCTTTTTCATCCGGCGTCAATACCGAGTCCGCTGACGCCATCGGTTGCAGCATCAAATCGGAAACTTCCAGTCCGCATCGTCGTACGCATTTGACGATGTTCTGCACCGCTGACACCGCACCGGTGACGATATGTACTTTCACTTCCAGTCGGATGCCGCTCATGCCGATCGGCTCACGTACATCTTCCTGACTATCGACGATAAATTCCTGTGGCACGGTATGCAACAACTGCTGATCAGTCGGAATGTTGACCGCCTTCGCAGTTTCGATCACGCGCGCGACGTCCGCCGCAGTCACTTCCTTATCCTTGATCGCCACCATGCCGCTTGAATTAAAGCTACGAATATGGCTGCCAGCGATACCGGCAAACACATTTCGAATCTTGCAATCGGCCATCAGCTCCGCTTCTTCCAGCGCACGTTGGATCGACTCGACGGTGGCTTCGATATTGACCACGACGCCTTTTTTCAAGCCTTTCGAATCATGCTGGCCAATACCGATCACTTCGTGTCTGCCATTCGGCATCACTTCCGCGACCACCGCGACCACCTTGGAAGTGCCGATGTCGAGGCCGACGATCAAATTTTTTGCATCTTTTGTCATGTCGTTCCGCTTGCTTTCCGATGGTCTTTCTGGTTGTTCGATCCGAACTTCATGCCTTCTGCCGTCAGCGCCATGCCATTCGGGTACCGCAAATCAATGCTTTCAATTCTGTCTTGCAAGCGCGTCACCAATTGCGGATAGACCGCTATCAAGCGCGCTACGCGCTCGCTAATCGTGGCCTCGGTTTGCTCGCGACCCAATTCCACTTTCATACCGTTATTTAATTTGACGTCCCATGCATAGCGCGCTGATAACTGCACCATCTCTGGTGCCAAACCGACCGCGGCAAACCACTGGCGTAATTCGTCAAAGCGCGCCACCACATCTTTCTCGCTGCCCTCCGGCCCATCGAGTGCGACCAAATCACCATCCTCTTCCGCCTCGGCCAGATTGACGGTGAATAATTCGCCCTCAACCGATACCAAACGGCCTTCATCGCCCCAGGTTCCCAACGGCACGTGTTCTTCCAGCGTCACATCCAAACGGTTCGGCCATTCACGCCGCACCGATGCCTTGCGAACCCACGGTACTGCTTCGAATGCGGTACGCACCGAGTCCAGATTGACTGTGAAAAAATTCCCGCGAATTCGCGGCAACGCTGTCGCACGCATTGTCGATACACTGACATGCCGCAATGCAGTCTGCTGTGGGCCTTGAACCTCGATTGCCGCCAGCGTAAACATGGGGCGCTGCATTAACCACCACACGCCAGCCGCAAGCAGCATCAACGCAAACAACGCCAATAACGCGTTCGCTACGGTATTCAGCAATTTGACGTCATGCCACATCAGATCGGTTTCCAATCATTCGATGACTGCATTTCCAACGATGCGGAGCGCAGAATTTCGACGCACAGATTTTCATAACTCACGCCATCAGCTTTGGCCGACATCGGCACCAGCGAATGTCCCGTCATACCGGGCGACGAATTAATCTCCAGCAAAAATGGTTCGTTATCAGTCGCACGCAACATGAAATCGACCCGTGCCCAACCCTTACTGCCGAGCGCATTGAACGCGCGCACCGCGAGTTGCTGGATGCGTGCGGTCAATGCATCGTCGAGCGGTGCCGGACATAAATATTTCGTATCGTCGTTGAAATATTTATTCTGATAATCGTAATTTCCTTCGGGTGCGCGGATTTCAACCAGTGGCAGTGCGCGCGCGGTGCGCCCAGCACCCAGCACCGGCACGGTCAGTTCGCGCCCAGCAATGAATTCTTCCGCCAGCACGGTGTCGTCATACTTCGCACACAAATCGAAACCTGCGCGCAAATCTGCGGCGCGGATAACCTTGCTGATTCCTATCGTCGACCCTTCGTGCGGCGCTTTCAACATCAATGGCAATTTAAAATCATCGGCGACCCGCCGCAGTTCGTCATCCGTCGCAGTTTTGCCATCCAGTACGGCAAAGCGTGGTGTCGGCAATCCGTGACTGACCCAGATGCGCTTGGTCATCACCTTGTCCATCGCAATCGCGGAAGCCATCACGCCCGAGCCGGTGTAGGGAATGCCGAGCTGTTCCAGTGCACCTTGCATGGTTCCATCTTCACCATAACGGCCATGCAGCGCGATAAATACCCGCTCAAATTTCTCCGCTGCCAGCTCTGCCAAACTACGCTCGGCGGGATCAAATGGATGTGCATCAACACCTTGTGCGCGCAATGCATTCAACACACCGGTTCCCGACATCAATGAGATATCACGCTCGGCAGAACGGCCGCCGAACAGCACGCCAATTTTTCCGAATTCATTTGCCATTGGAATCACTCATCATTTCTTTTGTGCCAGTTTTCCCGCCACTGCATTGATCGAACCTGCGCCCATCGTGATGACGACATCGCCATCCCGCACCACACGCAAAATAGTGGCCGGCATCTCGTTGATATCCTCAACAAAAACTGGTTCGATCTTGCCTCCCACGCGTAATGCATGCGCCAACGCGCGTCCGTCAGCGGCGATGATCGGCTGTTCACCAGCCGCATACACATCGGCCAGCAACAACACATCAACGGTCGACAGCACTTTGACAAAATCTTCGAACAGATCGCGGGTGCGCGTGTAACGATGTGGCTGAAATGCCAGTACCAGTCGTCGTCCCGGATAAGCGCCCCGCGCCGCCGCCAGCGTCGCCACGGTTTCCGCTGGGTGATGACCGTAATCATCAACCAACACAAAACGGCCTGCCGGTTTGCCTTCGGTCGCAGGAAATTCAATTTCACCGTAGCGTGTGAAGCGGCGACCAACACCGTTGAATTCACGTAGCGCTTTTTGCGTCGCGGTATCTTTAACGCCCAGTTCGCGTGCGATCGCAATTGCAGCGCACGCGTTCTGCACGTTATGCATGCCGGGCTGATTGAGGCTGATCGGCAAAGGTGAATAGCCCTCCTGGATCACCGTGAACTCCATATGATCGCCACGTGCTTTCGCATTCACTGCGCGCACCTGTGCTTCTTCATGAAAGCCATAAGTGGTGATCAACTTCGAGATGAAGGGCATGATTTCACGCACATTCGCATCATCGATACACAGTATCGCCACACCGTAAAATGGTAAGCGTTGCGTGAACTCGATGAACGCCTGCTTCAGCTTGGCGAAACTGTGATCATAGGTTTCCATATGATCAGCATCGATATTGGTGATGACTTCAATCGATGGCGACAAATTCAAAAAAGACGCATCCGACTCATCGGCTTCCGCCACCAAAAAATCTCCGGTACCAAGCTTCGCATTCGCTCCCGCGCTGGTCAGACGGCCTCCAATCACGAAAGTTGGATCCAAGCCACCTTCAGCCAACACGCTGGCGACCAAGCTCGTAGTCGTGGTCTTGCCATGCGTACCGGCAATCGCAATCCCGCTCTTTAGACGCATCAACTCGGCCAGCATCACGGCGCGCGGCACAATCGGAATTCGTTTCGCGCGTGCTGCCACCACTTCCGGGTTATCGTGTTTCACCGCAGTCGAGGTCACCACTGCATCGGCACCAATGATGTTTTCCGCCGCATGACCTTTGATCACTTTCGCACCCAATCCTGCCAATCTTTGCGTCGCCGCATTGCTGCCAAGATCGGAGCCCGATACCTTGTAACCGAGGTTGACCAGCACTTCGGCAATGCCGCTCATGCCGCTGCCGCCGATACCGACAAAGTGAATACTTTTGACTTTATGTTTCATAATTTATTTACCTGACCAGTTCTTCTAATACTTGTGCAATCGTGTCATTCGCTTGCCGCTGACCCAACGTGTAAGCAGCCTGCGCCATTTGTAAACATGCGGCACGCGTCATCGACTGCAATAACGCAGCCACCGACTGCGGTGTCATTTCGCGTTGCGGCAAATGAATCCCCGCATGCTGTTTTGCCATCCACTGCGCGTTGTCACGCTGATGCGAAGTGGTCGATACAATCAACGGCACCAGCACACTAGCGACGCCCGCCGCTGTCAATTCCGATACTGTGATCGCACCTGCACGACAAATCACCAGATCGGCTTGCGTATAACGGCGCGGCATATCGTCGATGAAATCGACCACTTCCGCCTGCACCTGCGCGTTGACATAGGCGGTGCGCAACGCATCAATATGCTGCTTACCGGACTGATGCGTCACTGTTGGCCGCGCTGCTGCTGGAATCAATGCCAATGCTGCCGGCAGACAATCATTCAGCACCTTTGCGCCCAAGCTGCCGCCGACAATCAATAAATGCAGCGCGCCGTTGTGCGTCGCATAGCGCTCAGCAGGTTGCGGTAGTGCCAAAATTTCTGCGCGCACGGGATTGCCGGTCACTTGCGCTTTGCGCTGTGCTTTGCCGAAGTTACCGGGAAAGCCAAACAGCACTCGCTGCGCGAACGGCGTCAAAGTCCGGTTCGACAATAGCAACGCCGCATCCGCATTCATCAATGCCAGCGGAATCCCACGCAACTTTGCCATCACGCCACCGGGCACCGTCACATAACCACCCATGCCCAACACGACGTCAGGTTTGCGTTGACCAAGAATGCCGAAACACGCAAGCAATCCGCGCAATAGTTTGAACATCCCGCGAGCGCTATGCATCACGCCTTTTCCGCGTACGCCAGAAAAATCAATCGTATCCATCTCGATGTCATGCTGCGGCACAATGTCGCGCTCCATGCCGTGCGCCGTACCCAGCCACGACACCTGCCAGCCGCGCAACTTCATCGTCTGCGCAATCGCCAGGCCGGGGAAAATATGTCCGCCGGTACCGGCCGCCATGATCAAAAGCCGCTTCGTCATACGCGACCTCCGCGCATTGTTGGATTTTGGCTGCGGCCACTCATACGCGACCTCCGCGCATCAACACACGATTTTCATAATCAACTCGCAACAGGATTGCTAGTCCGACGCAGTTGATTAGCACACCTGAACCGCCATAGCTCATCAGCGGTAAAGTCAATCCCTTGGTCGGCAACAGACCTAGGTTCACGCCCATGTTGATGAATGCCTGAACGCCAATCCAAATACCAATGCCTTTTGCTGTCAATCCGGCGAACGTCAAGTCGAGTGCGATTGCCTGTCGGCCAATATCGAACGCGCGTTTGACGATCCAGTAAAAAAGCAAAACCACGATCAGCACGCCGGCAAAACCCAATTCTTCGCCGATCACGGCCAACAAGAAATCGGTATGCGCTTCGGGTAAATAATGAAGTTTTTCGACACTGCCACCCAAGCCGACACCGAACAATTCGCCGCGGCCGAAAGCGATTAATGAATGCGACAATTGATACGCCTTACCCAACGCGTTATCTTCCTGCCACGGATTCAGATACGCAAAAATTCGTTCGCGCCGCCATGGCGAGAGCACAATCACCAAACTGAAAATGCCAACCAACATCGCACCGATGCCGCCGAACCAGATACCGTTGATGCCGCCTAGGAAAAGAATACCCATCGCGATGCAGACAATCACACCGAATGCGCCGAGGTCCGGCTCCAGCAGCAGCAACAGACCGACGCAGGCGACTGCACCCGCCATCGGCAAAAATCCTTTTCTGAATTTGTGCATCACCTGCTGCTTGCGCACCGTGTAATTCGCCGCATACAACACCACAAACAATTTCATCAATTCGGAGGGCTGGATATTGACCACCTTCAGCGATAACCAGCGTTTCGCGCCATTGACGCCTTTACCCATTCCCGGTACCAGCACCATCGCCAGCATGATCAGCGTTGCGACGAAAAAATAAGGCGCTAACCGCTCCCATGTTTCAATCCGCATCCGAAATGCGAACGCGCCAGCACACAGAGAGATCACGATGAAGATCGCCTGGCGTAATAGAAAATGATAGGTTTTGTAGTTCGCATATTTCGGCGATTCCGGCAATGCAATCGATGCTGAATACACCATCACCATGCCGAACAACATCAGCGAAATTACGACCCATACCAGCGGTTGATCGTATTCCATCATGCGCGAGCGTTGGCTCAACGGTACGGGCACCGTTGCCGCTGACAAAAATGCGGGCAACGCGAATCTCATGCGATCACCTCGCCGCGCGACAGCGCAATTTCACGCACTGCATCAACGAACACTTGCGCCCGATGTTTGTAGCTATCAAACATGTCGAGGCTGGCACATGCGGGTGACAGCAATACCACATCACCTGCCTGCGCCAGCTGCGATGCGCGCTGAACCGCCTCGTCAAGCGTCGCGCAATCAATCAAATCAACTCCCGCGGTTTGCAGCGCTGCGCGCAATGCTGCGGCATCCTTGCCAATCAATACCACTGCTCGCACATATTTTTCGACTGGCTGATTGAGCGGTGTGAAATCCTGCCCCTTGCCATCGCCACCCGCGATCAATAGCAGTCGCCCTGAAGCACCGGAGCCAAGGCCAACCAGTGCAGCGACGGTTGCGCCGACATTAGTGCCTTTGCTGTCATCGTAATATTCAACATCACCAATCGTCGCAATCAGTTCTACCCGGTGCGGCTCGCCACTATATTCACGCAGCCCATGCAGCAGTGGCGCGAGCGGCAAACCAATCGCACGACACAACGCCAGTGCCGCGAGCGCGTTAAGTGCATTGTGGCGGCCACGTATTTTCAATGCATCGGCCGGCATTAAGCGGCTCACGATGATTTCGGTTGCTTCGTAGCTGTCTTTCTTGCGACGTTTTTTGCCGTCCTCCTCAACACCATTCGCGATCGACAGCCACTGCATGCCATTTTCATTCACGAGGCCAAGGCAATCCGTATGAGACGGCGCATCACAACCGAAACTGACGAATGGCGCCAACGGAGGCGCCATTTGCATCACACGCGCATCATCACGATTCAACACGCGGGTCGTGTGTGCGCCAAAAATTTTCTCTTTATCAGCAGCATAATTATCGATGTCGCCATGCCAGTCGAGATGATCCTGCGTGACGTTCAAGACGGTAGCAGCATCCGATTGCAGACTTTGTGTGGTGTGCAACTGGAAGCTCGACAATTCCAACACCCATGCCTGTGGCAACGCGTCGGCATCCAGCGCATCGCGTAATACATCCAACGCAGCAGGGCTGATATTGCCTGCGACCTGCACCGTGAGCCCGGCGCGGCGACACAGTAATCCAGTCAAACTGGTGACGGTAGTTTTGCCATTAGTGCCGGTGATGGCGATGACTTTCGGCGCATAGCCGGAGCTTTCTTTCAACGCCGACAGTGCTTGGGCAAATAATTCAATTTCACCCCATAGCGGAATATTCCGTTGCGCAGCGATGGGTATAATTTCCGCCAACTCGCGCATCGGCGCCAGACCGGGGCTAGCTGCGACGATATCGATGCCGTCGAGCAGCGCCGCGTTCAATGCGCCACCGATGAACTCGACTTCGGGAACATGTTCGCGTAAAGCACCAAGGCGCTCCGGTGTGGCGCGCGTATCGGCGACGCGCAGCGACGCACCGCCGCGCTTCAGCCAGCGCGCCATTGCCAGACCCGATTCACCGAGTCCCAGTACCAGAACATGTTTACCTTGATAGTTCATTCAACCCCGCAAGACTGTCATTTACCACGGCGCACACGACAAGTACGACGAAAGTATTTACTTCCATCGTGTGCGCAGTGATTGCCATAGCTGACATCATTTTTTGCCTTACCTTAACTTCAACGTGGACAATCCAAACAGCACCAGCATCATCGTGATGATCCAGAACCGCACCACCACTTGTGTTTCTTTCCAGCCTTTTTGCTCGAAGTGATGATGCAGCGGCGCCATCAACAAAATCCGGCGACCCACTCCGAAGCGTTTTCTGGTGTACTTGAAATAACCCACTTGGAGCATCACCGACACCGTTTCCACCACAAAGATTCCGCCCATGATGAACAGCACGATTTCCTGGCGCGCAATCACTGCGATTGTGCCGAGTGCGCCACCCAGCGCCAGTGCGCCCACATCGCCCATGAACACTTGCGCTGGATACGCGTTGTACCAAAGGAAAGCTAGGCCTGCACCAGCCATCGCGCCGCAGAAAATCAACAGTTCGCCCGCTCCTGGAATATGCGGAATCAATAGATATTTAGAGTAAGCCGCGCTTCCGGTCAGATACGCAAACACGCCAAGCGCGCTACCCACCATCACGGTCGGCATGATCGCCAAGCCATCCAGACCATCGGTTAAATTAACCGCATTACTGGTGCCCACGATCACGAAATAGGTGAGTGCAATAAAGCCCCACACGCCGAGCGGATAACTAATCGTTTTGAAAAATGGCACGATCAAGTCGGCTTTTTGGGGAAGATCCAAACTGAATCCGGATTGCACCCAACTGACGAACAGATTCCATACTTGGGTATTAGTCGACTCCGATACCGAAAATGCGAGGTAGATCGCCGCCGCCAAGCCGATCAGCGATTGCCAGAAATATTTTTCACGTGACGACATGCCTTCCGGGTCTTTATAGACCACCTTGCGATAATCATCGACCCAACCGATTGCGCCAAAACCGAGCGTCACCACCAACACCACCCACACAAAACGATTAGTCAAATCTGCCCACAGCAGAGTCGCCACTCCGATGCCAATTAAAATCAGCACGCCACCCATCGTGGGCGTGCCACTTTTAATCAGATGTGTTTGCGGACCATTGGTGCGCACCGACTGTCCCACCTTCAAACGCGTCAACATGCGGATCACCGCTGGTCCGGCGAACAAGCCAATCGCCAATGCAGTCAGTGTGGCAAACACCGCTCGAAAAGTGAGGAAATTAAAAATTCTCAGCGCACTAAAATCCTGCTGAAAATGTTGCGCTAACCAGAGCAGCATTAATGTGACCCTTCCATTTTTACGCCAACCAGATGCTGCACCACACGTTCCATTTTCATGAAACGCGAACCTTTGACCAATGCCGTTGCGTCCGAAGTTAGTGCAGCATCCACTTCAGCATTCAATGCATCGATATCATCAAAATGCATCGCGCCCGTACCGAATGCAGTAGCAGAATCGACTGCCAACTCACCCAGCACAAACAGATGATCGATCGCGCGACTTTTGGCATAGGCGCCAATTTCCTGATGGAACTGCGGACCCTCATTACCCACTTCACCCATATCGCCCAGCACCAGCAGGCGCGGCGAATGCGCCTGCGCCAGCACGTCGATCGCCGCCCGCACTGAATCCGGATTGGCGTTATAGGTGTCGTCAATCACCAGTGCGCCGTTGCGCGCCACCTTGCGTTGCAAGCGTCCATTCACTGGTGAAAATGCTTCAAGTTATAGGTGTCGTCAATCACCAGTGCGCCGTTGCGCGCCACCTTGCGTTGCAAGCGTCCATTCACTGGTGAAAATGCTTCAAGTCCAGATTTGATTGCGCTGAGAGAAATCCCAGCCGCCAACGTGCATGCAATCGCTGCCAACGCGTTACGTACGTTGTGCAATCCCGCAGCAGCGAGCGCTACACCAAATTGATGTTCTTCGGTCGTCACTTGCATATCGCTGCCGAAATCATTGGCAACATAAGTGCAACGCACATCGGCATCATTCGATAAGCCGAACGTCAACATACGACATCTGCTTTCGCTCACCGCATAGTCGCGCCACAGCGCGGTGTAAGCATCATCGGCCGGGAATACAGCAACACCGTTGGTGGGCAGCGTTCGCAACACTGAACCATTTTCCTGCGCGACCGCTTCA
>CAJDWW010000078.1_pt1 | contig 11133 bp, 13 predicted proteins | sample 7391721 | NCBI WGS metagenome assembly CAJDWW01 (sample SAMEA7055731, study PRJEB34461) | soil metagenome | biome: terrestrial ecosystem; feature: Peninsula; material: soil | place: Antarctica | collected 2016
GTTTATCGCCATGCTCGGAGTAAGCCCTTACCACCAACTTCGCAATGGCCTGGCCTATCCTGGCATTATTCTTACGATGGGTGTTATCGCACCAGACATTGAATCTTGGCAGTCAGCGAAATTCGCTGCTCGACTGCAAGCAACAACTTCTAGCGGCAGACCCGTTCTTTTAAAGGTGGATGAGGATACCGGATATCAAACAATATCCACCAGAAGTGAATCCGCCACGGACACGGCTGATGTTTGGTCATTTTTCTTGTCACAAATGGGATTTCAGGATTTTCTGTTTAAGTAGTGAATAGAAAATTATTGATTAATGCTCACCATCTACGTTGTTCTAACGTTTGGCGTGGTTTAACCATTGCGATTACAGCTCGTAATAGTAGAAATCCTAATTTTTTACTCCAATTTCAGTTTTTCATGTCGGCTATACTCAAAATAAATAACTTTCCATAAATTAATATTTTAATTAGGCACGTTCCTAACGTATGAATTTTCTTACTCTTGATCTCAATTTGCTTCGTGTGTTCGATGCGGTAATGACCGAACAAAATTTAACTCGCGCCGCTAATCGGCTAGCGATGACTCAACCTGCAGTATCTAATGCGTTACGTCGTTTACGTGAAACGTGAAACGCTGGATGATGAATTATTAATTCGGACAGCACACGGGGTAAAACCCACCGCTCGCGCAGAAGTTTTATGGCCTATTGTTAGAAAAGCACTATGGGAATTAGAGAGCGCGATAGCGCCAACCGATTTTGACATATCAAACATTAATATTACTTTTCGAATGGCAATGGCTGATGCAACTGCCGTGCTGTGGTTGCCACCATTAGTCAAAGAAATTGAAAAAGATGCGCCTCACATCGATGTCCGGATGGTTCCATTAACTACGCGTGATCCACGTCCAATGTTATTACGAGGTGATATTGATATGGCTATCGGGATTTTCCCTGGCGTATCTGCTCAGTTGGCAAGCATGGCGGATTCAGCATTGCGACATGAGCGTCTATATTCCAGCCGCTACGTATGCGTAATGCGTAAGGGTCACCCACTCGCTAATCAAGAACTCACACTTGATGCGTATTGTGCTGCCAACCATTTATTAATGAGTTTTTCGGGACGCGCACATGGACAAGGGGATCAAGTACTGGCGCAAATGGGCAGGAAACGACGAATCTTGCTTACGGTAAATCAATTTTTTACAGCAGGCCGAGTGGTAGCTAACTCCGACTTGATCACAGTGCTGCCACGCCATTTAATTGCATCGACCGGGATGACTGGCACGCTGATCGCAAAAGAACTTCCCTTCGAGCTTCCTAACGTTCATGTAGACATGTTGTGGCACGAAAGAGATGCTCGAAATCCAGCACATAAATGGATGAGAGAATTATTAATAAGAATCACTGCAAATGCAGCAGATAGAGATAGACCAAGGGAGTAATTAAAAAATCTAGGTGATTGGGTCTCTTTCATACGTTTTGGATTTGAAGGCAATGAAACAAGTTAGGTTTTTAGTTTTTAAGTAATAAGTAATATATAAATCTAGTAGTAATAGATAAGGGTTGGCTTTTTTGTGAATATCTCGATTTATCTGAATAGAATCAAAATTTTAGAGTAAGTATAAGTGCCGAATAATACGGGTATTAGCTTCTAATAAAGACTGCATAAAATACGAAAATATATTTAAAACCAAATTATCCACACTTTACTCACAGTTTTTAAAAAGACTTATCCACAACAGATTAATAGAGATGTTTCACGTGAAACAAAAATTAAATAGGTTTTATGTTTCACGTGAAACGTTAGTTCTTAATGGGGATCGTTAATAAAACCAATTATAATCACGACTTCCATCCTTGTTCGTCGGAGCTATGTACTTCCCTCAAAAATTCGACGTTATCGTGATTGGTGGCGGCCACGCTGGAACGGAAGCGGCGCTGGCCGCAGCTAGAATGGGACAAAGCACGTTGCTTTTAACGCATAACATTGAAACGCTTGGGCAAATGTCGTGCAATCCTTCTATAGGTGGAATTGGCAAAGGCCACCTTGTGCGAGAAGTTGATGCAATGGGTGGAGCAATGGCTATTGCAACTGATGAAGCTGGAATTCAGTTTCGTATTCTTAATTCATCAAAAGGACCAGCAGTTCGTGCCACACGAGCGCAAGCTGATCGCATTCTCTATAAACAAGCGATTCGTACTCGACTTGAAAATCAGAAGAACCTTTGGCTGTTTCAACAAGCGGTCGATGATCTGATACTTGATGGCGACCGCGTTGTCGGTGCGATCACGCAAGTAGGAATTAGTTTTTACGGGAAAACAGTAGTATTAACTGCGGGTACCTTTCTAGATGGGAAGATTCACGTAGGCTTAAATAACTATTCCGCCGGAAGGGCTGGCGATCCGCCAGCAGTATCACTGTCATCTCGGTTGAAGGAATTGAAGCTACCACAAGGACGTTTAAAAACAGGAACTCCGCCACGGATAGATGGTAGAACCATTGATTTCTCAGTAATGCAGGAACAGCCTGGTGACGTTAATCCAACCCCAGTTTTCTCAGTGATGGGTTCTGCTGCACTTCATCCCAAACAATTACCATGCTGGATTACTCACACCAATAAACACACTCATGACATCATCCGGTCGGGATTGGATCGTAGCCCAATGTATACCGGAGTTATTGAGGGAGTTGGTCCGCGATATTGTCCATCGATCGAAGATAAAATTCATCGCTTCGCTGGTAAAGAGGCGCATCAGATATTTCTGGAGCCAGAAGGACTGTCGACTCATGAGTTTTATCCGAACGGAATTTCGACCAGCTTACCGTTTGATATTCAGCTGGCACTGGTTCGGTCAATTTCGGGATTGGAAAATGCACATATTTTGCGCCCCGGTTATGCGATCGAATACGACTATTTTGATCCACGCAGTTTAAAATCTTCGCTCGAAACCAAAAGCATTCATGGATTATTTTTTGCCGGACAAATTAACGGGACTACTGGATACGAAGAAGCAGCTGCGCAAGGAATGTTGGCTGGTATTAATGCGGCATTACAGAGTCAAGAAAAAGCGCCATGGACACCTCGGCGTGATCAGGCATATTTAGGTGTTTTGGTTGATGATTTAATGACGCAAGGAGTGCAGGAACCGTATCGAATGTTTACCAGTCGGGCTGAATATCGTCTGAGCTTGCGTGAAGATAATGCAGATATGCGGCTAACGGAAATCGGTCGTCAATTAGGTTGCGTCGGAGATCTTCAGTGGAAAAGCTTCGAGACCAAACGAGAATCTGTCGCACTTGAATTGGAAAGATTGAGATCGACTTGGATAAGTCCTCGGATGATTGCGCAGAATGAAGCCGAGCGTGTTATTGGTAAAGGCATAGAGCGAGAGTATGCGCTAGCTGACTTGTTGCGTAGGCCGAATATCAGCTATGACAGTTTGATGAGCTTGCATGATATTAACGGTCAGCAAGTAGCGGGTCCCGCTATTTCAGATGAAATCGTCAAAGAACAAGTCGAAATCCAGTTGAAATACGCTGGCTATATTGGTCGTCAGGCAAAAGAAGTTGAACGACACGAACATTTTGAAAATTTAAAATTACCGTTAGATTTTAATTATCTGGAAGTGACAGCGCTGTCGATCGAGGTAAGACAAAAGTTGAATAAAAATCGCCCTGAAACCTTGGGTCAGGCATCGCGCATATCAGGCGTTACGCCGGCCGCGATATCACTTTTGTTGGTGCACCTGAAAAAAGGGGGATTTAACGAATTCGTCATCCCCAAAATAGATAGCCAGGTACTGCTTTGAACGGCGTGAGTCAATGGTAAATTTTAATCGGCAAGCATTGAGCGCAGCGTTAACGGCCGGAATAAACCAACTTGATTTCGTCATCAGCGAACAGCAGATCGCACAATTACTGGATTTTCTCGCTTTGCTGGTCAAATGGAATGGAGTCTACAATCTGACCGCGATCCGCGAACCGGAACAAATGATTACACATCATTTGCTAGATACGCTGGAATGGAGTCTACAATCTGACCGCGATCCGCGAACCGGAACAAATGATTACACATCATTTGCTAGATACGCTGGCCGCGTTACCAGCATTTGATGGCGCTATTGAGGTATTGGATGTCGGCTCTGGTGGAGGATTACCCGGAATTGTTCTAGCAATCTGGGCGCAGCAGGCTCAGCCGGAAATGAAAGTGTCAATGATAGACACCGTGCATAAAAAAACAGCCTTCCTAACTCAAGTCAAAGCAGAGCTGGGACTGAAAAACGTAACGATTCATACCGGTAAAGTCGAACAGTTGAAAGTGGATCACCAATTTGATGTTATTACCTCACGTGCATTTGCCGATCTAGCCGATTTCGTACAGTGGTCAGCATATCTGCTCAAAGATAAGGGGCGATTTCTTGCGATGAAGGGCGTGGTTCCTCATGATGAAATCGCGCGCTTACCAAAGGAATGGAAAGTCACGGCTATCCACACTCTTGAGGTGCCGGGTCTCGCGGCGGAGAGACATTTGATTCAAGTGGAAAAACAGTCGCGCAGTATCAATCTTGGATAAATAGAAGAAACCATGGCAAAAATATTCTGTGTCGCTAACCAAAAGGGTGGAGTTGGCAAGACAACCACCGCAGTTAATCTCGCTGCCGGATTAGCGCAATTGGAACAACGCGTGTTGCTGGTGGATTTGGATCCGCAAGGAAATGCGACGATGGGTGCAGGGATCAATAAATCCACGTTGCAAACCTCAGTCTATCAAGTGTTGCTTGGGATGTCTGATGTGAAATCGGCCTGTGTCAGATCTGAGGCAGGGAAGTTTGATGTACTGCCGGCCAACCGTGAATTGGCGGGAGCCGAAGTTGAAATGGTCGAACTCGACAATCGCGAAAACCGTTTGAAGCTTGCGCTTGCCACAGTCACCGCTGATTATGACTTCGTTCTGATCGATTGCCCGCCAGCACTCTCGATGCTAACGCTGAATGGCTTATGCGCTGCGCATGGCGTCATCATTCCAATGCAATGTGAATACTATGCGCTGGAAGGATTATCGGACTTAGTAAATACGATCAAGAAAGTTCATGCAAAACTGAATCCCGAATTGAAAATCATCGGGTTGTTACGCGTGATGTTCGATCCTCGAATGACCTTGTCGCAACAAGTTTCCGCGCAATTGGAACAACACTTCGGCGACAAAGTATTTAAAACCATAATTCCGCGAAATGTTCGTTTGGCCGAAGCACCTTCGTATGGCGTGCCAGGCGTTTGCTTTGACTCCGCCGCAAAAGGCGCGCAAGCGTATATTGCTTTCGGTGCTGAAATGGTGGAGCGCATACGATCGTTGTAGTTCGGTATATCGGCATTCCCAACAATTAACTTGATTACTTAAAACCAAACATGGTCACCAAAAAACCTAAAGGTCTAGGACGCGGGCTGGATGCATTGCTTGGCGGCGCATCGGACACGGCCGGATCGCTTTCCAACGACGCCGGCGCACCGTCAACGCTAACGGTTTTACAACTCCAAGCTGGCAAATATCAACCGCGTACGCGGATGGATGAAGAAGCATTAAATGAACTGGCAGCTTCGATCAAAGCACAAGGGCTAATGCAACCTTTGTTAGTGCGGCCGGTTGGTCAGCAAAGTGAAGGACGTTACGAAATCATTGCGGGTGAGCGCCGTTTCCGCGCAGCTCAAATTGCCGGATTAACCGAAGTTCCAGTACTGGTCAGAGATGTTGACGATCAGGCTGCGGCAGCGATGGCGTTGATTGAAAATATTCAGCGCGAAGATTTAAATCCGTTGGAAGAGGCGCAAGGAATCCAGCGTCTTATTACCGATTTCCATTTCACTCATGAGCAAGCCGCAGGTGCGGTCGGTCGGTCACGCAGCGCGGTATCCAATCTGTTGCGGTTGTTGAATCTGGCTAAACCGGTACAAACCATGTTGATGGCGGGAGATATCGACATGGGACACGCGCGCGCATTACTGGCGGTCGATAGTGCCAGTCAGATCACATTAGCAAATCAAATTGTCGGCAAACGTCTGTCAGTGCGTGAAACGGAAAAACTAGTGGTGCGAACCAGCGCCGAGCAAACTTCGGGAGCGCCACGCGCATCACAGGAAAAATCGCGCGACGTCACGCGGCTGGAAGAAGAGCTATCGGATGCGCTAGCGACCTCGGTCACCATCAAGATGGGCGCAAAAAATTCTGGACGCTTAATGATTGATTTTGCTGGACTGGATGCACTTGACGGCATCATCGCACGACTGCGCGAGAAGGCTTAAAGTCACAGATTGGGCGCTCGCCCAAAACTTTTGAGCGAAAGACAACGTGCAATAACATAGGCGTGGCACAGTGGCAATGCGACCGCGCAAACGTTTGACGCCACCTGTGGAAGCCCTTATAATCCCGTGGCTTCACAGAACACTTCCCTTGGAACTCCATCCGGCCCTCAACGGCAGCCCGAAAGGGAGGCCACGGGTTGCACGATTCAAGGTCTACATGCTGCGCATTGTCCTTTTGCAACTGGCAGCTACTGCGGTTGTCAGTGTTATTGCCGGTGGTTTAGGAGGAATGCCTGCTGCATGGTCGGCGCTTCTGGGAGGACTCTGTTGTGTGGTGCCTAATGCATTATTTGCGCTGCGATTATTCGCTAGTGCGCGAAGCGGCAAGGGTGCTAATCCGATGTCTTTTTTCATCGGCGAATTTATCAAGATTGCATTGACGGTGGCGCTATTAGGCGCGGCCGCTTGGCTGTACCGCGATTTGAATTGGCTGGCGCTTATCGCCGCTTTCATCGTGGCGCTAAAAAGTTACATCATCTTATTATTCAGGCACTAACATGACCACTGAACTGGCCAGCGAAGCGGCAACACATGCCCCTACCGCAGCGGAATACATCGTTCATCACCTGACGCATTTCCGTACCTCGCCACAAACCAGCATCATCGATTTTCATACCTTCAATCTGGATACCATTTTCTGGTCGATTGCGACCGGTGTGATCGGCTGTCTATTTATGTGGTTGGCGGCGCGTCGTGCCACCGCAGGCGTACCGGGCCGGTTCCAGGCATTCGTCGAGATGGTGGTCGAAATGGTCGAAGATCAGTCGAAAGCGATTGTGCATGGCAACCGCACCTTTATTGCGCCACTCGCACTGACTGTCTTCGTGTGGGTAATTCTGATGAACTCAATGGATTTTCTGCCGGTCGATATGATCGGTCGTTTGATCGAATTGATGGGATTGCCGATTCATTATCAGCGCGTAGTGCCTACTGCTGACTTGAATGGAACGTTGGGAATGTCGGTCGGCGTATTGGCATTGATGCTCTATTACAACGTCAAGATCAAAGGAGTTGGTGGGTTTGTCCATGAACTGTTTTGCGCTCCCTTTGGCTCGCATCCCTTGCTTTGGCTTCCTAATTTTGGGCTGAATCTGATTGAATATGTCGCGAAGACGGTTTCACTTGCGATGCGACTGTTCGGCAATATGTACGCAGGCGAATTGATTTTTCTATTGATCGCATTGCTGGGTTCGACCTTTACTTGGTGGGGCATCGGCATGCATATCGTTGCCGGTACGGTTTGGGCAATCTTCCATATTCTGATCGTGTTGTTGCAAGCATTTATTTTCATGATGCTGACATTGGTGTATATCGGCCAAGCACACGAAGGCCATTAAGCGTTTCACCTGAATCACCGAATTGAAGTATTTGGTTTTTAATTTTTGACTTTGACTACTAAGGAGTTTTCATGACTAACGTCGCTCTCGTTGCATTGGCTTGCGGTTTGATCATCGGTCTGGGCGCTGTCGGCGCATGTATCGGCATTGGCATCATGGGTGGTAAGTACATCGAGGCATCGGCTCGTCAGCCTGAACTGATGAACACGTTGCAAACCAAGATGTTCTTGCTGGCTGGTTTGATCGATGCCGCGTTCCTGATTGGTGTCGGTATCGCGATGATGTTCGCGTTCGCTAACCCGTTTGTCGGTTAATTCCGGATTCTCATCCGCCGGAGCTGTGGCGCCGGCATTTGCAAACCTGAGAAGGAAAATACCGTGAACTTGAATGCAACATTGTTCGTACAGTTCGTGGTCTTCTTCATCCTCGCGATGTTCACGATGAAATTCGTGTGGCCGCCGTTGATGAAAGCGCTCGATGAGCGCGCGAAGAAGATTGCGGACGGGCTAGCTGCCGCTGATCAAGGCAAAGCAGCGATGGCTGCCGCTGAAATACGCGTCCAGGCAGAGCTCTCCACCGCGCGTGACGAAGGCCAGAAACGTGTCGGCGATGCAGAAAAGCGTGCGCAGGGAATTATCGAAGACGCTAAGAAAACAGCATCTGAAGAGGCAGCACGCATCATCGCTGCCGCGAAGGCGGATGCCGAGCAGCAGGTGAGCAAGGCACGCGATGTATTGCGCGGCGAAGTAGCGACACTGGCGGTTAAAGGTGCTGAGCAGATTCTGAAGCGTGAAATCAATCCGACGGCGCACGCCGACTTATTGACTCAGCTGAAAGCAGAGCTGTAATCATGGCCGAACTCGCAACCATCGCTCGTCCTTACGCAGAAGCGCTGTTTCGTGTTGCTAAAGCTGGCAATCTGGCAGCGTGGTCTGATCTGGTGTCAGAAATGGCACAAGTCGCGGCCGTACCGGACGTCAAAGCATTGGCAAGCAACCCGAAAATATCAGATCAGCTGACGATTGAAACATTTTTGTCGGTACTGAAGTCGCCGCAGAATGTTGAATCAAAAAATTTCATCACGATGCTGGTGGATAACGGTCGCTTGACGTTGCTGCCAGAAATCGGTGCGCAATTCCATGCATTGAAAAATGCACAGGAAGGCGCAGCGGATGCCGAAATTTCCAGCGCGTTCGAGTTGTCGGACACGCAGGTCAAAGAGTTGATTTCCGCGCTCGAGAAAAAATTTGGCCGCAGCTTGAATCCATCAGTAGTGGTCGACAAGTCGTTGATCGGTGGGGTGCGCGTGGTGGTCGGCGATGAGGTGCTCGATACTTCGGTGCGCGCCAAACTGCAGCAAATGCAGGCGGCATTGGCGGATTGATCCGGTTACCGCGATAGATAATGCGGCCGTAAGAAATTAGACAAAGCGAGAGAGGACGAGCGAAACGCCGTGCTCTCTTCAACATAAATCAGGAGTGTGTATGCAACTCAACCCATCTGAAATCAGTGAGCTGATCAAGAGCCGGATCCAAGGACTGGGCGATAGCGCTGAAGTCCGCAATCAGGGCACGGTTATTTCCGTCACCGACGGCATTTGCCGCGTTCATGGGCTGTCCGATGCGATGCAGGGCGAGATGCTGGAATTTCCCGGCAATACTTTCGGCCTCGCGTTGAACCTCGAGCGTGATTCGGTGGGCGCGGTGATTCTCGGCGAATACGAACATATTTCCGAAGGCGATATGGTGAAAACCACCGGTCGTATTTTGGAAGTACCGATTGGCCCGGAACTTCGTGGTCGTGTGGTTAACGCACTCGGTCAGGCCATCGACGGCAAGGGCCCGATCAATGCCAAGCTGACTGCGCCAATTGAGAAAATCGCGCCAGGCGTAATTGCGCGTCAATCGGTGTCGCAGCCGATGCAGACGGGTTTGAAATCGATTGACTCGATGGTGCCAATTGGCCGTGGTCAGCGCGAGCTCATCATCGGTGATCGTCAAACCGGAAAATCAGCCGTCGCGATCGATGCCATCATCAATCAAAAAGGTCAGAACGTGACTTGTATTTACGTTGCGATCGGCCAGAAAGCATCGTCGGTCAAGAACGTGGTGCGCGCACTTGAGCAGCATGGCGCAATGGAATACACGATCGTGGTCGCGGCCACTGCAGCGGAATCGGCAGCGATGCAATACGTATCGGCATACTCCGGTTGCACGATGGGCGAATACTTCCGCGATCGTGGCGAAGATGCGTTGATCGTGTATGACGATTTGTCGAAACAAGCGGTCGCGTATCGTCAGGTATCGCTGCTGTTGCGTCGTCCACCAGGACGTGAGGCGTATCCTGGCGATGTGTTTTATTTGCACAGCCGCTTGTTGGAACGTGCTGCTCGTGTGAATTCCGACTACGTCGAGAAATTCACCAATGGCGAAATCAAAGGCAAGACCGGTTCATTGACCGCACTGCCGATCATTGAGACTCAAGCGGGTGACGTATCCGCATTCGTGCCGACCAATGTGATTTCGATTACCGATGGCCAGATTTTCCTTGAAACGTCGTTGTTCAACGCCGGTATTCGTCCCGCGATCAATGCCGGTATTTCGGTATCGCGTGTCGGTGGTGCAGCGCAGACTAAAGTGATCAAGAGCTTGTCGGGTGGTATTCGTACCGACCTCGCGCAGTATCGTGAGCTGGCTGCTTTTGCACAGTTTGCATCGGACCTAGATGAAGCGACTCGCAAACAACTCGATCGTGGCGCGCGCGTGACGGAGCTGCTGAAGCAGTCGCAATATTCGCCGTTGCCGATTTCGCTGATGGCCGTGTCGTTATTCGCTGTCAATAAAGGCTTTTTCGATAGCATCGAAGTGAAGCAAGTGCTGGCGTTTGAATCCGGCTTGCATAATTTCATGAAGAGTAGCCACGCGGCTTTACTGCAGAAAATTGAAGACAGCAAGCAACTCGATAAAGACGGCGAAGCAGCGTTGGCCGCAGCGATTGCCGACTTCAAAAAATCATTCTGATCTCAACCTGGCTGAAGGAGTAAGCATTCATGGCTGCAGGTAAAGAGATACGCGGCAAGATCAAGAGCGTAGAAAATACGAAGAAGATCACCAAGCAGGCGAATCCTGAATACACGCATCCGTTTTTGGTGCGGCAGGATAAAGCGAAAACCGTTGGCATGATCGTGGTCACCACTGACAAGGGTTTGTGCGGTGGTTTGAATACCAATGCGCTGCGTCTGGTCACCACCAGAATGCGCGAGTTGGAAGGGCAGGCGATCAAGATTGAAGCGGTCGCGATCGGCAGCAAAGGCTTTGGTTTCCTGAACCGTATCGGCGTCAAAGTGGTCGCGCATGCGACTCAACTAGGTGACACCGCGCGGCTGGACAAATTGATCGGCCCGGTTAAGGTGCTGCTCGATGCGTATCAGAACG
>CAJDWW010000031.1_pt1 | contig 11126 bp, 7 predicted proteins | sample 7391721 | NCBI WGS metagenome assembly CAJDWW01 (sample SAMEA7055731, study PRJEB34461) | soil metagenome | biome: terrestrial ecosystem; feature: Peninsula; material: soil | place: Antarctica | collected 2016
TTCGCGGAGGCAACTTGCGTGAACCGATAACAGACGAGGTTTGGGTAGATGAAGTGTCCTTATTGCCATTCTGAAAACGTTGACCGCGCAAATTTTTGCCACGCCTGTGGTCATGCATTGCGGCGAATGGCTCCGGCAGAAAAACCCCCGGTGGGCGCGGCGCATCGTCAGCGCCGCGAGCATTTGCATCAGCGCAGTCAAGCGCGTGAGTTTCAACGTGATCCTCAGCGTGATTTTCATACACGCGGTGCGGCGGCGCGTGAGCCGCATGCGTCGTCGTTAGAGGATCCACTGGCCGACGTGATACCACAGACTTCAACGGATGCGCGGCGTGAGCCTCAGTTGAACGCACAGCCCGATCCGCGTGCCGCGTATGCCGAGCGAATGGGGCAGCCAGACCAAACGCACGAAAGTCGATTCGCCTCTTTTGCGTCGCGCGAAGAATACCCGCACAATAGGGTTGGGATGATGCACTTCATTTGGATGTCGTTGATGATCATCGCGCTTTTGCTGGCTGGAATGGCGGCCGCAGTTTGGATGCGCCCCGCGTTTCTACCGCAAGGGATAGCGTTAATGATGCATATCCCGCAAATGCTCGGGATCGAAAAAATTGATCCACGTTCAAAAAAAATTCCGACGAAATTCGGTACCAGTCAGGGCGAGCTACCGTACGACGGAAAATTTCTTGAAGAAACGACCAACCGAATTCCCGCCACAAACGTGTCGATAGCCACGTTACCTGTACAACAAAACAGCTCGGGGTCTTCTGCCGCCGGGAAAAGCGATGCGGCCGCGACAGACCATGCTGATGTGGCACCAGCAGATACCGTAACACCAGTGACGGTCGAGCCCGCTGCAGCGCCAACTCCCGAAACGCAGACGCAATCACCATCCGCAGGGAACAAGGATAACGAAACTGCATCAACAGTAAAGCTTACAGTGTCAGAAAACGCAGAGCTAAAAAGAAGTGAGCCAGTGAAAGCTGACATAGTCTCGTCGGTGAAATCGAAGCCGAAAAAAAAGAGAGTTTCCCCTGCGCTTCGCAAAAAAGAAATCGACCGCTTGCGGGATCAAGCGCAAGTGGAACTCTATTCGCATTAGTGAGACCGCTTGGATCGTAGTGAATCTTCGGCCGGCCTAGATTGACGCGGTAAAATACGTCAATGATCTCTCCGCAATTCACTCATCTCCGCCTGCATTCTGAATTTTCTATCGTCGATGGCTTGGTGCGCATCGACGATGCGATCAAATTTGCTGCCCAAGACGCTCAGCCAGCGCTGGCGATTACGGATTTGGCCAACCTGTTCGGGATGGTCAAATTTTATAAAACGGCGCGTAGTAATGGCATCAAGCCGATTGCCGGTTGCGATATCTGGATCACCAACGACGATGATCGTGACAAGCCGTCGCGCTTGCTGTTATTGGCAAAAAATCGTACTGGCTATTTGCAATTATGTGAATTACTGAGCCGCGCATGGCTGACCAACTTGCATCGTGGGCGCGCTGAAATCCGTAGTGAATGGCTGGCCCAGTTGGCACAACCTAGCGCATTGATTGCATTGTCGGGAGCGCATTTCGGTGATGTGGGAATGGCGATCGATCACGGTAACCCGGCGTTGGCAGAACGCTGCGCGCAACGTTGGGCGCAAATATTTCCCGGTCATTTCTATCTCGAAGTACAACGCTTCGGTCAGCCCAATGGCGAAAGCCATGTGAGGCAAACCGCGACACTGGCGGCAAAATTGCAGTTGCCGGTGGTGGCGACGCATCCGATCCAGTTTTTGACGCGTGATGAATTCATTGCACATGAAGCACGCACTTGTATTTCAGAAGGGGAAATTCTCGCTAATACGCGTCGCATTAAGCGCTTCACTGATCAGCAGTATTTCAAGACGCAGCAGGAAATGGCTGAGCTATTTTCAGATATGCCGGGTGCGCTACAGAACTCAATCGAAATTGCGAAACGCACAATCGCATCAAGGTTTGGAGCAGCGACTATTGCAGCTTTATCCTGACGAGGCCGAGCGCGAAACGCAGCGACCACGTTACGAAGCGAGGTTGAAGTTTGAAACCGGCACCATTATCAATATGGGTTTTCCGGGCTACTTCCTGATTGTGGCGGACTTTATTCAATGGGCCAAAAATAATGGCGTACCGGTCGGGCCAGGTCGTGGTTCTGGCGCTGGTTCACTGGTCGCCTATTCGCTGAAAATTACTGATCTCGATCCGCTTGAATACAACCTGCTGTTCGAGCGCTTCCTGAACCCGGAACGGGTTTCGATGCCTGACTTCGATATCGATTTTTGTCAGGAAGGCCGCGACCGCGTGATCCAGTACGTGAAAGAGCGTTATGGAAAAGAGGCGGTATCGCAGATCGCCACCTTCGGCACGATGGCAGCCAAAGGCGCGGTGCGCGATGTCGGCCGCGTGCTCGATTTCAGCTATACGTTTTGCGATGGTATCTCGAAGCTGATTCCATTCAAGCCGGGAAAACTGGTGACGATTAAAGATGCACTGGTCGAAGAGCCATTGCTGGCCGAACGGATGGAAAACGAGGAAGAGGTCAAGCAACTGCTCGACCTCGCGCAACAGGTCGAAGGTATTGCGCGCAATGTCGGCATGCATGCGGGTGGCGTATTAATTGCGCCCGGTAAGCTGACCGATTTCTGCCCGCTCTACACGCAGGGCGGCGACGCTGGCGTAGTGTCGCAGTATGACAAAGATGACGTTGAAGCAGTGGGCTTGGTTAAGTTCGATTTTTTGGGTTTGACGACACTGACGATTCTCGATCGCGCGGTGCGCTACATCAAGATGCTCGATCCGTCGCTGGCTGATTTCGATCTGGCGAAATTGCCGTTGAATGATCGACCTTCTTATGAGCTGCTGACCAAAGCGAAAACAGTCGCGGTGTTTCAGCTTGAAAGTCGCGGCATGCAAGGCATGTTGAAAGATGCTCGACCCGATCGCTTCGAGGATATTATCGCGCTGGTCGCGCTGTATCGTCCGGGACCGATGGATTTGATTCCTGATTTCTGCCGTCGTAAACATGGCGAACCCTTTGAGTATCCCGATCCACGGACCGAAGAGATTTTGTCTGAAACCTACGGCATCATGGTGTATCAGGAACAGGTGATGCAGATGGCACAGGTGATCGGCGGCTATTCATTAGGTGGCGCCGATTTGCTGCGTCGTGCGATGGGTAAAAAGAAGTTGGAAGAGATGGCGAAACATCGTCAAATTTTCCGCGAAGGTGCGGCGAAGAATGGTTTGTCGGAAACCAAGGCTGACGAGATTTTTGATTTGATGGAGAAATTTGCGGGCTACGGTTTCAATAAATCGCATGCGGCCGCGTATGCACTGCTGTCGTATCACACCGCATATTTGAAAATTCATTATCCGGCCGCGTTCATGGCCGCTAACTTGTCGTTGGCGATGGACGATACCGATAAGATCAAAATATTGGTCGAAGATGCAATTGAGATATGCGGCCTGACGCTGCTGCCGCCCGATATCAATCAATCGGATTATCGCTTCATGCCGGTGCGTCTTTCATCAACGCCAGATGAAGTTCATGGCACACGGGCGATGCACATTCGCTATGGTCTGGGCGCCGTCAAGGGTAGTGGTCACAGCGCAATTGAAGCCATCATCGCGGCACGGGAAAATGGCGGTCCGTTTTCCGATCTATTCGATTTTGCCAAACGCGTGGACAAGCGCCAGATCAATCGTCGTACGATCGAGTCGTTGATTCGCGCTGGTGCATTCGATTGCTTCAATGTCGATCGCGCAATCTTGCTGGCGTCAGTCAATCTTGCATTGGAAGGCGCAGAGCAGGCGGAAGCAGCAGCCAACCAAGTCAGTCTGTTTGGTGGCGAGGACAGCGATCTTGATCAAGCGCCCGAATATGTAAAGGTCGCTCAATGGAACGACAAGCAGAAGCTGACCGAGGAAAAAGCCGCGCTCGGATTCTATTTATCAGGGCATTTGTTCGATGCGTACGCGGAGGAAGTCAGAAAATTTGCGCGTACCAAAATTGCCAGCTTGGAAGCGGCGCGTGAACCGAAACTGATTGCCGGTATTATTTCGGGAGTGCGCACGCAGATGACACAGCGCGGCAGGATGGTAATCGTCACACTCGATGATGGCAGCGCGACTATTGATATAACAATCTACAACGAGCTGTACGAAGCGAATCGCGCATTATTCAAGGAAGATGAATTCCTTGCGGTGCATGGCAAGGTGTCCGAAGATCGTTTCGCGGGCGGATTGAGAGTCAATGCGGAGAGGGTGATGAGTATCGCAATGGCGCGGGTTCAGTATGGTCGTCGCTTCGTGGTTGCGCTATCCGGCAAGATCGACACCGCATACATCAGAGAAACACTCTCGTCACATCGATCGTCCGAGGGGATGCTGTTTGTAATGCGTTATGCGCGACAAGGAGTCGGTTGCGAAGTGATGCTGGGTGGCGAATGGAAGGTATCACCCTGCGATGCGCTCAAGTTGGCGCTAACGAATTCATTAGGCAGTGATGCGGTGGTAGTGGAATACTGATCGCTTGCAAAATAAGTACCGACATTTCTTCTGGGCTTTCCAGCGCTCATTTACGTGAGCGGGCTTTCAGATATTTCATATACCAGTGAAGGCCAGAAAAAACCTCTCCTCGTTTCATCAAAAAACGCGACTGCATCCGCATCTCGCGTGAATTTCGTGGTGCTGGATCTAGTGCGAGATCGGCCCACGGTGATAGTGCATGATATTTTTTGAACATGGCGCGTGACTCATGCCTCGTCCAATCAGCCCACGGTTTGACCGCGCCGGCAAAATGAATGAAAACTGCATCATCGACTGCTCGCATGGTGGTCGTGTTTCGATCCAAATCGTAGATCAGATCGTAAATGTAGTTATAGCGTTTTTCGATGAAGCGGGCGCGGCCATCAAGCACGATATTTAACGCATCTTGATCGTTGAATCTTAGTTTTTTGCCGTAATCAAGCAGTGCTTGCATCGATGCTTCGGTGATGTGATTGTCCAGCCATTTCTCGATATTAATATACAGCACGCCACCATTGAAATAACGCGCATGCTTGAGTCCTAATGCAGCACACCGCCGTCTGGTCGTGATCTCGGCATCTGGAACAACCGCAGCAATATCTTGGCTGAGATCCATCGCGATCAGCTCATCTATTTTTCCCACGCATAGAATGTCCGCATCCAGATAAAGTACTTTGTCGGTCACGCCTTTCAATATCGCAGGAATTACCAGCCGCGAAAATATCGATAGCGAATAGTAAGAAAACTGGATGAAATGCTGGAACTCACTGAATGCTGCGGGATCGACAATGTGAATTTCTGTTGCCACTTGATAGCGTTCACTCAGTTTCGCTAGTCGGCTCCGATTGTCATCAGACACTTCAAACGCGAACACATGAATGATCAGTGGAACGTCGGGATTGTTGTCAATGATCGACGTGATGGTGGCGCCCATACTGCGAAAATAGTGATTGTCGACACAGAACGCGATATGAAAGGGCGAGGCAGCAGTATTCATGGATGCGCGAGATCTTTCTTCAGTGAATTTTCTATTTGCAAACGGCTCATCACATCGTTAACCGGAATCGCGTCGACCCAATCTCTGCGGCGGGCAGCCGTAATGACGATACTGTTGTCGGTATCGATCGGTGCCCATTCAGGGTTTTTCTGACGCATTAACGCAATGACCGGCACATGGACTGCATTTGCCAGATGCATTACCGCCGTTTCCACTGAAATGATCAGATCACATTGGCTCAGCATCGCCGGTAGTTGAAAGAAATTTTCCTCCGCGCTGAAAAGCTGCGTGCGTTCAAGCGCGGCATTGGAAAATATTTCTTTTGCGTTTGCTAGCTCATGAGGCATCGCGTTGACGATGAAACAGGCGTCACGCCACGCATCCTGTTTTTGCATTGCTGAGATCAACTCCGCGACACGTACTAACGGCCAACAGCGTTTTTTTGTTTTGGCGAACGGGTTGATGAATACCAGTTTTCCATTGGATGGAGAAAATTGCCATTGTGTGAGTTGGTGACGCGCTTGTTCGAGCCACTCCGTAGCAATCTGCACGTGTGGATAGCGTGCCGACGGTGGAATATCGATCCCACACAATTGCCGAAACCAGTCGGCATAGACATCACTGATATGGCCGGTGACCACGTGCGGCTGAATGGCTGCGTTCAGTTTGCGATACGCTAAATGATGATGAGGTTGGAATAGGTTGACTGAGCGCTTCATTCCGACAACGAACGCATCGGACCCGATTGCACGAGCGAGGTTTGCATATTGCTGCGGACGCAAAGTGGCGAGCGATACGATGATTGGATAGAATTGATGCTGCGCTTCCTGTAACGACCTGTGATACAGCTCGGGGCTGTAGGTCTTGTTGTAGATTTTTTCAAAAAATGGACACGCAGCGACCCAGTCGTACAGCGAATATTTTTTCAGATGCTCCCATTGCGATGCATTCGGCGTACGACGTACTTCGTCGATCCACAAATGGATGCGTAAATGAGGATACGCTTGCGCGAATGCTTCAAAACAATTTTGCAGATAAGTGTAATCGCCGAGTGCAAGGTGAGCGATAAACAATATCTTGTCGGACTTTTTTAGCAACTCGGGAGGGATGAGAGATGTGCTTGCTTGCGTCATCATGCGTCTCGCGAAAACTGCAATCGATGCAGATTGGCATAGACTCCGGCGTGAGCCAGCAATTCGGCATGCGTGCCGATTTCTGCAATTTTCCCGTTACTCAGTACCACGATGCGATCGGCATGTTCGATAGTGGATAAGCGATGTGCAATGACAAAGGTAGTCCGTCCCTGCATCAATCGATCCAAAGCACTTTGCACTGCGCGCTCTGATTCGGTATCAAGCGCGGAAGTCGCTTCATCGAGTAACAGAATCGGCGCATCTTTGTAAATTGCACGGGCGATGGCCACGCGCTGTCGTTGTCCACCTGATAGCCGTGAGCCGTTGTCACCGATCGGTGTATCCAGACCTTGCGGAAGGTTTTGTACGACCTCTGTCAGATGCGCGGCTGCTTGGGCTGCTTCGATGCGCTGCCGATCAGGAGTGGGATCGCCATAGGCAATGTTGGCTGCCAGCGTATCGTCGAATAGAATGACGTTCTGACTGACCAGCGCGATTTGATCGCGCAAACTGCGTAGCGCAATCTCGTCAAGTGGTTGATCGTCGAGAAAAATCTGCCCGCTGGTAGTAGCAAAAAATCCTGCGATGAGGTTGACCAAGGTCGATTTTCCACCGCCCGACATACCGACCAGTGCGACGGTTTCACCCGCCACCACTTTTAAATTAATGCCATCCAGTGCTTTTTGCATGCTATTTGGATAGGCGAAATCGACATCACAAAATTCAAGCCGTCCTTGGCAGCGCTGCGGTAAAACGTTGCCGCTAGTACGTTCACTCGGTTGATCAATCAGCTCGAATACCGACTCCGAAGCCGCCATGCCGCGTTGAAGCGGTCCGTTGACTTCTGCTAATTGCTTGAGCGGGGTGAGCAGCATTAGCATCGCGGTGATAAATGAAACGAAGCCGCCAACGGTAATCTGGCCATCGCCAGATTGAATCAACGCCATCACCACCACGATCGCCACTGCACACGCCGTCATCAATTGTGTGATGGGTACTGTCACCGCGAAAGTGCTGGTAGTGCGCATGATGTAGCGAACCAGCTTGTCCGCTTTTTGCTGAAAACGATTTTCCTCGTAGGCCTGTCCAGCGAATATTTTGATCACTTGTTGCGCGCGCGTAGTTTCTTCAATGACTTGCGTCATTTCCGCATTGACCGCTAGCGTTTCTTGATTCAGTCGTTTGAGGCGTTTACCGGTGCTGCGTACTACGAGCGCAATCAATGGCAACAGAATCAGCGTCACGATCGTCAACATCCAGTTCAGATATATCAGCCATGCGAGCAAGCCAAGCACAGTGAGTGCGGAGCGAACAATCGAGGTGAATACCTTGGTAATCATTTCGATGATCTGCTGCACTTCGAACATCAACGAATTGATGATTTTTCCGATCGAGTGGCTGGCATAGAAACCGATCGGCACTTCGAGCATCCGGTTGAACATTTGTCGTCGCAGCTCGGTCATCAGACGAGTGGAAACCCAAGTCATCATGTACGTACTGGTAAAAGTCGATGCCCCGCGAATGATGAAAATACCAATGATAGTGATCGGTACCAACCATAACGAGAAGGTCGGTTTGCCGACAAAGCCTTTGTCTAGTAACTGTTGCAGCAAATACGGAACGACGGGTTCGGTGGCCGCTGTGACGATCATTGCGATGAAGGCTAATGCCAGTCTTTTCCGGTACGGAAAATGGAGAATAGCCAATCGTTTGAGGTTGGAAGGAATCGCCATCTATTCATCTACTTGGAGGCGTATTACTCAACTGGAGCACTCACTTGCTGCTCGTTGTGACGTAGTTGCGACCATAACAGCACAAGCGTGAAAGCAAACATCATGACGCCATTATTGTGAGTGAGGAATGCCTGTGAGATGCCAAAGCCAACGTAACATAAGCATAACAACATGCCACCTAACGCGTATGACCGCGCATTCTTCCCCGCACTTTTAATTTTTTTCGTAAACAGCGCTAACGGGATAAAATACAACCCCAATACCGCGAGCAAACCGAGGATTCCTCGCTTGGCCAAGGCGTCGATGAATTCGTTGTGCAGATGCGTATAGTGGGTGACAATAATATCAATTTTTCCTTGTTGCGCCAGTACTTTGACGCGCTCCATTAGGCCTTGTTTACCCCACCCCAACCATGGCTTTTCGGGAGCAATCATTAGACCAGTACGCCACATTTCAAGGCGCGCACCTAACGACGTTTCTGATTCGTGATCGGAAAAATAGGCTTCTGTTTGTGATGTGGCCAGTTCCAAGCGTGTTTCAACTCCGCTTGGAGGGATAAAGTACAAAATGGTAAAGATAAAAATGATGGCACCCATCGCAGTCACGATGAGTCGATTACCGAATGTTGCCTTGTGAAAAATACAAAGCGCAATGAGGCATAGCGGAACACTGATCCAACTGCCACGACTTCCAGTGAAAATTGCACCGAGCACTCCCATCACGGTGCCAATCAGCAAAAAAATGATCCATGTCTTTGCACGACGCTGTGATTGTGCCCAATCTAGTCCAACCAAACAAAGCATTCCTAGTAATACGCTGATATCGCCATATTGAATTGGATTGGTATAGCCTCCGGCGCGCCCTTGACCCAGAGCGATATTTTCCCATCCGGTAAATATTCCAGCAAGAATTGCACCGACCGCCAAACCACCCCATATTGCGCGTGGGTCGGGGGGGGAGACACGCAGCAGAAGTAGAACGGGAATGACTAGTAGAAAGCGCAGCGGAGGGTCGTATTCGGATAGCGATGCGTGATGAAATAGATTGATGAGCGCTGTAATGACAAAGTATGAAAACAGCACGCCAATGATGATGACGTCATCCTTCCGCAGGAATGGCTTCGGCGATTTGCGAATCAATATTGCGCTTCCGGCAAACAACAACGCTGCGCCTAAGGAAAAGCCACTTTTGACGATGAGCGACAGGGCAAAAAAGAGAAATATGGCAATGGACGTGTACAGAACCATCAAGTTCCTTAAGCAAAATAACTTGTTGCGTTAAACGACAAAAGCAAATGAGCAGTATGAAGCGGCTCACATTCTAATTCAAATATCTGCCGACTTCTTGAAATTGCCGCGTATCTGAGGAAATAGAGCGACGACTAGCGCGGTATATCAGCGGTGGTGGCCAACGATGGCTTTCTACAGCTGACGGAAAACGTTAAAAGAAAGCATAAAGGGAAGTTATGTGCCTGTGGTTTATCAAAAAAATCGCAAGTATCTACATCAAAATAATGTCATACAGTTCTTGGTGGTACATGGTTTCGACTTGTAATGAAATTGGCTTGCCGACAAAATCACCCAGCATCGCGAGATGCTGGGATTCTTCTTCGAGGAACATGTCGATTACCATTTGCGAGGCGAGGATGCGAAATTCGCGTGGATTGAACTGCTTCGCTTCGCGTAGCAGTTCACGCAGAATTTCATAGCAGACGGTGCGCGCGGTCTTGAGCTGTCCTTTGCCGGCGCAAGCTGGGCATGGTTCACATAGCACATGCGCGAGCGATTCGCGAGTGCGCTTGCGCGTCATTTCGACTAGCCCCAATGCGGAAAATCCCGAGACCGATATCTTGTTGCGATCGCGCGCGAGAGATTTATTCAGTTCGGCCAACACCGCATTACGGTGCTCGGCATTTTCCATGTCAATGAAATCGAGAATGATGATGCCACCGAGATTACGCAATCTGAGCTGGCGTGCGATGGCGTGAGCCGCTTCCAGATTGGTCTTGAAAATAGTGTCATCGAAATTTCGACCATTGACGTAGCTGCCGGTATTGACGTCGATGGTGGTCATCGCTTCGGTTTGATCCACGATCAGATAGCCGCCTGATTTCAGATCGACTCGTCGTCCCAGCGCGCGTTGAATTTCGTCTTCGATGCCGTACAGATCGAATAACGGACGTTCGCCCGTGTAATGTGCGAGCTTTGCCAGCACTGACGGCGTATAGGTTGCGCCGAATTCCTGCAATTTTTGGAAGTTTTCTCGTGAATCGATCTGGATCGCAGAGGTGTCATCGTTGACGAAATCGCGCAGCACGCGTTGCGCTAGGCTCAGATCCTGATGCAGCAGCGAAGGTGCCGGCTGACTCTTCGCCGCTTGCGAGATGGTTGACCATGTTTTGCGCAAATAGCCGATATCCATTTCAAGGTCAGTATCGGACGCATCTTCCGCCATCGTGCGGATGATGAAGCCGCCTTTTTCATCGGGCTTGACCAGCGATTGCACACGCCCGCGCAACGCTTCGCGCTCTTCTTCATTTTCGATGCGCTGCGAGATGCCGATATGCGAATCCTGCGGCAGGTGAACCAGCATGCGACCAGCGATCGAAATTTGAGTCGACAGCCGTGCACCTTTGGTGCCGATCGGATCCTTGATGACTTGCGCCATGATCGCCTGTCCGTCATACAGCAGCCGCTCGATCGGCGTCGGTGC
>CAJDWW010000019.1_pt1 | contig 11106 bp, 14 predicted proteins | sample 7391721 | NCBI WGS metagenome assembly CAJDWW01 (sample SAMEA7055731, study PRJEB34461) | soil metagenome | biome: terrestrial ecosystem; feature: Peninsula; material: soil | place: Antarctica | collected 2016
GTACTGTTCTCGGTGATTGGCGCGTTCTACTATCTACGCGTAGTCAAGGTGATGTATTTCGATGACGCGATTGACACTTCACCGATCGTCGCTCGTTTCGATATGCGTTTTGCATTGAGCGTCAACGGCATCCTGATCCTGGCATTGGGATTGGTCTCAGGCCCGCTGCTGGCCGCCTGCGCCAATGCCATTGTTAGAACACTCGCATTCTGATAGCGCATCAGCATCAAATGGATATTTCTTTTTCAAGCTGGTTCATCATCCTGCTGGCAATGCTGGCAGCTAACCTGCCGTTCTTCAATCAGCGTTTACTAGCAGTGATTCCACTCCCTTGGATAAGCAAGCCATTTTGGTTACGCTTGCTGGAGCTGATACTGTTGTATCTGCTGATCGGCATCATCGCCCATTTTCTTGAATCTCGTATCGGCAACGTCTTCGTACAAGGCTGGCAGTTCTATGCGGTGACAGCTTGTTTATTCCTGGTACTGGCATTCCCCGGCTATGTCTTTTGTTATCTATACAAACGTCGTGGTTGACGCAATTCATTTCATCAACATCCGACGACGCGTATACTTGAGTTTTTCACAGTCGACGGGATGTATTTGATGGATGGAAATTTGACAGAAACGTGCGTGGATAGCGCACAGGTCTACGACGGCCATTTTCTCAAAGTACAAAAAGATACGATTCGTCTGCCAGACGGCAATCGTTCCACTCGTGAGTTTATCCGCCATCCGGGCGCTGTCGTTATCATCCCGTTGTTGGAGGATGGCACGGTACTGATGGAACGGCAGTACCGTTATCCGCTGCATCAGGTTTTCATCGAATTCCCGGCTGGGAAAATCGATCCCAACGAAGACCCACTCGATTGTGCGAAACGCGAACTCGAAGAAGAAACGGGTTATACCGCCAGCGACTGGCAATTCGTCTGCACCATTCACAACGCGATTGCGTATTCAGACGAGCATCTCGATATCTACCTAGCACGCGGCTTGATCGCTGGTCAGAGCCGCCTTGATGAAGGGGAGTTTCTTGAAACCTTCAAGGCAGCACCATCCGAATTGCTGGAGTGGGTCAAGCAAGGCAAGATCACCGATGTGAAAACAGTGATTGGTTCATTCTGGTTGGAAAAAATTATCGCAAACGCATGGACGCTGTGATGAGTATCAACAGATGTTTGCTGCGTTGGAATATCTGAACGAAATCTCTCGCCAATCCGTCACAAACTATTGAAAATATATTTTTCCGTGTGCAGCACTAACAAAAAGGAGATTTGAACATGAGCGATACCTGGCTTCCTTCACTGATTACCGCAACACCTCAAGAAGGGTTTGAACTGGCGATTACACTGGCTCGACGTGGCGTTAAATATACGCAGCCGGACATGGAGACGTTGAAAGAATTGCGCAACGAATACGCGCATTCGGCGGATGGACTGACGGCGGCATCGCAAGTCATTGCCATTAATTTTCAGACGGTCTCTGCCGCCAATAATTACTGGCGCGGTTAAAAAACTGATTGTGTATTGAATCGAAAATATGGGCACATGATTGTGCCCATATTGCGTTTACGGATGGTGTATTTGAAATATCCGGGGCGATTTTGCGCAATACAAAAGTATCGTCACATATTCGGATAGTTCGGTCCACCGCCACCTTCCGGTGTCACCCACACGATATTCTGCGTCGGATCTTTGATATCGCAAGTCTTGCAGTGCACGCAGTTTTGCGCATTGATTTGCAGACGATCGCTGCCATTTTCATCTTTAACGAATTCATAGACGCCGGCTGGGCAGTAACGCGCTTCGGGTCCCGCGTATTTAGCTAGGTTGATTTCGACCGGCACCTTGGGGTCTTTCAGCGTTAGATGGCACGGCTGGTTTTCCTCGTGATTGGTGTTCGAGATAAATACCGATGACAGTCGGTCGAACGTCAGTTTGCCATCCGGCTTCGGGTACGCAATCGGTTGGCATTCGGCGGCGGGCTTCAAGCATTCGTGATCCGCGTGCTGATGATGCAGTGTCCATGGCGCTTTGCCGCGAAATAGAATTTGGTCTATGCCGATCATCAGTGAACCGAGATACAACCCTTTGCTCATCCATGGTTTGAAATTGCGTGCGCGATGCAGCTCTTCGTTCAGCCATGATGATTCGAACGCTTGCGGATAGGCGCTCAGCTCGTCGTGCTGGCGTCCTGCTGCCAGCGCTTCGAAAGCGGCATCAGCGGCCAACATGCCGCTTTTGATCGCTGCATGACTGCCTTTGATACGACTGGCATTTAGAAAACCTGCTTCACAGCCGATCAATGCGCCGCCCGCAAACACCAATTTCGGTAACGATTGCAGTCCTCCGGCAGTAATCGCACGTGCGCCATAAGAAATCCGTTTGCCACCTTCAAGAAAATGACGAATCGAGGGATGGGTTTTGAAGCGCTGAAATTCTTCGTATGGCGATAGATAGGGATTTTGATAAGCGAGGCCGACCACAAAGCCGATCGCGACCTGATTGTTTTCCAGATGATAGAGAAAAGAGCCGCCATAAGTGTCGTTCGCCAGCGGCCAGCCCGCAGTGTGCACCACCAATCCAGTCTGGTGTTGCTTGGGATCGATTTCCCATAATTCTTTGATACCGATCGCATAGGTTTGTGGATCTTTACCTTGGTTCAAATCGAAGCGTGCGATCAACTGCTTGCCGAGATGACCGCGCGAGCCTTCGGCAAACAGCGTGTATTTCGCATGCAGTTCCATGCCGAGCTGAAATGCTGGAGTCGGCTCGCCATTCCGTCCAATCCCCATGTTGCCGGTCGCTACGCCTTTGACCGAGCCATCGTCGTGATACAGAATTTCGGCAGCGGGAAAACCGGGAAAAATTTCAACCCCCAACGCCTCGGCTTGTTGGCCCAACCAACGCGTGACATTGGCGAGCGAGATCACATAGTTACCATGGTTTTTGAAACAAGCGGGTAGCATCCAGTTGGGTGTTTTGGTGACGCCATTTTCTGTCAGAAACAGAAAGCGATCTTCGCTGACGGGTGCGTTCAACGGTGCACCACGTTCTTTCCAATCTGGGAATAATTCATTGATGGCAATCGGATCCATCACCGCACCGGACAGAATATGCGCACCGATCTCGCCGCCTTTTTCAAGTACGCATACCGATACTTCGCTACCTTTCTGCTGCGCCAGTTGCTTGAGTCGGATCGCTGCGGATAGCCCGGCCGAGCCGCCGCCGACAATTACGACGTCATATTCCATTGATTCGCGCGGGCCATATTGATCAACCATGCTTTGCGTCATATCTGTATTCCAGTCGAAGTGGCAATTGATAATACAAATTGTCGGAGATTTTGAGGCAGAATGCTAGAGATTCAACAAGCGGAGGTGGTTGTGGGCATTGAAGTTAATTTTGAAGGAAAGATTGCGTTTATCACGGGTGCATCCAGCGGACTCGGTGCGCGCTTTGCAAAAGTGCTGGCGATGGGGGGCGCGCAGGTCGTATTGGCAGCGCGTCGCATCGATCATCTGAAGGAGTTACGCGCTGAGATCGAAGCGGAGGGCGGCGCTGCGCATGTGGTGGCGCTGGATGTGACCGACTACGCCAGTATCAAGGCCGCAGTCGCGCACGCTGAAACCGAAGCAGGACCCATCGATATTCTGGTCAACAATGCGGGCACTTCGAACATGCAACGCTTGATCGATGTGACTCCGGAAGATTACGCCTATGTGATGGATACCAATCAGCGTGGAGCTTTTTTCGTTGCACAGGAAGTTGCCAAGCGAATGATTGCACGCGCCAAGGGTGATCCCAAAAAACAGCATCGCATCATCAATATCGCCTCGGTCGCCGGGCTGCGCGTTACACCGCAATTGGGCACGTATTGCATGAGCAAGGCGGCGGTGATTCATATGACGAAGTCGATGGCGCAGGAATGGGGCAAGTGCGGCATTAATGTTAATGCGATCTGTCCTGGCTATATCGGCACCGATCTCAATCAGCAATATTTTTCAACCGAGCAGGGGCAGCAATTACTCGACATGTTGCCGCGCAAGCGCCTCGGAAAACCGGAAGACTTAGATGGTCTGTTGCTGCTGCTGGCAGCAGATGAATCGCAATTCATCAATGGCGCTATCATGACTGCGGATGATGGACTCAGTGTGCAGTAATCGCTAGTCACAGTAGGAAAATCTTTGATCGACTGCGGGTAGACGTTACGCTGTCATCTGAAATTTATTGCTGCATCCATTAGAATGAATGGGTCGTGACCACTGCGTTGCGCCAGCCGACATCGTAAGTTGATGCACGCTCGCGTATTCGCTGCTACTCAAGCTTCTCAATTTTCATCAGAAAAGGTTTGGTATGAAGAAAGTTTATCCCGATGCGGCCGCGGCACTGGCCGACATCGTGAAAGATGGACAGACGATTGCCGTTGGTGGCTTCGGTTTGTGTGGCATTCCCGAAGCGCTGATCGCTGCGTTGCGTGATAGTGGTGTGAAAAATTTGACCGCGATTTCGAATAATGCTGGCGTTGATGGCTTCGGCTTGGGGCTATTGCTCGGAACACGACAGATCAAGAAAATGATTTCTTCGTATGTCGGTGAAAATAAAGAATTCGAACGGCAGTATTTGGCCGGTGAGCTGGAATTGGAGTTTACGCCGCAAGGCACATTGGCTGAAAAACTGCGCGCAGGCGGTGCTGGTATTCCCGCATTTTTCACGAAGACTGGCGTTGGTACGATTGTGGCGGAAGGCAAAGAAGTGCGCGAGTTCGACGGCGAACAGTATGTGATGGAACGCTCGCTGGTGTCTGACATCTCGCTGGTCAAAGCGTATATGGCCGACACTGCGGGTAATCTGGTGTATCGCAAGACGGCGCGTAACTTTAACCCCAATGTGGCGATGGCGGGAAAAATTACCGTGGTCGAGGTCGAGAAACTGGTCGCGGTCGGAGAGATTGATCCTGACATGATTCATACACCGAGTATTTTCGTGCATCGCATTGTGCTCAATGCAACGCCAGAAAAACGTATCGAACAGCGAACAGTGCGCGTTAAGTAAAACGGAGAATCAGAAATGGCATGGACTCGTGATGAAATGGCTGCACGCGCAGCGCAGGAATTGCAGGATGGTTTTTATGTAAATCTCGGCATCGGTTTGCCGACGTTGGTGGCGAATTACGTACCGCAGAATATGGAAGTGTGGTTGCAATCAGAAAACGGCATGCTCGGCATTGGCCCGTTTCCGACTGATGATGAAGTGGATGCTGATCTGATCAATGCCGGAAAACAGACCGTCACCTCATTACCGGGTTCGGCATTTTTTGCATCGGCCGATTCGTTCGCGATGATTCGCGGCGGAAAGATCAATATCGCGATTCTAGGTGCGATGCAAGTATCCGAAAAAGGGGATCTCGCTAACTGGATGATTCCGGGAAAAATGGTGAAAGGGATGGGCGGCGCGATGGATCTGGTTGCGGGCGTCAAACGTGTGGTGGTTTTGATGGAACATGTGGCGAAATCCAAAGACGGTTCGACGTCATTGAAGATATTGAAAAAATGCAGTTTGCCGTTAACCGGAGTGGCGGTCGTTGATCGCATTATCACCGATTTATGCGTGATTGATGTCACCGCTTCGGGATTGAAATTGGTGGAACTGGCGCCCGGTGTGAGTAAAGCTGACGTGCTAGCGAAGACGGATGCGGAGCTCGATGTCAGCGTAATCTAATTTTTAAAATTTTTTAAACGAACGATGTCGTGGCGATAAGCTGAAGCCTTGTCGCTCTGATGAATCTTATTGAAAACGGCAATGCAGCTTATTGGGCGCATTGCCGTTTTTGCGTTGTGCAGCAGTTAGGTATAAAACGTTTCACGCATCAACATTATATTTAAAAATATACTATATTGGTGTCGAGCGGCAAAAAGACTGATTCATTTTTTCGATTTTCTATTGCAGCAGGATGTATGTCGGCATATCGGGCGCGCGACGAATTACCTGTGGTTTGCCCAGCGATTGAATATGATGTCCTTGAAAGGAAACACAATGAAGCATAACGTTGGTGCTATCGATCGTGCGGCACGGATCGCGATCGGCATGGTCGTCTTAAGTCTGTTTTTTGTACTCGATGACGGTATGCGCTGGTGGGCTTTGATCGGACTCGTGCCTGTTGTGACTGGTTTGATTGGATGGTGTCCAGCCTATCGTCTGCTCGGCATTCGCACTTGCAGGGCAGATTGACTGTCCACATATTTTTTGATTTTAATTACTTCAACTCGTACTGAAAAGAACGATTGGTGAAGTAGAACCTAGTGGAGATGACGATGAGTGAAACGCTCAGTGTGACGATCACGCAAAAAGAAGATTATCAGTTCGTTGTTGATTTCGGTGCGGCGATTCCATCCCTGTTGGCTGATGAACCGGCTCCGCTCGGTAGCGGCGCTGGCCCAGCACCGACGCACATGCTACTGACGGCAGTGGCGAATTGTCTTTCAGCGAGTTTGTTATTCTCGCTGAAAAAATACAAACAGGATGCAGGCGGCATTACTGCCACGGCGACTTGTACTATAGATCGCAATAGCGCTAACCGTCTGCGGGTTCAACAGATTGATGTGGCGATTCGACTAGGTAAGGAAGCGGCGGCGATCGACCATATAGAACGAGTGGTTGCGCAGTTCGAAGACTTTTGTACGGTATCCCAAAGCGTACAAGCGGGAGTGCCGATCAGTGTCGCCATCACTGATGGCAAAGGCCAAGTTCTTAAATAATGGATAGGCCTAGTAAGCGCGTAACGAACATCACGCGCGTGGCACCGGATTTTGCAGCGATGAGAACGGTTGCGGGCGAGGTTACAGCCATGATGCGCGTGTTGGCAAATGAAGATCGCCTACTACTGTTGTGCCAGATTAGTCATGGTGAAAAATCTGTCGGTGAGCTTGAGGAGTTACTTGATTTGCACCAGCCAACGCTGTCACAGCAACTTGGTGTGCTGCGTACTGAAGGGCTGGTGAATACTCGACGTGACGGCAAGCGAATATATTATTCAATCGCGGATCAAAAGGTATTGGTTTTTCTGAATACGCTAGATGACTTGTATTGTCCATGGAAGTAAAGTGGATGATCGCTAGCGTGATGAAAGTGATCCGGCAGGAACCATCACTCTCGACTGAACGAGAATGATAGTGTGCCTGTTTCGTGATTGCCGCACTCAACTATTGTGCGACCCATCCACCATCAATATTCCATGCCGCTCCACGCACCTGTATCGCGGCGTCACTGCATAAGAAAATGGCAAGTGCACCGAGCTGCTCGGGCGTCACAAATTCTCCTGAAGGCTGTTTTTCTACCAGCAAATCTTTTTTCGCCTGCTCGACACTAATCCCTTGCTCCTTCGCGCGCGCCTCAATCTGTTTTTGCACCAGCGGCGTCAGCACCCAGCCGGGGCAAATCGCGTTGCAGGTGATATGGGTGTGCGCGGTTTCGAGTGCGATGACCTTAGTCAAACCTACCAGACCATGCTTGGCCGCGACGTAGGCAGATTTTTGTTCTGATGCGACGAGGCCATGTGCTGAGGCGATGTTGATAATACGCCCCCAGTTTTTCTTTTTCATCTGTGGTAATGCTAGTCGCGACGTATGAAACGACGCACTAAGGTTGATCGCGATAATCGCGTCCCATTTTGCGACTGGAAAATCTTCTATGTCGGCCACATATTGAATACCGGCGTTGTTCACGATGATATCGAGGCCGCCGAATTTGTCCGATGCAAACTGAATCATCGCTTCGATTTCTTCTGGCTTTGACATGTCCGCGCCGTGATATAGCACTTGCACACCATGTTTGGTGGCAAGCTGCGTTTGCAATGCATCTATTTCCTTCGCGTCACCGAAGCCATTAATGAGCAAATTTACACCCTGCTCGGCGAATGCGGTTGCGATACCAAGGCCGATGCCGGAAGTGGAGCCGGTGACGAGTGCGGTCTTGCCTTTTAATGAAGTGGCTTGCATGATGTCCTCTATAAATAAATGGTGAGTAATAAATCGGTAATGCTGATTTTCGGTAGAAGCCCCAGTAAAATGTCAAGGATCTGCAGTCATGATGATGCGATCAACGCGACGGATAGAGAAGGCGGAAAAGATGATAGAAGTTCAGTATAAGACTTTGCAGTGCATTTCACCGTTGGGCCTGCATTCAATGGCTTATAAAGAATGGGGCGACCCGCGCAATCCCAAAATTTTGCTGTGTGTTCATGGCGTTACGCGTGTCTCGGGCGATTTTGATAATCTTGCACAAGCGATGTGTGATGAGTACCGTGTGATCTGTCCTGATATCGTCGGACGCGGGCGCTCTGACTGGCTACGTGATCCGAATTATTACCAGATACCGCAATATGTGAGTGACATGGTGACACTGCTGGCACGCGCCGATGCCGAAATCGTTGATTGGTTTGGCACTTCGATGGGTGGTTTGATTGGAATGGCTCTGGCGTCATTGCCGAATAATCCAATTAAAAAAATGATCCTCAATGACATTGGTCCTTCACTCAGCGCCGATGCGTTGACACGTATCGGCGACTACATGGGGCAAGACGTCAAGTTCTCGACCTTTGATGAAGCTGCTCAGTACATACGCGATATTTCCCAAAGCTTTGGTCCGCATAGTGATGAAGAGTGGCGCAAGATTGCTGTCGATGTATTGCGTCATGATAAGGATGGCCAATGGCGTCGGCATTACGATCCGGGTCTGGCAATATCGTTGCAGGCGGTTGACGAGAAAATGGCGAAGCAGAATGAAGCATTATTGTGGGCGGCTTACGATGCGATGACTTGCCCCGTGCTGTTGGTGCGCGGCACCGAGTCGGATTTGTTGAGCGGTAAATCGGCACACTTGATGACGCAGCGTGGGCCGAAAGCGAAGCTGGTGGAATTGCCGGGAATCGGCCACGCGCCAACCTTCGTGCATGCCGATCAGATTGAGATCGCCAGAAAATTTTTATTGGGGTAACGCCGTAATGATGCTTCAACGTTTGCATGTGGGAAAAACACTTTCCGAAATCGCGATTCATCACGGCACGATTTATTTGGCGGGACAGATTGCGGAAGATACGATGCAGGATATTGCTGGACAGACGCGTGAAGTGCTGACGCATATTGATCGCTTGCTGACAGACGCAGATAGCGACAAGAGTCGCATTCTGATGTGCCAAATTTATCTCGCGGACATGAATGATTTCGAACGCATGAATGAGAGTTGGAATGAATGGGTTGCCGACGGTAATGCGCCACCGCGCGCTACGATGCAGGCCAAGCTGGCACGTCCCGAGTGGCGCGTGGAAATGGTAGTCACCGCTGCACAATACCCTCTTGGGAACTCAGAATGAAAAGATCGTTGCCATGTATTGTTTTTGTTGGGCTTGAAAATATCAATCATAAGTTGCTATCCTAACTTCGGACGCGACTGTAAAAATACCCCATGGTTTCCATCGCTTTGACCCAACATGCAGTGCGCGAACAGCTCACTACCAGCCTTACTCCAGAAGATGCGGCGCGCACGCTAGCGGCACTAGATTTTATTCAGCCACTGGCTGCAGGCAGACCCATCGTTAGTGGACAGGACACGTTCGACTATGCACAGGAAGTCGCGCTGACTTTGTCGATGCTGAATGCCGATGCCGATTCACGGATTGCTGCGCTACTGTTTGAATTGCCTCTGATCGATGCGCGTGCTGCGGAGGAGATCGAAACGCGCTTCGGTGCGGAAACTGCCGGGCTGATTTCGGGTGTGCGTCAATTGATGAAACTGCAGGAAGACACCTTCAGTCAGAAGACGATCACTCGCGGCAAGAATGCAGCGCAGGAAGCGTCGGCTCAACTCGAAACCCTGCGCAAGATGCTGTTGGCGATGGCATCCGACATGCGAGCGGTGATGGTTAGGCTGGCATCACGTGTGACCACGCTGCGTTATTTCGCCGAGCTCAAGCTCGAAAATGAACACACGCATCGCTATGCACGCGAGACGATGGATTTATATGCGCCGCTGGCTAATCGTTTGGGTGTATGGCAATTGAAATGGGAGTTGGAAGATCTGGCGTTCCGTTTCCTTGATCCGACTGCTTACAAGCGTATCGCGAAAATGCTCGAAGAACGTCGGATGGAACGCGAAGGCTTTGTCGAAGGCGCGATTACTCAATTGAAATCGATGCTGGCTAATGCCGGCGTTAAAGCAGAAGTATTTGGCCGTCCCAAACACATTTACAGTATCTGGAACAAGATGCACGGCAAGTCCCTCGACTTTTCCGAACTGTACGACGTGCGCGCATTTCGCGTGATCGTCGATGACATCAAAACTTGCTATGAAGTGCTGGGCATTATTCATCATATCTGGACGCCGATCCCCGCTGAGTTTGATGACTATATTGCCAAACCAAAAATGAATGGCTATCGCTCGCTGCATACAATAGTGATAGCCGAGGATGGCCGACCGCTCGAAGTGCAAATACGCACACAGGAAATGCACCGTTTCGCTGAATATGGCGTGGCGGCGCATTGGCGCTATAAGGAAAGTGGTGGCTCGAATTTTTCTGCGCAAAAATATGATGAAAAAATTGCGTGGCTGCGACAGCTTCTGCTGATGCGGTCGTCGGTCATGAAGAAATCCAACGTGAATGGGTTGAAAAACTAAAAGCGGCATCGCTCGATGACCGTATTTATGTGATGACACCGCAAGCTCGTGTGATCGAATTACCACGTGGCGCGACACCAATCGATTTTGCTTATTATTTGCACAGCGATGTTGGGCATCGCTGCCGTGGCGCAAAAATTGATGGCGTGATGGCGCCGTTGAACACGGTATTGAAAAATGGTCAGACGGTTGAGATCATTACCGCAAAAGGCGGTGCTGCGACGGGGCCATCACGTGACTGGTTAAGTTCCGGTTATGCGGCCAGCGCCCGTACGCGCTCCAAAGTGCGCGCGTGGTTCAACGCAATCGAGTATGAGCAAACAATTGTGCAGGGTCGCGTGTTGATTGAAAAGACGCTGCAACGAGAAGGTAAGACGGCTGTCAATCTGGATGAACTAGCGCATACGTTGGGATTCACCAAACTTGATGATTTACTG
>CAJDWW010000054.1_pt1 | contig 10987 bp, 9 predicted proteins | sample 7391721 | NCBI WGS metagenome assembly CAJDWW01 (sample SAMEA7055731, study PRJEB34461) | soil metagenome | biome: terrestrial ecosystem; feature: Peninsula; material: soil | place: Antarctica | collected 2016
GCCGCCATCGTCTGTTCAAAGCTGGCATCGCCACCGATCAGCGTCGCACGTGGGAAGCGATCTTGCAAATCACGCGCTAGCGTATCGGGATCATCGCCGAGCAGAATTGCACAGACGCCACTGCCACTGTGCGCAACGAGAATGGCGCCGAGTGAGCATTCGCCGACGGCGAAACGGATTTGCGTATCAATACCGCCGTTGCGATAACGACTCGCGGTCATCCCCAACACCTGCTCAGATTTTTCATAGAAGCGGCTGTTCGATTGATAGCCTGCATCGTAAATCGCTGTCGTGACGTCGCTGCCAAGTTCAAGCGCATTGCGCATTCGTCGCGCGCGCTGTGCAGCCGCATATTTTCCTGGAGTTAATCCGGTAATTTGTTTGAATAAACGATGAAAGTGATAGGTGCTGAGCCCCGCCTGCGCCGCCAGTGTGGTGAGCGTCGGAGCATGTTCTGCGGTTTCGATGGTGTGACAGGCGTCGATGATTCTCGCGGTGTGTTGTTCCAGTAACGCAGGTTGATCAGGTTTGCAGCGTTTGCAAGGACGGAAACCAGCTTGTTCGGCAGCGGCGCAAGTGAGATGAAAGCGCACATGTTCGGGGCGTGCCAGCCGCGCTGCGCAGGAAGGACGGCAATACACGCCCGTGGTGTTGACCGAATAATAGAACGTGCCATCCGCTTCGCGATTGCGCGTAATCACTGCATGCCAGCGCGGGTCGTCGACGACGGCGAGCACGGTATTTTCCGACGAATTTCTCATTTTGCATTTCTTCCCGTCATCCACTTGATGATGAAAAGTGTCGCTGCAATATCCAGCGTTCGCACTCTGTGTCTTGCTTTCAAATTCGTAAGGCAGCAAAAATTGGTTACTAAGCCACACTGCCACCAGTCGAAGCTGACCACAGCGTATACCAATCTTCATGCGTCAATTCAATTTGAGTCGCGGCCACTGCTTCGCGCATCGCTGCGATACGGCGCGAGCCAGTCAGCAGCAACGGCTTTGCTGGATGGCGCAGCACCCACGCATAGGCGATCATCGTCGGCGAAACTCCGTAGGTTTCCGCAAGGGCGGCGAGTGCTGTGCGCAGACGCTCTGCACGTTCGCTTTGCTCGTTGAACAAATTGCCACCGGCCAGTGCCGACCAGATCATTGGCGCACAACGCAGTCGCTGGCATTGGTCGAGTGTGCCGTCATGCAACGGCTCGAGATGCATCACTGACAGCTCGATCTGGTTAGTCACCAGTTCTGGAAAACGCGATGCCAGCAATTCGAATTGCGACGGCGTGAAATTCGATACACCGAAATGACGCACCTTGCCAGCGCGCTGTAACGCTTCGAACGCAGCGGCCACTTCATCGGCATCCATCAATGCGTCGGGACGATGAACCAGCAGCAGATCGAGGTAATCGGTACGCAATTCACGCAATGAATTTTCAACCGAGCTGACGATATGTTGATGGCTGGTGTTGTAATGATTGATGCGGTGATGTGGCCGATTGGTCGACATGCCCTTGATGCCGCACTTGGTGACGATCTCGATCCGTTGCCGTAAGCCGGGAGCTAGCGCCAGTGCTTCGCCGAACAGGCCTTCACCTAGATAACTGCCGTAGATATCAGCGTGATCAATCGTGGTCACGCCGAGTTCCAGCGCCTGCTCAACCATCGTCACTCTTTCTGCGGGCGTCAGTTGCCAGGAATGCAGGCGCCACAAGCCGAGTACGATGCGCGAAAATTCGGGGCCATTGGTGCTGAGACGAATGCGAGGCGCTTGCATGAAAACTCCTGATTGAAATGATCGGGCAGTATATTCCGGTTTGCTGCCAGCACGCGTAGCGACAGTCGCAGTCAAGCCAGTATAATCACGCTTTGCCTCTTTGGTTCTCTTTCCCGCTGATGCCAGCGAGGGAGAAAAGCCGGGCTACCGTCGATTCCACCTTATTCATTTCTCATGCTCGCTTCGCAAAAAAACCGCATTATCGAACTCTTCCAGGCTGCGCTGACACCGATTGTCGCGGGCAGCGAACTGCAACCGACGGTGACGCTCGAACGTCCGCGCGACCCATCGCATGGCGATATCGCGTGCAACATCGCGATGCAGCTCGCCAAACCACTGAAAAAAAATCCGCGTGAACTGGCGCAGGCAATCGTGGCCGCCGTGTTGGCAAATCCAGCATGCGCTGGCTTGATCGAAATGATCGATATTGCCGGACCAGGCTTCATTAATCTGCGCGTGTCGGCTGCCGCCAAACAAGAAGTGGTCAAAACGATCCTGCAACAAGGTACGCAATTTGGTAAGAGCAGTGCTGGCGCGGGCAAAAAAGTGTTGATCGAATTCGTATCGGCCAATCCGACCGGCCCGCTGCATGTCGGCCATGGTCGTCAAGGCGCGTTGGGCGATGCATTGTCATCGTTGTTTGCAGAGCAGGGTTATCACGTGACCCGCGAGTTTTATTACAACGATGCCGGTGTGCAGATTGCGAATCTCGCGCTATCGGTGCAGGCGCGTGCCAAGGGCTTGAAGCCAGGTGACGCCGGATGGCCGGAATCTGCATACAACGGGGATTACATCGCCGACATCGCGCACGATTTTGTGGCGAAAAAAACCGTTGCTGCCAGTGATGGTACGCCAGCCGCTGCCAGCGGTGATGTCAATGACATTGAATCGATCCGGCGTTTCGCGGTGACTTATCTGCGGCGTGAACAGGATCTCGATCTACAAGTGTTCGGCGTCAAGTTCGATAATTATTATTTGGAATCGTCGTTATACAGTGACGGTAAAGTGGCGTCGACGGTCGAGGCATTGGTGAAGGCGGGAAAAACGTATGAGCAGGATGGCGCGCTGTGGTTGCGCACCACCGACTATGGCGATGACAAAGATCGTGTGATGAAAAAAACCGACGGCACCTATACCTACTTTGTGCCCGACGTTGCGTATCACATCACCAAATGGCAGCGCGGTTTCGGCAAAGTCATTAACGTGCAGGGCAGCGACCACCACGGCACTATCGCGCGCGTGCGTGCTGGTTTGCAAGCGGTCGACCTCGGTATTCCACACGGCTATCCCGACTATGTACTGCATAAGATGGTGACGGTGATGAAGGATGGCGCGGAAGTGAAAATTTCAAAGCGCGCCGGTTCTTATGTAACCGTACGTGACTTGATCGAATGGTCGGCTGGTGATGCAGTCAATGATAGTGGCGAACGCGATTTGACGCGTGGGCGCGATGCAGTGCGTTTCTTCCTGATCTCGCGTAAAGCCGATACCGAATTCGTGTTCGATGTCGATCTGGCATTATCGCGTTCTGATGAAAACCCGGTGTATTACGTGCAATATGCGCATGCGCGCATCTGTTCGGTGCTGGCACAATGGGGTGGTGATGAAGCGGAGTTGCCTCAAGTAGATGATCTGTCATCATTGGTGGCGCCGCGTGAAGGCTTGCTGTTGGCGAAGCTGGCGGAATATCCAGAAGCGCTGGAGCGAGCATTGGAAGAGTTGGGGCCGCATCAGATTGCTTTTTATCTGCGTGATCTGGCAGGCGAACTGCACAGCTATTACAATGCAGAGCGCGTGTTGGTGGATGACTTGTCCACCAAAATGGCACGGTTAGCGTTAATGTCGGCAACCCGCCAAGTTTTACGTAATGGCCTGGCACTGATTGGTGTGTCAGCCCCTTCAAGAATGTAATGAAATTTATGCTCAAACAATTGAACAAGCAAAATGGTGGAACGCTGCTGGGCTTTATCGCTGGCTTGGTGGTCGGCTTGACAATTGCAGTGATAGTCGCCTTCACGATCAGCAAGACGCCAGTGCCGTTTTTGAGTAAAGCGGACAAGGCCGACAAGCCTGCGGATAGCGGGGCAGTGATTACTGCCGATCCCAATAAGCCGATGTATGGCAATAAAGATGCAGTGCGTCAGGCTGCGCGCGATATCGCGCTGGAACATGCGCCAGAGGCTGCCGATACCAGTGTGCCGCCGACAACATCACCCACGCCGCCGACCTTGGCAGTGAAAGCTGCGGAGACGAAGAGTCCCGATAGTACAACGCTCGATGCGAAATGGATTTACTATCTGCAGGCGGGCGCATTCCACAATCAGGCAGATGCGGAAAGTGCGAAAGCGCGGCTGGCATTGCAAGGATTTGAAGCTAGCGTTCAGGAACGTCCGTCCGATGCCGGTACACTTTATCGTGTGCGTCTCGGTCCATTCGATAACATTGATGCGATGAATCGCATTCGCAGTAAATTGACCGAAGGCGGCATGGATGTCGCCGTGGTTCGAGTTGCAAGATAATTGGCAGATTCTACTGAAAGGAAAATCATGCGTTTTCTTCATACCTTCATCGCCGCCGTCAGCCTGAGCCTAGTTGCTCTGTCAGCCAGTGCGTCACCCACCAACCCGAAAGATGGCGCCGAATATCTGACGTTGACGCAGCCTCTGCAAACTGATTCTGGCGATAAAGTCGCGGTAACAGAATTTTTCTCGTATGGTTGCCCGCATTGCTATGTGCTGGATCCAGTGCTGTCAGCATGGGTGAAAAAACAAGGCGACAAGATTGTATTCAAACGGGTTCCGGTAGGTTTCCATCCTACGTGGGTGCCACTGCAAAAATTGTATTACTCGCTTGAAGCAATGGATAAAACGGAAGACATGCAATCGAAAGTATTCCGCGCGATTCACGAGCAACGCATACGTCTCGATACTGATGATGCAGTAATTAATTTCGTTGCATCGCAAGGTATCGATAAAGCGAAGTTCGCCAGCATTTACAATTCTTTCGGTATTCAGACTAAGGTCAAGCGTGCGGGTCAATTGATGAATGAATACAAAATCGACAGCGTGCCGATGATTGCGATTGATGGCCGCTATATCACTTCGCCGGTGCAGGCAGGTTCAACCCTCGGCAATCAACCGGAACCGACGCTGCATGCAGCGATGTTGCAAGTGATGGATTGGCTGGTTGCGAAATCCACCAAGCCAATGGTGGCGCCACCGGTGATCGCCAAACCCGCTGCCGCACATAAGACGTCATCGAAAGCGGCCTCACTAAAGAAAAAATCGGCACATTGATTAATGCAGTCAGATAAATTTCAGTCCGCTACTCGCAAGAGAGCGGACTTTTTATTGTGTAAGCCACGCCATTTTCAACGACGCTGTGGTCGTCACGAAATGCCGATCAACGATGGCTGGATGGTAAGTACATGAAACGAGTCTTCATTACCGGCGCGTCGAGTGGGCTCGGCGCAGCACTGGCTACAGAATATGCGGCGCAGGGCGCGACGCTCGGTTTACTGGCGCGCAGACGTGATGCACTCGAGGCATTGGTAGCGAGTTTGCCTAACGCTACCCACCATCGTATTTATGTGGTCGATGTCATCGATCATGCAGCGTTGGCGGCAGCTGCTGCAGATTTTATTACCGCCGTTGGTGGCGCGGATGTCGTGATTGCCAACGCGGGTGTGTCGCAAGGGACATTGACCGAATTCAGCGAAGATCTTCCCGTATTCGAGCGGATCGTCGCGATTAATTTAACGGCGACGGTTGCTACCTTTGCGCCATTTATCGACGTGATGAAAAAACAAGCGGCGGCGGGCGATCATGGTTGCCGTCTGGCGGGTATCGCTAGTGTTGCCGGCATCCGCGGGTTGCCCGGCTCGGAAGCATATAGCGCATCGAAAGCGGCGGTGATCAGTTATTGTGAGTCGTTGCGAGTCGAAATGCGGGCAAGCGGCATCAAAGTGGTGACCATCATGCCGGGCTATATCGATACGCCGATGACGCAAGTGAATACCTATCCAATGCCGTTTTTAATGCCCGCGAATAAATTTGCACGACGTGCAGTAAAGGCGATCAGTGCTGGCGATAGTTATCGCGTAATTCCGTGGCAGATGGGATGGGTGGCGCGGTTGCTGAAAGGATTGCCGAACTGGTTGTATGACTATGCGTTTTCAAAAGCTCCACATAAAAAACGCAATCAGTCGCTTCCTTGAAAACAGCGCAGTAGAAATTTATTTCTGGCGATTCAGACGAACCAGCATGCGAATGAATTCGCGTGCAATGAGGCGGTAATGCTCATCCAGATGTTGTAAATCGGCGATCAATTTCACATCTTCCGATTGAAAACGAGCGGGCGCCTCGGCTACGCCGGTGGAAGTGGTCGCTGCAAGCAACGGTGCTCCGCCGAAGCGCAGCCATTCGGCGGGAACACCTAGCCACTGCGCCAGCGTGCGCAATTTCTCTTGAGTTGGAATCGCTTCGCCTACTAGCCATTTGCGTGCGGCGTGCACAGTCACCGGCCGTCCCGGAAACCGAATATTAAATTCGCGGGCAAGCTGGGTTGGGCTATCAGGGGAGTAATCAGCGTTTCTCAGAGCTTGTTGCAGGCGTTCGCTGAAATCTTCTCGTTCTATTGATGCTTTCATTTAGCACAAACTATTCCACGTCGTTGCTTGATAGTCAGTCTCTACGAGGGTGCAACTTTTTGTGACCATGCAGCCGAAGTCTGTCGATTTCTGCCGCACTCTCAGTAATACACTCGATCAGTCATTGTACTAGTTAAAAAAATTGCTGCTTCTGATGGCTCAGATTGCAGCAACTGGTGATCGCCATACTATGGCGCTGCGAAACTTATGTCGGCGGGCGACGATCCGGCATCTTCAGTGTCTGTACGGACGAAGCGATACACGCCATCAGCACCCTGTTGCCGTCGCACTGTGCCATCGAACCATAACTTGTGCAAATGCGCCAACGCTTCGCCGAGCGCAAAAGTGAGCTGATGCGGATCGAGTGCACGGCGAAACATGATGGGCACAATGTCGTTGGCGGAACACGGCACACAACAGGCGACACGCACTTCTTCGAGTCGCGCCGCATGATGTTCGACCAGTTGTTCGATACGTCGACGCAATCCACGAAACGGTTTGCCATGCGACGGTAACACCAGCGTATCCGGCGGCAACTCATTAAATTTGGCGATCGACGATAGATAAAGCCGCACCGGATCGGATTCCGGCTCGATCGGCATCACCGAGACATTGGTCGAAATGCGCGGTAGCAGCATGTCGCCCGCAATTAGCACATTGTGTGCGGGACAATGCAGTGCGATATGTTCGGGCGAATGCCCATATCCGGCAATCGGATGCCAGTCATGGTCGCCGATACGAATCGCCGTTCCTTCTTGCATCCGAATGAAGGCGGGCGGCATGTCCGGCACTAGTTTCGGAAACTGACGATTACGAGTGCGTAGACGTTCAAGAATTTCTGGATCGGAAACGCCATGTCGCTGAAAATGAAGCCGCATTGCTTCGCCATCAACGCCGGGCATGGTGGCCGTTAGTAAGCGCCCGAACGCATATTCACCGGCACTCATCCATAACGGCACATTCCAGCGCTGGCATAACCAATGCGCCAGACCAATGTGATCGGGATGGCAATGGGTTGCAATCACGCGTAGCACTGGCAAGCCCTGTAACGCATCGGCGAACAAGGTTTCCCATGCGTCACGAGTCGCTTCATTGTCAATTCCGCAATCGACGATAGCCCAGCCTTGCACGATACCGCTGTCGCCCATTTTCTGATCCGCAATCAGCCATAGATTGATGTGATTCAGCACAAATGGCAAACCCATGCGCAGCCATCGCACACCCGGCGCAACATCGATTATTTCTGCGGCAGCGGGAATCGTATCGCCAAACGGATAGTCAAGTTGTGATTCAAGAGAATTCATTGATGTCTTTACAAAAATAATTCGTGCGCCGACACAGAGCGATGCAGCAACAGTGGATGGCGCTGGTCACCGATTCAGCGGTATCATCAATTCATCTTCATCGTGTTCTGCTGCGGAGGAAATATGAGCAATGATTTCAGTCTCGATTTTCATCATGGTGAACAGATTGCCGCGTTACGCGCCAGCATTCGTCACTTTGCGCAAGCCGAAATCGCACCACGCGCAGCCATGATTGATCGTGACGATCAATTTCCGATGGATCTGTGGAAAAAGATGGGCGCACTCGGTGTCCTCGGCATCACGGCCGATGAAAATTATGGTGGTGTCGCTATGGGGTATCTGGCACATGTCATTGCGATGGAAGAAATTTCACGCGCATCGGCGTCTGTCGGATTGTCGTATGGCGCGCATTCCAATCTGTGTGTGAATCAAATTAGCCGCAACGGCACCGTTTCGCAAAAAGAAAAATATCTGCCCGCACTGATTGCCGGCGACTACATCGGCGCGCTGGCGATGTCAGAGTCGGAAGCCGGTTCCGACGTGGTGAGCATGAAATTACGCGCTGATCTGAACGGAGATCGTTGGATCCTCAACGGCAGCAAAATGTGGATCACCAATGGCCCAGATGCGGATGTGTTGGTGGTCTACGCGAAAACCGATGTTGCTGCCGGAGCGCGTGGTATCACCGCATTTCTAGTCGAAAAAACATTCAAGGGTTTCAGTGTCGCGCAAAAACTCGACAAGCTCGGCATGCGCGGTTCGCACACTGGCGAGCTGGTATTCCAAGATTGCGAAGTGCCCGTCGAAAATGTGTTGGGCGGCGTTGGAAACGGTGTTGCGATATTAATGTCGGGACTCGATTTTGAGCGAGCGGTACTCGCGGGCGGCCCGCTTGGCATCATGCAAGCGTGCCTCGATGCGGTGCTGCCGTATCTGCATCAGCGTAAACAATTCGGTCATGCGATTGGCGAATTTCAACTGATGCAAGGAAAAATCGCCGATATGTATTCGACGATGAGCGCTTGCCAAGCTTACGTTTATGCAGTGTGCCAAGCTTGCGATATGGCGACGACACCAGCAGCGATGCGCGCGCTGCGCAAAGATGCGGCCGGTGCGATTTTGTACGCAGCAGAAAAGGCGACATGGATGGCGGGCGAAGCGATCCAAGCGCTGGGTGGCAATGGTTACATTAACGAGTATCCGGTGGCGCGTTTATGGCGTGATGCAAAGTTGTATGAAATTGGTGCTGGCACTAGTGAAATTCGCCGGATGCTGATCGGACGAGAGCTTTTTTCAGAGAGCGCTTAATGAGCGCATGACGACGTCGGCCACACTTCAGGAATTGATTTTCGATGCAACCGACTTTCCCCAAAATTCTCTCATCACAAATTGCATTCGATATCGCACGCGCGATGCTCGATGGCTTTGATAAGCACTATCGTCTTTTCCGCGAAGCGAGCCAGAATGCCAAGCGATATTTTGAACAATGCCGATGGCAGGAAGCGCAGGCCGCTGCGCGGGAACGCATTTCATTTTATGACAAGCGGGTGCAAGAGTGCGTGACGCAGCTGGAAGATGAATATCGTCGCGAAGATTTAACGGATGATGTGTGGCATGAGACGAAACTGCACTACATCGGCTTGCTGATCGACCACAAACAGCCAGAGCTGGCAGAAACTTTTTTTAATTCAGTTTTTTGCCGGGTATTGCATCGTTCGTATTTTAATAATGAGTTCATTTTCGTGCGTCCGGCAGTGTCGACCGACTATATCGAAAGCGAAGAAATTGCGCCGGTCTATCGCGTTTATTATCCGGCTCGAGATGGCTTGCGTTATACGTTGAAACGCATCGTCACCAACTTTCAGCTTGATTGCTCCTTTGTTGATTTGGAGCGCGATATTGCTCAAGTTGAGCAGGCAATACGCCACCATTTCGGTGATGAGTTACCGGAGCCCAATCATCAGATACAGGTGTTGGCGAGCCTTTTTTATCGCAACAAGGGCGCGTATCTGGTGGGTAAATTCATTAATGGTAATCGCGATACGCCTTTCGTGATGCCGATCGTGCATAGCGCTAATGAAGGGCTGGTAATTGATGCGGTGTTGTTCGATCCGATCGTGATCTCGGTGCTGTTCTCGTTCACTCGTGCGTATTTCATGGCGGATATGGAAGTGCCTTCCGCCTATGTGCGGTTTTTGCAGCGAATGATGCCGTCCAAGCCCTTGAGCGAACTCTATACGCTGCTCGGTTTGCATAAACAAGGCAAGACACTTTTCTATCGCGACTACCTTCATCATTTGCGGTATTCATCCGATCAGATTGAAGCTGCACCTGGTATTCGCGGTCTGGTGATGGTGGTGTTTGCGATGCCGTCATTTCCATATGTGTTTAAGGTGATCAAGGATCATTTTCCACTGCCCAAAGAAACCACGCGTGCGCTCGTCAAGGAAAAATATCTACTGGTAAAACTACATGATCGTGTCGGTCGCATGGCGGATACGCTGGAATATTCCGATGTTGCGTTCCCGCGCTCGCGTTTTTCGGAATCGTTGCTGGCTGAACTGAAAGAAGTCGCGCCGTCATTGGTGGAAGAAAATGGTGAAGAGATCGTAATCCATCATTTGTATATCGAACGTCGTATGACGCCATTGAATATCTGGTTGGCGAATGCTGAGAAAAGCGGCGATGAAGCAGCGATCGAACGCGCGCTCATCGAATATGGCAATGCGATCAAGGAACTGGTGGCGGCCAATATTTTTCCCGGCGATATGTTGTACAAAAATTTCGGCGTTACGCGCCATGGTCGCGTGGTGTTTTACGACTATGATGAAATTGAGCTGCTGACGGATTGCTGTTTTCGCACGATTCCTGAGCCGCATAACGAAGAGCAGGAAATGGCGGCTGAACCGTGGTATCCAGTGGCGAAGAATGATGTGTTTCCTGAACAGTTCGGGGTTTTCTTACTCGGTAATCCATCGGTAAAAAAATTCTTTTTGAAGCATCATACGGATTTGCTGGAAGCAGGCTATTGGCGAGCGTGTCAGCAACGCATTGTTGACGGATATTTTGATGATGTGTTTCCGTATCCGCAGGAATCAAGGTTTTGCCATTTGTCCACGCCGCTGGTGTGAGATTGGGTGAAGTTGATTTTGGAGAAAATATGAACGATCCAGTGCTTATCGTTTCCGCCGCCCGCACTCCGATGGGCGCATTTCAGGGTGATTTTTCATCACTGTCTGCCAGTGATCTCGGTGCGGTG
>CAJDWW010000211.1_pt1 | contig 10918 bp, 11 predicted proteins | sample 7391721 | NCBI WGS metagenome assembly CAJDWW01 (sample SAMEA7055731, study PRJEB34461) | soil metagenome | biome: terrestrial ecosystem; feature: Peninsula; material: soil | place: Antarctica | collected 2016
GCTTGGTCGAGGTAGACGATCGCTTCATCGATATTGTTGCGCATCAGTTGAATGCGACCGAAGCCCCACAGCGGCTGAAAATCGGTTGGGTCGAGTAGCCACGCCTGGTTGAAGCGTCGCATCGCGTTATCGACGTTCTCACCTATCAGGCGTTCAGCGTCATCGCGTGCAGCTTTTGCTGCGGCCTTTCGATCACCATTGGCAGCCGCCGTAGCCTGTTCAATGAATGCCTCATCAAATTGCTGAAGCTTGGCGGAGGGCTTTACCTTCGGCTGGCCATACATCGGTAACGTGTCATATTGCCGCTCGACTGCTGCCGCGATATTGATTGAGAGGGCGAGAGAAGCCGCAGCGAGCAGCGCGACGGTTAGAAATTGAAAAGGTGATTTCGACATGACAGTCCTCCTTCAAATGAACAGCTGTTCATGATGACGGCGCGATGAAATCTACGTCGATATTTTGCATCATGGCATCATTTAAGCAAAATAACGCCGCGATGAGAAGGAAGGAATGAATAATTGTTTCGTATTCTGCGCAAAATCCGACATTTCAGTCGTCTGCGCGGCAGTGCGGTGAACTGAATGGGTGCCGACTTTAACGCGCTTACAGTGGCGAGACGGGGTCGGAAACCGGTCGTACTTCGTCCGCAATAATTTCGTGGACGACGATCCCGGCATCGCCCGGCGGGGTGGTGGCCCACGCTGCATTTTCAATCGCACGCATTGCATCTTGATAGCCTTGATCCCAGCGCCATTCGAGTGATCCTTCGGAAAAATTCATATCTTTCGATGCCATATGCCAGTCGCGTCCCGAGTACATCAGACGTACGATGTGCAACGTTGTCGTGGCGCCGATTGCCTTTAGTTCACGCTCATCCTCGGCATCGCGTAATTTGGGTGGCAACTTCGCGTGCAGTCGCCGTATGCTCTGCCGCAGCTTGTGCGTACGCAGATAATCATCGATGTGTGCTTGAGAGCGTGACGCAAAGGTCACATCCTTTTGCCGCGTTTCAACTTCATCTAGCGTGCGTGGCTCGGGTCCGTTCGGGTTCCATAGGTCGACTAAAAAACACAAGGTATCGCGACGTGGCTCGTCATCCAATACCGATTCGAGCGGCGTATTGGAAAACAAACCGCCGTCCCAATACAGTTCACCATCGATACGAACTGCTGGAAAGCCTGGCGGCAACGCGCCACTGGCAAGCACGTGTTCAATTCCGAGCGTTTGTTTGTGGTTATCGAAACTGGCTAGCTTGCCGCTAGTGACCTTCATCGCGTTGACCGTCAGTCGGATATCGTGTGATGAGTTCAGATAGTCGAAATCGACCAATTTCTTCAGCGTCTCCGATAACAATGTGGTGTCATAGAAACTGGCTTTCTCCGGGTCTGCCGGCAACCCGATCGCAAACGGATTGGGGCCACGTGGCGAAAAAAATCCTGGCACGCCGCCCCATACCGCGTTGATAGTGGAAAGCCAAGTACTGAACTGGCGTGCTTGATCAGGCAGCTTTTCCATATCAAGCCAATCGTGGGACGCGACGGTAGTCCAGAATTCCTTCAGGCGTTCAAGCCGCACATCATGATGATTGCCAGCGATGATAGCCGCATTGATGGCACCGATCGAGGTGCCGACGATCCAGTCAGGACACAAATCGTGTTCATGCAACGCTTGGAATACGCCAGCTTGATATGCGCCGAGCGCGCCACCACCTTGCAGCACCAGCACAATCCGGTTTTTCTTCACAGCTTTTCGAGACGAGGTTTTCATGTGACCAGAGAATTTTCGCGGAGAATATTTCGATAACGAGACGATGTTGGGAGCAGGCATGACGAACCCATCGACGCCTGCCAATGGCTCATCATTTACTGCGTGTTGAGCAATCCTTCTTCTGTCATTGCAGCGCGTACCGCAGCGCGTGCTCCGACACGTTGCTGATAGCTTTGGACGGTTGGCCACGATGACAAATCGATTTTGAGCATTTCACACCAGCGTAAGACGGTAAACAAATAGGCATCCGCTACGGTGAAATTCTCGCCCATCAAAAATGAAGCATGTTGCAAGTGATCGGCAATGAACCCAATACGTTTTGAAAGATTGTCGCGCGCGATCGCCTTGGCTTCTTCGGGCATCTTCGGATTAAACAATGGGCTGAAATTTTTGTGTACTTCCGACGAGATGAAATTGAGCCATTCCATCAGGCGATAGCGCTCCATACTGCCGGCTGCTGGCGCCAACTTTTTTTCGGGCGCGAGATCGGCAAGATATTGAATGATCGCCGGCCCTTCCGTCAGTACCGTTCCATCATCAAGCTGAAGCGCGGGAACCGAACCCTTGGGATTGATCGTTCGATAGTCGCTTCCACTGGCCGTTTGCTTGGTAGCGAGATTGGTTTTTTCAGTGGTGAACGATAAACCGGTTTCGCACAGAATGATATGCGGTGAAAGGGAACAAGCGCCTGGGCTGAAGTAGAGTTTCATGGTTTTTTCTCTTAGGAAGGAAAAGATTTGAATGAACCATGTTAGCCGACTGGCGTTAAGTTTGCTGGACACCCGTGAATAAAGGACCGAGCGAGAAAAATTGCGATGATCGGCGCTTGATATGAGTCAAACCGATTAGTCTGCCAGCGCTTAAGGTGACGGTTTAAGTCTTCTGCGGAGACAAATCATGAAGCAATATTTTGCGTTGATTCCTTTCGTGTTGTGCGCTGGTATCGCCTTGGCGCAAACCACCGATACTAGCACCGCCACTCCGGCGGAATCGAATACGATAAATGCGCCGTCTAACGGGACGGTCGGAACTTCTTCATCGGGCGCATCGTCGTCTGGGACATCAATGGATTCGTCGACAGAAAAGAGCGGCGCGGGCTCGTCACAAAATAACCATGCCGGAGTAGAGAATGCGGGAGCCTCGCTGTCAGGCGCAACTGGCACTTCCACCATTGGCACCGTTTCCGCTCGCCGCTCGGCCGGCGGCTATTCATTAAGCGGCGGCAATGTATATGGCAATCCATCCTCCGCTGTGCCATCTTCCAGCGGCAGCTCGGCTGTTCTAAATGGGAATACTTCCGGCGGCGCATTGCCGACTACGCCCACGCCGACACCAACACCCACGCCGATACCTGCAGCCACACCGACACCAACCAATATCGATTCGGTAGCGCCTCCTTCGACTAGTGCTCCGTCGAGCCCGGCAGCACGCACCGCTCGTCAGGATGCTCAAGAGCAGATGGCGCGTGCTGAAGCTTGTCGCGTGTATCGGCGTCAACAGCAATCCGGAATGATCGCGGCGAATGGGCAAGCTTCAACCGACTCTTCGCCATCAACCACCAGCGATCCTTGTGCCGGTTTATAGCGGGTTACTGGCTCATCAGGCGAGCAGCGCAGCGTAGAATGCGAACTTCCTATTTGGAAGTGATCTCATGACTATTTTGCTTGCCACGATCAATGCCCGTTATGCTCATGCATCGCTCGGGATGCGCTGCCTGTATGCCAACATGGGTGAGCTGCAGCCGCAGACGCAGATCATTGAATTCGTGTTGGGCACACGTACGGCAGACATCGCGGAAAAACTGTTGTCACTTCAGCCGCGCATCATTGGTTTGGGCGTTTATATCTGGAATGCCGAAGAAAGTGCGAAGCTGGTCGCCTTGCTGAAACGACTCGCGCCGGCAGTGAAGATCGTACTCGGCGGCCCGGAAGTATCGCATGAGTCTGCCGCGCAGCCGATCGTTCAGCAAGCGGATTATCTGATCACCGGCTGGGGCGATGTCACGTTTCCTGTCTTGTGCCAACAAATTCTGGCGGGTCCGCAGCCGCTGATGAAAATCCACGCGGGAGAGCAGCCGCCATTGGCGCAGTTGGCATTACCTTATGCCTACTACAGCGAGACAGATATTGCGCATCGTATTTTGTATGTGGAAGGCGCAGTTGGCATTACCTTATGCCTACTACAGCGAGACAGATATTGCGCATCGTATTTTGTATGTGGAAGCATCGCGCGGTTGTCCGTTCAAATGCGAATTCTGTCTTTCATCACTCGATAAGACTGCGTGGCCGTTTGATCTAGACCTCTTTCTGACGCAACTAGAGGCACTTCATCAACGCGGCGCGCGACTGTTCAAATTTGTTGATCGCACCTTTAATTTGAACATCAAGTCGAGTTTGAAGATCATGCAATTTTTTCTCGATAAGCTCGAAGCGCATCCGGATGATCTGCTGTATGCACATTTTGAAGTCGTGCCCGATCATTTGCCTGAGGCATTGAAGGAAGCGATCGCGCGTTTCCCCGCTGGTACCTTGCAGTTTGAAATCGGCATCCAAAGTTTCAATCCTGAAGTGCAAACCTTGGTCAGTCGTCGTCAAGATAATGACAAAGCCGCCGCCAATATTCAGTGGCTGCGCCAGCATTCACACGCTCATTTGCATGTTGATCTGATCGCCGGATTGCCGGGCGAAGACATCGATAGTTTTGCGAATGGATTCGATAAATTGTTTGCGCTGGATCCTCACGAAATCCAGTTCGGCATTCTCAAGCGTTTGCGAGGGACGCCGATTATTCGACATACCGAAGCTTATGGGTTGGTATTTGATCCATCGCCGCCTTATGCAATTCTCGCCACCAACCTAATTGATTTCAGCACTATGCAGCGATTGGTTCGTTTTGCTCGCTATTGGGACATGATTGCGAATTCGGGGCGCTTCGCTAACACGTTGCCGTTGATTGTTGGAGACGCACCATTCGCCAATTTCCTCGCGTTGTCTGATTGGTTGTTCGCGACCACTGACGCGACTCATCGAATTGCACTGGATCGATTGGCGATGTTGGTAAAGGAGTGGTTGCTCAATCGCGAGATCAACGCTGAACAAGTCGCCGCAGCATTGGAAAACGATCATGCTGGTCAACTACTTAAACCACGACGCCAACAAAAATCGTTGTCTGACCAAAAGAAGGCAAAAACGAATGCGGTGCCGCAACGCCAAACGAGGCATCTGACCGCGTAAATGCGGCGCATATTTTTCATAAACGTAACGTCAGAACGAAAAAAACGGGCAAGCTCAGCTTGCCCGTTTTGCACCATTAGAATCAATGGCGTGCGCAACTCATTTCGCTCAAGGTGTCAGCGGTGCCAGATCAGGCACTGTCTGACTGCAAGTGCCAGCCAATGGCAAGTTGTTGCAGACAAACTGACCTGCACTGTTGACGCTGGCCGCGCCTGCTGGTGGTTTCGCATTGACGCGTTCCTTCCAGATTTGCCAAATCATGAAACCATCATTTGATCTACCCTTGTTCTGGATATATTTCACCATCGTTTGCACGTTGTAATACGGGGTAGCCATGTTGTTCAGCCCTGTCAGCATGTCGGCATCGTACTGCACGCCGCCATCATTCAGTTTCAGAACCGCACCGCCCGCACCTTCAGGCGCAATCTCCATTCCCATGTTGATCGGTCCGTTGTAAATTGCCCGATACGATTCATAGCCCTCGCGTGGATCGTAGTATTCACCACCATCGTAAGACATCAGATTGATATGGTTGATCTTGCTGCCCAAGTTTTTGACAACGCTATACATCACGCCACCGAACGGTGAGCCCCACTGTACTTTGCCCTCTTCGAACGGCGAACCTTTTACGTAATACGCACCAGTTGACCATCCTGCAATAGAAATACCGATATTGGCACCACGCGAGTGGATTTCGTTGTACAGATTGTTGATGATATTTGTGATTTGACCATCTGTCGTACAACTGAAGCTGGCAGCTTCCAGCTTGTTGCAGCTGGCGCCGTTGGTTTCCCAATCGACGTCGACGCCCGATGCACCGAGATCCTGCACCAGATCAACCACGCGCGCTGCGTTGAAGTTGGACCACATGCTGCCTTGGCTATACGACCAGCCGCCGATTGACACCCAAACCTGCGTGCCGCGCGCCTTCAATGCGGCAATATTGTTGCGCAAATCTTGTGCTTGTTGCGCGGTGAAGTGCTTTTGCCCATTACTGGTGGCCGCGCCTTCGACAAACTCAAAACCAGCAACCGCTTGGTCAAATGTATACGAGCCCTTTTGATAAGTGGTGTCAGGCTTTGCAAACGCTAGATTCACATGCGTGAAATAGTTCGGGATATTCGCGGTCGACAGATCGTAAATACTGGTATTCCACGTGCTCGAATAACCGACATACATACGTGATCCCGTCGGCGTTGGTGTCGGGGTAGGTGTTGGAGTAGGTGTTGGTGTTGGTGTTGGAGTTGGTGTTGGAGTTGGAGTTGGTGTTGGAGTAGGTGTTGGAGTTGGAGTTGGTGTTGGAGTAGGTGTTGGTGTCGGAGTCGGTGTCGGTGTCGGTGTCGTACCACAAGCAGCCGCAGACGATGTGCCCCATGCTTGTTGCCATGCCCAGCCTACACCCGGCTCGTAAGCAGATGAGCCCGAAGAGCACCAGCCTGCAACTGAACACTGATAATAACCACCGGCGTTGCTAACGATCGCATTTGCTGCATACGTAGTACCTGCGACATACGGCTGGCAAGTGCCAGTTGGTGTTGGAGTCAAGTGCCGGTTGGTGTAGGCGTTGGAGTTGGTGTTGGTGTTGGTGTTGGTGTTGGTGTTGGTGTTGGTGTTGGTGTTGGTGTTGGTGTTGGCGTAGGAGTCGGTGTGGTACCACAAGCACCGGTACTGGTCCAAGGATGTCCGCTACCTACTGGACCATTGCTGGTCGAAGGATTATTTCCCTGCGTCCACCAGTTTGCTTTGTAATTCACGCCGTTATAGCTGACAGTCGCGCCACCGTTGTAAGCTTGCGCGCTGCTCCAAGTTGCATAACAGGCAGTGGTCGTCGCCAATTGACTTGCGCCGTTGGCGGAATCGGCGCTACCGCCGCAGGCAGCGAGCACGCCGCTGCACAAGCCTATGACAAGGCCATTGATAATGGTTCGTTTCAATTTTGTCTCCTGAATCGTGGATAGAATAAAACTCGCTGTACAGTTTTGTTTGATCTGGAAACCTGAAACGGTTTCTCTAATGGGAACTGTTCGGCAAATTACCGCCCGCTGGGGCTGCCGAGAAAGTCTAGCCGGTTCGGCATGGTTTTGCAATTAGGAGTCATTGAAGACGAGACAGCGATGCGACGCTAGACCATGAACGAGGCGAGTACGTCCGATGGAACGAGCTCGCTCCAACATCCGGCGTTGCAAACCGGGAAAAGGCAGGAATTTTCTGAGGTCGAGGAGTTACTCGGCTTCTTCCTCGACGCGATTACGGCCATTCTGTTTGGCGCGATACATCGCCTTGTCGGCACGTTCAATACCAACCGTAAAGTCTTCATCAGGCGCTACTTCGGCCACACCAAAACTGCCGGTGACGTGGAGCCCCAGCGGCCATTCGTGATCGAAGACAATTTCGCGCAATCGATTGGCGATCAGCACTGCTTCATGTCTTTGGGTATGAGGGCAGATGAGCAAAAATTCTTCTCCGCCCCAACGTGCCAACAGATCATCGCGCTGAATATGATTTTTGATGACTGATGCAATCTCGCGCAAAACCTGATCGCCGGCACTATGACCATGCTGATCATTAATTTCTTTGAAATGATCAACGTCGAAAAATATCAGCGACAGTGGGAAAAAACGAGTATCCAGTCTGTCCGATAAATTCGACAGTTCTTGCGCCAGCCCATTTCGATTCAGCACATCGGTCAGCGGATCGTGATAGGCGAGCTTTTCGAAAGTCTTATTTTGTGTGTGTTGTGAGTCGTTGACTTTTTTTAGCGACAAGCGCCGACGTTTGGCAAGTATGCCACCTCGTCGCAGCGGCAGCAGGTCGATCAACAGGTAAAGAACTACCGCCAGCATCCATGCGCCTAGCAGAATCAGCCGTAGCTGCGAAGCGGTTAACATCTTCCCTTCGAACTCCAAGCTGTCGATAACAATCAGGTGTTTTCCGGCGACGACATTGCCCCCAGTAGAAATTTCGATGGTCGAAATATTATTGAATTCGACGCCTGATTTTTCGATGGGGACTTGTCGACTGCTGCTCCACCACGAAGCAACGGTAAAGTGAGACATCAGCATTTCCAGTGGTTGCTGATGTTGAGTCGGGTCGAAATTGATTTCGTTGACCTTCAACGAAGTTGAGTCGCCAGTCTTCGAATAGGAAGCATCAAAATTACGCAAAAAGAGCCGCATCTGCGGTTGGGCTTCCGGGCCTTCGTAGTGAATGCCGAGACGTAATTTTTCATACGCGGTGAAATCAATTCCGGCCGGAGGTGGCATCAACTCGATCGCAATTTCACAGTACGGCCATGCGTATGCGGAGCTGATATCACATTCGAGATGAATTTTGCCATCCTTGCGAGTGAGTCTAGTAAGGTAGGAGTTCTTTCCTGAATTTTCCGATAGTCACTGCAGCCTGTGTTCGACTGCAAGTATTTACTGGTGACCAAGTATTGTTAAATCTATTTCTACGGAGACAGTGTAGCTTTGCCGCAAGGGAAAGGAACAGAAAATAGCAGAGAAAACGTTAAATATTGAAATCCGGCAAAGATTTATTGGTTTTTTTGCGACGATCGGAAAGAACCTGTCAGAAAATCAATAAAAAAATTCAAGCGATTGCGCGTTAAGCGCACTGCTTACGCCAGATTTCCATCAAGTGTTTTGTGCTCGCATCCAGCGTATCCATCGTCAGGACTTTTTGCCTATGAAAAATCATCGTTGCGTAAACCGATGCCAGCAGATTGACTTCAGGCGATAACGCACGTTCCTCCCCGGTAGAAGGTTTAACGGTGCGCCAATAATTGATCGCGTTTTCCAATTCGTTGAGTGAAATTTCCATCTCGATATTGTACGCCGCCGCATTATTCTGCTGAAGTCAGGAGCGGCTATTCGATGAAGTGTGGAAAATATTTCGGAATGGCTTTCAAACTCCCATCCTTGGCGTTATAGCGAGATCGAATGGATTCTCACTGATGGTGCGTCAACAACCAACCGTGTGCCGACTTGCGCCGACATAAATCAGAAAGAGACGACTTGATCGTCTGGCGTTAATGCATCGAGCTTGAACTGGTCGAGCTGGGATTGTCCGGCGTGGCGGATGACGGATAGCTGCTGCTGTCGCTGGAGGCCCCACTCACACTCGAGCCACTTGATTGGCTGGAGGGCGTTACGCTATCGGACGGCATGCCGGGAGAGGCGGTGGAACTGTTTGAGCTATCCATACGGTTGTTCGCATTTGAATCCGGCATGGGCGAGGACGCCCCTGAAACGGAATCGGAAGAGGTGCTGCTGCCGCTACTGCCAGCACTGGTATCCGCCGATTTTTCAGGCATCGAACTGCATGCCGCCAGCGCGAGATTGTCCCATGCGCTGTGCATGCTACGCGTAGTAGAAACGCGCTCTTATTAAAAGTTCATCGGTGAACCGGATGCTCAATGTAGATATTTGATTTCGCACAACGGCTTGGGTCTTGAGCGTGTAACGCTGCATTAAGTATTTTCATTCTTCAACACTGCTTGCTTCGCGACATTGGAGCCGCTAAGGTGGGCACTTTTTCAGACGATTTGGATAGATCACCATGTCTTCACATTCAGATGGCTCGGTAAAAGCAATTTTCTATGCATTAGGCGCCAATGGCGGGATTGCAGTGGCAAAATTTGGCGCAGCGCTGTATACCGGTTCGGGAGCAATGCTGGCCGAAGCGATTCATTCGCTCGCTGATTGCACCAATCAGATATTTCTATTATTTGGATTGCGCGAAGCACGCAAGCCTGCCAATGCGAATCATCCGATGGGTTACGGTCGCGTCGTCTACTTCTGGGCAATGATGGTCGCGCTGCTGCTGTTTTTTGTCGGCGGCGCGTTTTCGGTGCTGGAAGGCATCGAGCGTTGGCGGCATCCAGAAGTACTTCATAATCCACTGGTGGCAATGGTGGTGTTGGGCGTATCGGTGGTATTAGAAGCTTTTTCGTTGTACGGTGCGATGAGAGAAATTCGCAAAACTGCCGGTAGCCGCTCTTTTTTCCAATGGTTTCGCGAAACGCGGCAATCGGAATTGCTGGTGGTGGCGGGCGAAGATATCGCCGCGTTGTGCGGATTGGCATTTGCGTTTGTTGCGGTCGTGATGACGGTGGTCAGCGGCAATCCTTTGTGGGATGCTGCGGGGTCGATTGCGGTCGGATTGTTGTTGATGGTAGTCGCGCTATTGATCACGCGAGAAGTGAAGTCGATGATTACTGGTGAATCGGCAGCACCCGAAGTTCATGCAGCAATTCATGCACACATCGAAGCACGACCGGAAGTGGCGCGCGTGATTAATCTAATCACATTGCAATGGGGTGAGCAATTGATGATTGCAGTGCAGGCGCAGATGCATTCGCAAGCATCTGATTGCCGCCATCAATGCAGTCGAAGAAAGTTTGCAGACATGCTGGCCGCAGGCAAAATGGTGTTTTTTCGAACCAGATGTAGCGACAGCTAAAGAGTGAACAAGTAAGACGCGTGCGTACCGAAATGCATAGCACGCACGTCTGAAGAAGAATCGTGCTGAGTTATTTCACTAAACGAATCACGACAGGGTAACGATAGGCCTGTCCTTTGGAGGCAGCTACTGCGCCGAGGATGCAGAAAACCAAGTTGGCGACCCACAGCAATGGCATCAATAATGCGCCGATCAATATGACAAACAGTGCGGCGCTGACGATATACGCAATCAGCATCGTGAGCTGAAAATTCAGAGCTTCTTTCGCTTCTTCAGCAATGAAAGTGGAATCGTCTTTTTTGACTAGCCAGATAATCAATGCACCGACAAAGCCAGTAATGATTCCCAGCAGATGTGCCAGCATCGCGATATTGCAATCATCCTTCGACGGACTGGACGGGCTTGTTTGCGTTACTTCATCCATGGTGTTCCCCTTGAAATGGTTGGTATGCGGG
>CAJDWW010000044.1_pt1 | contig 10643 bp, 8 predicted proteins | sample 7391721 | NCBI WGS metagenome assembly CAJDWW01 (sample SAMEA7055731, study PRJEB34461) | soil metagenome | biome: terrestrial ecosystem; feature: Peninsula; material: soil | place: Antarctica | collected 2016
ATGGTGGTTTCGAGCGCGGCATCTTTGCCGGGGATGAAGGTTTCAGTAGTCATTGATGAGTTTGATAGGAGGAGGGCGAGAGTCGCGTGTCAGCGGTGCGAGGTGCATGATGCTTGCGTCTTGGTTAAGAACGAGCCTGACTCGCACTGTTCTGTCACCTAGAGCTGCACGCATCACACTTTTTTGTCATTCGCCATTTTGTAAATCGCTCGACAATATTTCGTCACAGCAAATAGAGAAGGCGATATCGGGGCGTTTAGCTCTTGCAGGAAAAATAAAAACGCCGCAAAGCCGTATCAAATTGGCTTGCGGCGCTTTATGACGCAATGCGCAGATATATCTTGGTGCCGAGAGCCGGAATCGAACCGGCACGCCTTACGGCGCGGGATTTTGAGTCCCGTGCGTCTACCTATTCCGCCATCTCGGCAACGCGGCACGTATTATCACTGATTTGCCACAGATGAGCAACCTTAGTGTGACGTTGAATTGGCGGCTGATGATGTAAACGCGTATCATCGCCCACTTGCTTTAGACATTATCTAACAATGAAACAAAATAAAATCCGCGAGATCGTTCTCGGCAAAGCGCTGGATCCGCTCAAATCGGAAACTCGACATTCATTGGCGCTGGTGGCATTTCTTGCTTGGGTTGGATTGGGTGCCGATGGATTGTCATCATCCGCTTATGGTCCGGCGGAATCTTTTCGCGCACTTGGCACGCACACCCATCTCGGTTTGTATATCGCGATTGCCACTGCAGTAACGGTGTTCATCATCGCGATCGCGTACAACCAGGTGATCGAGCTTTTCCCTACAGGTGGTGGCGGCTATCGCGTTGCTTCCAAGCTGGTCGGGCCTTATATGGGCTTGTTGGCTGGCTGCGCCTTGGTGCTGGATTACGTGTTGACCATTGCGATCTCGATCGCTTCTGGCGTCGATCAACTAGCATCGCTGTTGCCGCTGGGTTTTCATCCCTACAAGATATGGGTCGAAGCGTTGGTCATCATTTTGCTGATCATGCTGAATTTGCGCGGGTTAAAGGAAGCGATCAAAATTCTGCTGCCAATTTTCCTCGGCTTCGTGGCGACTCACTTTGTCTTGATCGTCTATGGAATTTTCGCGCATGCATCGCATTTGCCGGAACTGGTGCCAGCGACATTTGCTGAAACGCGTGAGTTGGCCGGCAATGTCGGATGGATGGGCGTGGCGGGCATGCTGTTACTGGCATATTCGCAGGGCGGCGGTACTTATACCGGGTTGGAAGCGGTGTCGAATAATGTAAATATTCTGGCTGAGCCGCGAGTGCACACCGGCAAGATGACGATGATGTATATGGCGTTGTCGCTGGCATTTACCGCGAGCGGCATCATTCTTCTTTATCTGTTGTGGACTACGCCGATTATCGAAGGCGAGACACTGAATGCGACCACTTTTAGAGCGATCATCGGCAGCTTAGGCTTTCATGGTGAGTGGCTCAATCAATTATTGCTAGCGGTAGTGCTGGTGTTTGAAGCAGGGTTATTGTTTGTCGCGGCGAATACCGGTTTTCTGGGTGGTCCCGCCGTGCTGTCAAATATGGCGGCGGATTCTTGGGTGCCGCACAAATTTCGTTATCTATCGACGCGGTTGGTCACGCAGAATGGCATTCTGGTGCTGGGAATTGCCGCACTGGCGATTCTGTTTTGGACCGATGGTAATGTGACGCTGTTGGTAATTCTGTATTCGATTTCAGTATTTTTGACGTTTGCGATTTCATTGCTGGGCTTATGTTTGTATTGGATGCGCAATCGCAAAAATCACGAGCATTGGGGTAGGCGCCTGTTGCTGTCGTTAGTGGGATTTGTGATTTGCGCCAGTATTTTATGCGTGTTGCTAGTCGAAAAATTCGCTGAGGGTGGCTGGGCGGCGGTGGCGATTATTGCGGCGATTGCGGGATTGTGCATTTACATTCGCAATCACTATCGCGAAACTAAAACCGCGATCCGCTCGGTCGATGAAGTGTTCGCCAATCAACCATTTGGCACGCATACCGATGCAGTCGAACCGAATTCAGAAGATCAGACGGCCGTGTTCATCGTGGGTACTTCGCGCGGCGGCGGTTTGCATGCGCTGCTATGGGTACAGCGGATGTTTCCAGGCCATTTCAAGAACTTTATTTTCGTCAATGCGCGTACCGTCGATTCGCATGCGTATGGCGGTGAGGGTGCAGTTGAGCAAATGCGCGCCGAAGCAGAAGCGACACTGAAGTTCTTTGTTGATTTCTGCCACAGCCATGCAATGGCCTCCGCTGCTTATCTAGGGTTTGGTACCGATGTAGTGGATGAAGTCACCAAGTTGTGTGAAGAAATCAGTAAGGAATATCCGAACTCAATTTTCTTTACCAGTAAACTTATTTTTGAACACGACAATTGGTTTACGCGGATATTACATAACCAAGCAGCACTGGCGATTCAGCGACGCTTACATTTCGATGGCTTGCAGATGGTGATTTTGCCGATGAAGGTGTGACGAGTCGGAAGATGAAAAATAAGTCGTTGTATCGCTTTTGATCTGAACCAAAAAAAACCCGCAGCTGCGGGTTTTTTATCGAGCTTCGAACGGCAGACTAAAACGTAGGAACCGGCTCCTGCTGACGGCTGGCAAGGAATGCGTTGACTTCGGCGCGCGTCGGAATACCAGCGCGGCCGCCTTGTCGCGTGCATTTGAGTGCGGAGACGGCGCTCGAAAAGCGCATCGCTTCGGCAATCGTGCGGCCTTCGCCGAGCGCTAACGAATAGGCGCCATGAAATACATCGCCGGCTCCTGTAGTATCGACGACATCGACTGGGAACGACGCTTGTTCGTGGAAGCCATCTTTATCCAACCACAGCGTGCCGTGATCGCCACGGGTGACGGCGGCTACCGAGCAACCCAGCTTGATCAATTTTTCGAGTGCTGCAGTGTATCCATCATTGTTCGATGAACGATCGCCGGAGAAAGCGCGCAGGCCGGGCTCTGAGAAAATCGCATGATCGGTCAATGGCAGAATCGCCGCATAAGCAGATTCATCTGCATTTTCGCCATCGAGCACAGTCGGAATACCGAGCTTGCGGGCTGCGGCGAATGATGTTTTGGTGCCGGAAATCCAACGAATATCGGCATGCACCGCTTTGGAATTTTTGATTTCATCGAATGGCAGCCACTCGGCTGATTCGGGCAAATCTGCACCACGGAAATTGACAATCATCCGTTCGCCATCGCGGGCGACCAGCACGGCGGAAATCGATGATTGCGCGCCATCGCACAATCTGAAATTAGCGACATCAATATTGTAGGCTGCCATTTCACGTTTCATCGTGGCACCCGCACTGTCGTTACCGGCACGCCCCCAATAGGAAACATTTCCGCCCAAACGAGCTACCGCTACGGCGGCATTCGCGGCGGTGCCACCGCCTACTTCAAAGTAACTGGTTGACCGATATTTTCCGCCACCACTAGGAAAATCGTTGAGGGGCCAAACTTTATCGAGAGTCGTATTGCCGACGCAAATAATGCGAGTGGTCATTGCATTTCCGAAAAATAACAACAAAGCGGCTATCTTACACTCTTCACTTGAAACTCCACAACTTTCATTGATAAAACGCAACCGTTTAGCAGTGGGAAATGTAGGAAATGCAGTCAGATGAGCGCACAGAAAAATTAGCGTGTGATTAACCAACTAATGAATTTTGTACCTTGCGTAAATAGAAGAAAAGCCCGACGGCGACTAACGCTAGACTGATGCTGTTGCCCAACCAGAAGCCAGCAGCACCGAGTGCATTTCCGTGCAGCCAACCGAGACTATCGAAGCCGAGCACATAACCGCCGCCGAGTCCGACGCCCCACAACGCGAATGCATAAATCAATGTCGGAATCACGACAATTTTGTACGCCCGAAGAATGAACGCGGCGGTGACTTGAATCGCATCGAACAATTGATAAAACCCGATGAACACAAATAGCGGCACCGCAGCGGCGATGATCGCGGGGTCGGGTGTGTAGGCGCGCACGATAACGTCGCGCGCCAACCACGTGATAGCGCCGCTGATGACCGACAGAATGACCGCCAGAAAAATACCAATATTGCCTATCCGCCGCGCGTGTTGTAGTTCACCGGCACCAATCGCATGCGCGACTAGCGTGCCGGTTGCGTTGGCAATCGCCAACGGCAGCATGTAAAGCACCGCGCCGAAATTGGCAGCGATCTGATGGCCTGAAACCACGGTGTCGCCCAAGCGTGCGATGAAGAGCGCCATGAACGTAAACGCGGTAACTTCAATCAGATAACCGAGCCCCATTGGCAGACCCAGCACGAGTAATGCACGTTGCGATGCCCATGTGGGAAGGATGAAGCCACTACCAAATAATTTGAACTGGCGATAAAAATGAGCGCGTTGCATGAAGATCACACCGGCCAGCAGCGTCAGCCATGAAATCAGTGCGGTCGCCATTGCCGAACCGGGGCCGCCGAACGCGGGCAAACCGAACCCACCGAAAATGAATAACGCATTTGCTGGCACTTTCAACACCAATGCGACCACTTGGATGAGCATCACTTCCTTGGGGCGCGCCAATGCATTAGTCAATGCGGCGAACACCCGAAAAATTAGTGTGGCGGGAAGCGCAATTGCCAGAATACGCAGATAGAGTGTTGCCTTGTCATTCAGCTCCGCTGAGGCATGTGCGAATTGAAGTAGCGGCTGTGGAAAGATGAGAACCAGACATCCTGCGAGCGACAAAAACAGTGCGAGCCATGTGCCTTGTTTGGTTTCGACGCCGATCGCTTCCAGCTGGCGCGCGCCGAACATTTGACTGATGACGGGCGACAGCGCTTGCAGCACGCCGCTGGTGCCGACAAATACACTGATATAGATCGAGGAACCGATCGCCAGCGCTGCCAGATCGATAGTGGAAAACCGTGAAGTCATTGCGGTATCGAGCACGCTGTTGGCGATTACCGCCAACTGCGCAATCAGGATCGGCCATGCTAAATCAATGATGCGTCGAGGCAGGCTATGGAATGAGCGGAGGGACATCAGGATCGATTTTTGGTCGCTGCTTTAGACGGTGCAAGGCGTGCGACAGAGATCAGCGTGCTGACAAGGCAGGCGTGGTTCGTTGATAAAGCCGGAAGCGTTCATCACGATCTGACGGACGCCGGCCTTCCCAAATCAATTTCCAATGGTTATCGGAATGCTCGATCGCGCGTTCAATCTTGCGATTACGGTAGCTGTTTTGCAGCAGCAGATAGCCGCAAGAATTATCATCAAAACGCGCGAAGCGAATATGGCCGAAATAAGCGAATGATGCGCGCTGAGCGGGATCGATGTTGGCATCGACGCATTCGTTTTGGCCAGGCAGATTTTCCGCAATATGCTGTGCGACGCCGGCATAACTTTTTCCGTAATTGATCCATGGTAGCCATAGCGTCATCAGCAGTAACCAGCATAGAATCACGCCACCCGACGACAACACCACGGCGCGCCATAACACCGCTGGACGTCGTGCCAGACGCCATTGCACTAGCATGATCCAGCCGATGGTCGCCAGCACCGCGATGATCAGCGCGAGGGGGTTGAATTCGGGTGTGAAACCAGGCGCGAGTTTAAACGCATTTTTTGCTAGTTGCGCCGGCCAGCCTGTTTGTTTCGCGATCCATCCTAGCCAGATGAATGCGGCGCAGGTTGTCAGCGTCATTACCGAGAACCAGTCGACCGCGTTGATCGCGCCGCGTTTCATTGTCGGCAATCCGAACGCAGCCAGAATTGCCAGCGCTGGCAGCAACGGCAACAGCACACCTTCATCGGCATTTGGATGGCAGATGGCGAGCAGTGTCAGCACAATGAACGCGACCAGCGGCAGCGTGATATGCAGCGGCATCCATTGCTTGCGCCACGCGTAGATCGCCCATCCCGCGAATGGCCACGCTGGCCACGCGAACCAGATACTGTTCTTGGCCAGATATTTGATGCTGGCCCAAGTGGGTGCGCCTAATTGCTGCGTATTCCATGTCATCCATGCGTCGAACGGCGAGCCGTTGAAAAGATGGATTTGCGATGCGGGAAATGCCCATAACGCGACCACCAGTAAGGCCGCAGGCAGCGTAATCAAAATGAGGTGAATCAGCATGCCGCGCCCGCGCCAACCAGCGAGCGCGACGATGCCTATCCATAATGCAAGGGGAACCGTCCAGCCGCGCGTCAGCGCTAAGATACCGAGTGTGATGCCGAGCGATAGTGCGGTACGCCAGTTGGCGCATTCAAAGTAACGTGCAGCCGCATATAACGAGCAGGAAATCAACGAAATTTGCAGCGCACCGGCGCTGGTGTAATGGCTATGCAGTGCGAGACCTAGGCAGCCGAGGTAAATCAGCAAGGTGCCGTCAGCCAGTGTTCGGCCGTAATCGGAAGGCTCTGGCTGTCCACCGAACGCCAGCCGCAACGGCTGGGCTTCAGCACGTCTTCCTAGCAGGTAAGCGGTGTACCACAATGCCAGCGCGCCGAGCAGGAAAAAGCCGGCGGTCGCGATGCGTGCTGCCAGCATATCGCCTAGCAAGCCACCGAATAATTTGATCGACAATGCACCGATCCAGTATGCGAATGGGCCATGTTCAGGCATCGGCAAACCGACGATATGCGGGGCGAGCCAGTCAACCAGCGTACCGTGCGCCATCGTCCACATGATGCCGAAACCGGCGGCATCTTCGGATTTCCACAGATCACGTCCTACCAGCCCTGGCACGATATACAGCAGGCATAGCGCCAATAACCCGAGGCGCGGCAAGGTACTGGTGGCAGAGGCGGGAAGGCGTACGGGTTTCATCAAATGGGAAAGGCGGGATTATTTTTATGTGAACCGGCGATATTGTGCCGTAAAAGCCTGTTGTGTGCGCAATTCAGCGTATCAGTGACGAGGGAAGGAAAATGGTATGGTGCTGATACTGGCGTGGCAATGGGATTAACGTGGCAAGTCAAACAAAAAGGGCAGCGGTTGCTGCCCTTTTTTGTATTTCATGCGACACCGGAGGCGTCGATGCGCAAGCGCATCAATCTACTCCACGTGTGAAGCGATGAGACATCAACCTGCTGCTTGCGTTTTCGAGCCACGGGTACCAAATTTCTGGCGGAATTTCTCGACGCGACCAGCGGTATCGACAATCTTGTGCGTACCGGTGTAGAACGGATGAGATTCCGAAGAAACCTCGATCTTCACGAGCGGGTATTCTTTGCCTTCGAAAGTGATTTTCTCGCGCGTGTTAATAGTCGAACGCGTGATGAATTTGAAATCGTTCGATACGTCTTGGAAAACGACGTCGCGATAATCTGGGTGAATGCCTTGTTTCATGTTTGCCTCAAATAGTTTGGTAGCCAATCATCACTTCGGCGGTCGTATTGCTTCTTGACCCGATTGTCGATCACTTGCCGGTTAGGAGAGCGGGGATTATACAATCAAATCAGCAGCTTGCGCAGATGAACAGGTATTTTTGACAGATCAGCGGATAATTTTATCCACCACGAAAGGACAACGAGTGAACCATCCGGTGATTCACGTCAGTATGAGCGGCATGATGCAAGCGATTGAAGCGTGCGGCATCATCGCGTTCGCTTTTTCAGGTTTTATTGAAGCGCGCCGCAAAGAAATGGATGTGGTTGGTGTATTCACTGTTGCCTTCGTCACCGCATTTGGCGGCAGTACCTTGCGTGATTTGTTGCTAGATCGACGTCCGTTGTTCTGGATTCAGCACCAAGAATATGCGCTGCTGGTATTTGTGTTGGCGTTGTTTGCGGTGCCGTTTCTGCCGCATTTGCGTTCAGCAACAGCGGAAAAGGCCATCATCACCGCCGATGCGTTCGGGCTAGGTCTGTTTAGCGTGGCAGGTGTGTCGATCGCGCAGGAAATGCAGATGCCACTTTTCATCAGCGCAATGATGGGCGTAATCACCGGAATTTTTGGTGGGGTATTGCGCGACATGATCTGCAACGAAATTCCACTGGTTTTCCGGCGCGGCCAACTGTATGCGACTTGTTCGTTTACTGGATGCTGGGTTTATATATTGTTGAATTGGCTGCATTTGTCGCAATCAATTTCGCTGGTGTGCGGCGTATTAACGGTGTCGGTGATGCGTTTACTGGCTGTGCGTTTTGACTGGAAATTTTACCCACACGTCGGAGCGGGTCGGCTTTTCGTTCCCTCTCCCGCATCAGCGGGAGAGGGCTAGGGTGAGGGTGTTGTTGACTTTGGCTTTAAAAACAAAATCCAAATCTCCCTCACCCCAACCCTCTCCCGCTGATGCGGGAGAGGGAGCTAGTACGGCTGCGACTTATGAATAATCCTTAGCCCTATCAGTGGGAGAAGGTTGGGGTGAGAGCCGCTGCGGTTACAGCAACTCATGTTTCTGTTCCGTAGGCGTGAAGTAATGCTTCACGAAGTCCTTACTTTATCCGCCTCGTCGCATCATTTCGAAGAACTCGGCATTGTTTTTGGTGGACTTGATCTTATCGAGGAGGAATTCCATTGCTTCGATTTCATCCATGCCGTACAGCAGTTTGCGCAGCACCCAGATTTTTTGCAATTGATCGGGTTTGATCAGCAACTCTTCACGACGGGTGCCGGATTTGTTGAGATTGATTGCCGGGTAAACCCGCTTTTCTGCGAGACGGCGCTCCAGATGCACTTCCATGTTGCCGGTACCCTTGAATTCTTCGTAAATCACGTCATCCATCCGGCTGCCGGTTTCGATCAGCGCGGTGGCGATGATGGTCAGCGAACCACCTTCCTCGATATTGCGTGCGGCACCGAAGAAGCGTTTTGGTCGTTGCAACGCGTTGGCATCAACACCGCCGGTCAGTACTTTGCCTGATGCCGGGATCACGGTATTGTAAGCACGTGCCAGACGAGTGATCGAGTCGAGCAGAATCACCACATCTTTTTTCATTTCAACTAGGCGCTTGGCTTTTTCCAGCACCATTTCGGCTACTTGCACGTGGCGAGTGGCGGGCTCGTCGAAGGTTGATGCGACCACTTCGCCACGCACTGAACGCTGCATTTCCGTTACTTCTTCCGGACGCTCATCGATCAGCAGTACGATCATTACAGTGTCTGGATGATTGGTGGTGATCGCATGCGCAATGTGCTGCAGCATTACCGATTTACCCGACTTGGGCGATGCTACCAACAGTCCGCGCTGACCGCGCCCGATCGGGGCGATTATGTCAATGATGCGGCCGGTAATATTTTCTTCACCGCGCATGTCACGCTCAAGCGGCATCGGCCGATTCGGGTGCAGCGGTGTCAGGTTCTCGAACAGTATCTTGTGTTTGGACGCTTCCGGTGGCTCGCCGTTGACCTTGTCAACTTTGACCAGCGCGAAATAGCGTTCGCCATCTTTCGGCGTGCGCACTTCACCTTCGATCGAATCGCCGGTATGCAGATTGAAGCGGCGAATCTGCGATGGCGAAATATAGATATCGTCGGTTGATGCCATATAGCTGGCGTCGGGTGAGCGCAGGAAGCCGAAGCCGTCAGGCAGGACTTCGAGTGCGCCATCACCAAAAATTTGTTCTCCTGATTTCGCTCGTTTTTTGAGAATCGCGAACATCAGTTCTTGTTTGCGCAGTCGCGCAGCGTTGTCGATTTCCAAGCCAAGAGCCATCTCCAGCAGAGCGGAAACGTGCAGCGCTTTCAATTCAGATAAATGCATAGTTGTGAGTGTCCCGAGATGGGAGCTTTAAAGGTGGGGGAGGGAACAGCGGGGTAATTTCGTAAATTGTGGGACAGAGTTAAGCGAAGCGTTACTCTGTCCTCAACACTATAAAAAAAATTGTGGGACAGAGTTAAGCGAAGCGTTACTCTGTCCTCAACACTATAAAAAAATTGTGGGACAGAGTTAAGCGGAGCGTTACTCTGTCCTCAACACTATAAAATTGGACGCAGAATATTAAATATTACTATCGATAAAAGAAGTCAGCTGGCCTTTTGCCATCGCGCCGACTTTTTGTGCGGCCGGTACGCCATTCTTGAAAAGAATCAGCGTTGGAATTCCGCGAATACCGAATTTAGCTGGCACTGCTTGGTTGGCATCGACATCCATTTTAGCAATCAAAATCTTGCCGTCATATTCTTTCGCGACTTCTTCCAGAATAGGCGCGATCATTTTGCAGGGACCACACCATTCGGCCCAAAAATCGACCAGTACTGGTTTTTCCGATTTCAATACGTCAGATTCAAATGACGCGTCTGTAATATATTTTATATTTTCGCTCATGGCTGTCTCAATGGAGGAGAAAAAGAGTTGGATCAATGTTGCGCCGCTGCCGGGCTTACCGGATGCTGCGCTGAATGCTACCGATACATAATATTCTATGGAGGGCGCTTGTACACGACTGCTTCAAGGTTTCTTGATTCGTGCAGCTTGAGGTAACGCGGCGGGGTATGAGCGAATCATAACCGATTTTTTTAAAAAGGGAAGAGAAGCTGCCCGATTTTCCCGTGTAGTCGCATAAAATACGAACGGCATCAAGGTTTTGTTCTGGCAATGCCCTGTCATTGTCAGATTACCGCAGATTCATTTCCGTTATCAGGCCGCCTATTTCATGCTGCATCTTCCACAACTGATTCCACCGAGCG
>CAJDWW010000026.1_pt1 | contig 10619 bp, 11 predicted proteins | sample 7391721 | NCBI WGS metagenome assembly CAJDWW01 (sample SAMEA7055731, study PRJEB34461) | soil metagenome | biome: terrestrial ecosystem; feature: Peninsula; material: soil | place: Antarctica | collected 2016
CCGAAAGGCGGCAATGTCGGCTTCGAGTTAATGGAAAATCAAAAGCTCGGCGTGTCGCAATTCCTTGAACAAGTCAATTTCCAACGCGCGCTCGAGGGAGAGTTGGCACGCTCGATTCAGTCGATCGCTGCCGTGCAAGCGGCACGCGTGCATCTTGCATTGCCAAAGGCAACCGTATTCCTGCGCGATCAAGAAAAACCGACCGCGTCGGTGCTGCTGAATCTCTATGCGGGTCGTTCACTGGACGAGCAGCAGGTCAGCGCCATCGTTCACTTGGTCGCCAGCAGTGTGCCGGAATTACTGGCCAAAAATGTCACACTGGTCGATCAAAACGGCAATCTCCTTTCTGACTCGGACAAACCGTCCGGCACCCACACGCTCGATCCGACCCAGCTTAAGTACGTGCAAGAACTTCAGCAGAACATTGCAAGCCGTATCGAATCAATCATCACGCCGATCGTCGGCGCGAATAATGTGCGCGCCGAAGCAACCGCTGATGTAGATTTCTCACACACTGAGCAAGCTGCTGAACTCTATAAACCGAATCAAGGACCAGATACCGCACCTGCAGTGCGCAGCCAGCAGAGTAGCGAAAGCATGAGTGCCAATGGCGCCACCACCGGCGGCGTGCCTGGCGCATTGTCCAATCAACCGCCAGTGCCATCCACCGCGCCACTGACCTCACCTCCGATTGCCAAAGGAGCGACTGGCACCAGCGGTACACCAACCAATACCCACAAAGATACGACCGTCAATTACGAAGTGGACAAGACGATACGCTACGTGCAACAACCGATGGGCGGCATCAAACGTTTGTCAGTGGCGGTCGTCGTCAATTACAAACGTGCGCTCGATAAAGATGGCAAAGCGACGATGGTGCCGTTATCAGAAAATGAAAAAACGCAGATTACCGATCTGGTCAAGGAAGCGATGGGCTATAGCAAGGATCGTGGCGATACGCTGAATGTCGTGAATAGTCCCTTCGCCGGCGCGGAAAAAGAAACGATTGCCGAGATCCCGGTATGGAAGCGTCCAGAAGTGCTGAGCTATGCCATCACCATCGGTAAATATCTGCTCGGCATCGCGATCTTGCTGTATCTGTTCTTCGGCTGGCTGAAACCGATGTTGACCAAGATGTCAAAAGATTTGCGTGCACTGCCCAGACCAGCATATCAGCCTGACGACACCGTAGTTCAGCTATCTGCAGACGTGCCGCGCACTTATCAAGACAATCTCGACGCCGCGAAACTGCTCGCACGGCAAGATCCAAAAATTGTCGCGAATGTCGTTAAGACATGGGTAGGAGGTTCCAGTGAGTGAGATCGGTATTCAGAAAGGTGCCATCTTAATGCTCGCGCTGGGCGAAGATGAAGCAGCCGAAGTGATGAAATATCTCGGCCCACGCGAAGTTCAAAAGCTGGGTGCTGCCATGTCAGCGATGAAGGCAGTCGGTAGTGATGAACTGGAATCCGTGTTGGAGGATTTTCACTCTGAAACCAATCAGAACACATCGTTCGGCGTCGATTCCGACGAATACATTCGCAGTGTTCTCACCAAGGCATTGGGTGACGATAAAGCAGCGTCACTGCTCAATCGCATTCTCGGCACACAAGATTCGAGCGGGATCGACAGTCTGAAATGGATGGATTCGCAGTCCGTCGCGGAATTGATTCGCGGTGAGCATCCCCAAATCATCGCGACTATTCTGGTGCATCTGGAGCGCTATCACGCGTGTGAAGTACTCGATCATTTCAGCGAACGTTTGCGCAACGATGTCGTACTGCGTATCGCGACACTCGACGGCGTTCAGCCACAGGCGCTACGTGAACTGAATGAAGTACTGACCAAGCTATTGAGCGGCAATGAAAATATGAAGAAAAAGCCGATGGGCGGCATACGCGCAGCGGCTGAAATTCTCAATTTCCTGTCCGGCGAAAGCGAAGCATCCGTGATGACCAATCTGAAAAATTATGACGCAGACATGGCGCAGAAGATCATGGATGAAATGTTTGTGTTCGATAACATCATGGACATTGATGACCGTGGCATTCAGACGCTATTGCGTGAAATTCAGTCAGAGTCGCTGATTGTCGCACTCAAGGGTGCTAACAATGATTTGCGCGAAAAATTCTTCAAGAACATGTCGCAACGCGCGGCTGAAATGATGCGGGATGATCTCGAATCGAAAGGTCCGGTACGGCTATCCGAAGTCGAAGCGCAGCAGAAGGAAATTCTGCAGATCATCCGCCGTCTGGCCGATGAAGGCCAGATCATGCTGAGCGCAAATGGTGAGGATGCGTATGTCTAACGTGCTGCCTAAAGAAAAACAGACCGCTTACGAACGATGGGAAATGGCGTCGTTCGGCGATGACCGTAGCGGCGGCGCACCCCACTCTGCATCTCATGCGGCAACCCCACGAAGGAGTGATGAGGAGATCGACCAACTGCGAGCAGAGGCGAAGCTCAGCGGTCATGCAGCTGGTTTTGCCGAAGGACGCGCGGCAGGATTGGAAGCCGGTCGCGACGATATTGCGCGTGAAATTACCAACTTTCAGCAGTTAGCCTCCTCTTTTTGTAGCGAGGCTGAAAAAGCCAATAACAGTATTTCGCAAGACATCCTGAGCCTCGCGCTTGACCTCACTAAGGCGATGCTGAAGTCGTCACTTGAGATCCGCCCAGAAGTGATGTTACCGGTGATCGCTGAAGCCATTCGCTATCTGCCGAGTTTGCAGCAACCCGCATTACTTCATCTAAATCCGCAAGACGCGGTGATCGTGCGCGATCACATGGGCGATGAGCTAACGCAATCAGGCTGGCGTGTTGCCGAAGATCGGCAAATCACACGCGGTGGATGCCGGATCGATACCGCCAGTAACCAGATCGATGCGACGGTAGAAACTCGTTGGCACCGCATCACAGAAGCGCTGGGGCGTGACTCCAGCTGGCTGGTATAAATGACTGAGCCGATTCTTTACACGCCGCGGTGGAAAGCATTTTTACGCGATTGCAGCGCGTTGTCTTCGATCGTCGAACCCATGGAAGTATCAGGACGCGTAACGCGCGTCACCGGCCTCGTGATGGAAGCAGTCGGCCTGCGTCTCGCTGTCGGCAGCGCATGCACGGTGCCGCTACCGAATGGCTCGCGCATCGAAGCGGAGGTGGTTGGTTTCAATAATGATCGTTTGTTTTTAATGCCACAAAGTGATGTCGAAGGCGTGATACCTGGTGCTCGCGTGTTTCCGGTGGAAGTCGTACAAACCTTGCCGGGTCCTGGCGAAGTTAGTCATCCGCGTCGCCGCCCAAGCGATCGAGGACGTCATCTTCCGGTCGGACGCGCATTGCTGGGGCGTGTGCTGGATGGTAATGGACGCCCGCTCGATAGCTTGGGGCCGCTGGTTTCAGCGCAATCAGCACCGCTGAATGTGCGCGGTCCGAACCCACTGTCGCGCGCACCAATTGTTGATGTGCTGGATGTCGGCATCCGCGCGATCAATAGCATGCTGACGGTCGGACGTGGTCAACGTATGGGGCTGTTTGCGGGCTCGGGCGTCGGTAAAAGCGTGCTGCTCGGGATGATGGCGCGCTACACCAGTGCTGATGTGATTGTGGTTGGGTTGATCGGCGAACGCGGCCGTGAGGTCAAGGAATTCATCGAGCAGATTCTCGGTGCGGAAGGTTTGGCACGCTCGGTCGTGGTTGCGGCACCGGCCGATGCACCACCGTTGATGCGCTTGCAAGGTGCCGCGTATGCAACCGCGATTGCGGAAAGTTTTCGCGACGAAGGCAAGCATGTATTGTTGATCATGGATTCACTGACACGCTATGCAATGGCGCAGCGTGAAATTGCGCTGGCGATTGGTGAACCACCAGCGACCAAAGGTTATCCGCCTTCCGTGTTCGCGAAACTGCCCGCCTTAGTCGAACGAGCTGGCAACGGCAAACCGGGCGGCGGTTCGATTACCGCGTTTTATACGGTATTAACCGAAGGCGATGATCAGCAAGATCCGATTGCCGATGCCGCTCGCGCCATTCTCGACGGCCATATCGTGTTGAACCGAACGCTGGCGGAAGCCGGTCATTATCCGGCGATCGATATCGAGCAATCAATCAGCCGCGCCATGCACACGATTACCAGCGCCGAACATCAAAAACTGACACGCAAACTGAAACAGTTGTATTCGCGTTATCAGCGCAACCGTGATCTGATCAGTGTCGGCGCCTACAGCGCTGGTAGCGATCCAGTGCTGGATGAAGCGATCGTGCTGTTACCGAAAATCGAAGCGTTCCTACAACAAGACATTGTTGAACGAGCAAGCGTTGCAGAGAGTTTAGGGCAACTTACCGCTCTATTCGAATGATTGAAATCCTTGCAAGCCACTAAAATTTATCATCATGGCAAACCGATCCGCACTCGATACTCTGATTGAACTGGCTTCCAATGAAACGGATGAAGCAGCCAAAGGCCTCGGGCGCGCGATACGTGCCTGTACCGACACCGAGCAAAAACTCAATCTGTTGCTGCAATATCGAGATGACTATGCTGCGCGTTTTCAAACCAGTATGAGCGTGGGACTGAGCGCTGCGGGTTATCGCAACTTTCAAGTGTTCATGGAAAAACTCGATGCGGCGATCAGCGGCCAGCAACAGATCGTACAAGATGCGCAATGGAAGATGACGCAACAGCGCGGTATCTGGCAAGCCAGTGAACGCAAGCGAATGTCTTACGACACGTTGGCGACGCGTGCGGAACATGCAGAACAACTACGTGAAAACAAACGTGACCAGAAACAAACCGATGAATTAGCAGCGCGTCAAACGCTGCTCAAACGTTAAACCGACTATCGCACAACGAACGGCGGACATCATGAACACACCAGCGATGCCAGTAACTTCAAACGCTCCATTACAGGAAGCGATTGCCCCGGCAAAACAAAACAACAACACGGCGTCTGATAGCACATTCAATCAAGCGCTGTCGCGCGAAATATCTAGTCGCAACGAGGCTTCACGCGCTGAACAATCAAAATCCAGCGATGCCACGCGCGCCAATCAGCCACAGCAAAAATCATCCAGCAACGAAGTAAGCAAAGCTGATGCAACTGACAAACCGGCGAAAAGCGAAAAGGAAGATAAGACGACTGACACCGCTGACAAAACTGACGACGACGCCAAAAAAACTGCCGCTGATACTACAGCCGCCAACACACCAGCTGGCATGCTGGCATTGATGATCGATGCCGGACATGCGATTGCTGGCAAAGCGGCAAAAACCGACGCAGCGACCGGTACAGCGACCGATGCGCCGGTACGTGGCAAGGTAGCGATCGGTACTAATGTCACTGATGCCGCTGCTGTCACCGATGACAAGGCAACCCGCGTTGAAGCTCGTGACAAAACGACGACGGATACTGATCATGATTTCAAGGCCGATCTACGCGATGCGAAAGGCGACCCCGTTGCGCATGGAAAAGTGGCGGAAACCAGCGCAAAAGAAGAAAGCCACGCAGAAGCATTGCTCAAACACGTCACCGCAGATGCAGCGACTGCCAGCGTAGCTACACCTGCAGCAATCCCTCAAGCCACCACAGTCCAAGTGGCAGCGTTGCAAGCAACGCAAGCAACCAACGGCGCGGGCAATCAGCTCGCACCACAAGTCGGCACACCAGGATGGGACGGCGCATTGGCGCAGAAAGTCGTATGGATGGTGGCAGGCGAACATCAGAGCGCCACGCTCACTCTCAATCCCCCTGATCTGGGCCCATTGCAAGTAGTGCTGAATGTTTCCAATTCGATGGCCAGCGCGACCTTTACTGCGGCCCAACCGGAAGTTCGGCAGGCGCTGGAAAACGCGATGCCAAAATTGCGCGAAATGCTGAACGATGCTGGCATTCAATTGGGTCAAGCGAATGTCAATAGCGGCACCCCGAATGGTAATCACACTCCACGTGATTCATCGTCATCGCATCAGTCGCGGAGCTTCGACAATGGAGCCGTCAGCGAAACCTCCACGCATGTCACACGCGTACAGCCGGCCACTATCGGCAGAGGGTTGGTTGATACCTTCGTGTAAGCGCTACTCGCACTCCGTTGTAGGAATGACAAAGGATTAAACACGCATCGTGATCAATCCTGGTGAATCATAAAAAAATGCAAACATTCATTCGCTGTCATGACTACGAATACTGTGCGATACCTGAATATGCATGGACTTCTCCCCTCTTTTCGAGGCATCCTGTTTAAGGGTTTTTCCCAATAATGGTTTGACCGCGAGTGAAAGTCGCGCAAAGGAAAACAATGGCCACAACCGCACCAAAATCGGTAGCAAAAACGGGCCCGCAAGCGGTACCGTCCGAACCGTCCGCTGACGACAAAGCATCGCCCACGGGAAAATCAAAAACCAAGAAAATTCTTGGTATCGGTATCGTCATACTGTTACTCGGCGGTGGTATTGCGACATGGGCGATGATGGGACAAAGCAAACCTTCCACTGCTGCAGATAAAGCAGCAGCCAAACATGTGCCGGTCAAACCGCCAGTATTTTTACCGATCGAACAATTCACGATCAACCTGCAACCGGATGGTGTAGGAGAACAGTTTTTGCAAGTTGCGTTCACGTTGCAAGTGGCCGATCAAGAGCAAGCTGACCTGATCAAGCTCTACATGCCGCAAGCACGCAGTCGTCTGTTGCTACTGTTGTCGAGCAAAAAGGCATCCGAAATTTCGACTGCCGATGGCAAGAAAAAACTGCTAGAAGAAATTATGGCGCAAGTCAAGCAGCCGTTCAATGCGCAAAGCCCACCGCAAGGTATCTCGAATGTATTTTTCACTTCATTTGTAATCCAGTAATACCATGGCTGATAATTTTCTCTCTCAGGAAGAAGTCGATGCGCTACTGAAAGGCGTCAACGGCGACCAGGACGAAACGAGTACGCCGGAAGATGCTTCCGGCATTCGTCCCTACAATCTGGCGACCCAAGAGAGAATCGTCCGCGGGCGCATGCCGACGTTGGAAATCATCAATGAGCGGTTTGCGCGCCTGTTGCGCATCGCCCTCTTCAACTTTTTGCATCGCAGCGCTGAGGTTTCGATCGGACCGGTGCGCGTTTCCAAATACAGCGAATTCATCCGTAACTTGGTGGTGCCCACCAACCTCAACCTGATTCATATGAAACCATTACGCGGTACCGCGCTGATGGTATTCGATCCAAATCTGGTTTTTCTGATGGTCGACAATTTGTTCGGCGGTGACGGCCGTTTCCATACGCGAGTCGAAGGTCGTGATTTCACGATGACAGAACAGCGCATCATCCAGCGCGTTTTGAATATCGTGTTCGAAAATTATGCAAAATCGTGGGAACCGGTCTATCCGGTGAATTTTGAATTCATCCGTTCTGAAATGAATACTCAATTCGCCAACATCGCAACACCCAACGAAGTGGTGGTGTCTACCACCTTCACCATCGAGCTGGGTCCGGTCAGTGGTGAAATGCATTTCTGTACGCCCTACTCGATGATCGAGCCGATCCGCGACATTCTCACCAGTAGTCTGCAAGGTGAAACGCTCGAGGTAGATAAGCGCTGGATTCGGCTGATGACGCAGCAAATTCAGACCGCAGAAGTTGAACTGGTAGCGGATTTAGGTACAGCGAAATCGACATTAGGCGCGATACTCAATATGAAAGTGGGCGATGTGATTCCACTCGCAGTTCCCGAAACCGTATCTGCCAAAGTCGACGGCGTCCCCGTCATGGAGTGCAGCTACGGCAAGCTTAATGGGCAGTACGCATTGCGTGTCGAAAAATTGACGGCATCCAGCAATGGTGAATTCCAAGGAGATTGAGATGGCTGAAAATAGCGAAAACCAGACTAATACTGACGACGACTGGGGCGCCGCCATCGCGGAGCAAACGCAGGCGGAGGCCGCGCAGAAAACGCAACAGCAAGCACCTAACGTTTTCAAAGATTTTGCCAGCGGCGCAAGCCAGCAAGGAACATCCAACGATATTGATTTCATACTCGATATCCCGGTGCAGCTGACGGTCGAGCTCGGCCGCACTAAAATTGCGATCAAAAATTTACTACAGCTCGCACAAGGTTCAGTGGTCGAGTTAGATGGGCTGGCTGGCGAACCGATGGATGTGTTGGTCAACGGTTGTCTGATCGCGCAAGGTGAAGTAGTGGTGGTCAACGACAAGTTTGGGATCCGGCTGACCGACATCATCACGCCGTCCGAACGCATCAAAAAATTAAACAAATGAGAACTATTTTTTTGCTACTGGCACTGCTGGCCGCTGCTCCCGCAATTGCGGCGACAGCCACCGCACCAGCGGCGTCGAGTGGACTGTTTCAAGTGCTATTCGGATTGATCGCCGTGTTGGGTTTGATGGGCGGCGCGGCGTGGCTATTGAAACGTATCGGTGGTGCGCGTGTTGCAGGCAATAACACGGTAAGGATCGTCGGTGGCGTCAGCGTGGGTACTCGCGAACGGGTGATCGTGGTCGAGATAGCCGACCAATGGATCGTAGTGGGCGTCGCTCAGGGACAGGTCAACGCACTGGCAACCTTACCGCGACAAGAAGCAGCACCTTCCAGCGACACCACTGCCAATGGTGCTCCCAATTTTGCAAGTTGGTTGAAAAAGACGATGGACAAGCGCAACGGAAATTGAACATCGCACGCCGAATCAAAAGGATTGCTAGCGACTGACGTCACCCACATTTCCATACTACGCACGATTACACAAAATTAAGTACGAAATAAAATGCGCATCTCACTCGAAAACATGAACGCAAAACGATGGATCGCATTCACCTTGCCGCTGATTTTGCTCGGGCTGCCGCTGCTCGCTTCAGCGCAACAAGCCGGTTTGCCTGCGTTCTCCAGCACGCCTGCTCCCGGCGGTGGACAAAACTATACGTTGAGCCTACAAACGCTGCTACTGCTGACCGCACTTTCTTTCCTGCCTGCGGCGCTGATGATGATGACCAGCTTTACACGCATCATCATCGTACTGTCGATGCTGCGCCAAGCGTTGGGGACGCAATCCGCACCACCTAATCAAGTGCTACTCGGTCTTGCACTGTTTCTCACGCTATTCGTGATGGGACCGGTGTTCGACAAAATTTACACCGATGCTTACCAGCCGCTATCAGAAAACAAAATCACGATGGAACAAGCGCTCGACAAAGGTGCCGCGCCACTAAAGGCGTTCATGATGAAACAGACGCGCCAAGCCGATCTCGCGCTGTATGTGAAACTTTCACACACACCAGCGTTGCAAGGGCCAGAAGACGTGCCATTACGCGTACTGATTCCCGCATTCATCACCAGCGAACTGAAAACCGCATTTCAGATTGGCTTCGCCATCTTTATCCCGTTTCTGATCATCGACATGATCGTCGCCAGCGTACTGATGTCGATGGGGATGATGATGGTGTCGCCGTCGATCGTGTCACTACCGTTCAAGCTGATGCTGTTCGTACTGGTCGATGGTTGGCAATTACTCATCGGATCGTTGGCACAAAGTTTTTATTAAGGCGAATAACATGACTCCTGAAAGCGTGATGACGATGGGCCGCCATGCGGTCGAAATCACTATCATGGTGTCAGCACCGATGCTACTGGTGGCATTGGCAATCGGTCTGGTCGTTAGTATTTTCCAGGCCGCCACACAGATTAACGAGACCACGTTATCTTTCATTCCCAAACTGATCGGCATATTCGTGGCAATGATCGTGGCTGGACCATGGATGCTGTCGGTAATGCTCGATTACATGCGGGAACTGTTCACCAGTATCCCGAGCATGGTCGGATAATTTCCCCAGATTACCGCGCGCATGATCACCCTTAACAGCGCACAGCTCTANNACCTGGATCGCAGCTTTCATGTGGCCGCTGACGCGCATACTGGGATTGCTCGCGGCCGCACCGCTGTTCGGAAACGTCAGTATTCCGATGAATATTAAGGTGATGCTGGGTGTCATGCTGGCATTGATCATTGCACCGACGGTACCGGCGCTACCCGCCATCGATCCGATGTCTTGGACTGGGTTGGCGATCGCGGCGCAGCAACTGATCATTGGCGCTGCGATGGGTTTTACCATCCGCATCGTATTCGCCTGTGCCGAGATGGCAGGTGAACTAACGGGAATGACGATGGGGTTGGGCTTTGCTACTTTTTTCGATCCGCAGTCGCAAGGACGCTCGTCCGCAATCTCACAGTTTTTTTCATTGATCACATTGATGATCTATCTCGCCACCAATTTACATCTGGTGCTGCTGTCTGCACTGGCCGACAGTTTTCAAACCATGCCCGTTTCAGCAGCGCCGATGGGGATCGGCTCTTTTGATTTGATCACGATCTGGGGCGGAAAAATTTTTAGCGCCGGATGGCAATTAGCGCTGCCCATCATTGCCGCATTACTGATCACAAATATCGCCCTCGGAATACTCACGCGTGCCGCACCTCAACTGAATCTGTTTGGTATTGGATTTCCGATCACAATCGGCGTCGGCTTCTTAATGATAGCCGCCGTTCTACCCTATATGGCGACGCCGCTCGACCTACTTTTCAATGAAGGAATGGGAGTAGTACGACAGATTGCCCAGCCACATCTACC
>CAJDWW010000020.1_pt1 | contig 10533 bp, 9 predicted proteins | sample 7391721 | NCBI WGS metagenome assembly CAJDWW01 (sample SAMEA7055731, study PRJEB34461) | soil metagenome | biome: terrestrial ecosystem; feature: Peninsula; material: soil | place: Antarctica | collected 2016
TATTTTTTTCTACTGTGGTCGCTTCTTCAACGGTTGCTACAGGAAGCGATGCGGCCGGTGCGGACGGTGCGTTAAGCGCCACTGGCTGAGCCGCACGAGTTACTGCGATATCGTGAGATACAGGGAGTGCGAACGGGCGAATGGCAGCCCACCACCGACCACTATCTGCAATATAAGCAATCGCCACTGCCACGCCCACCACCACGAAAAAAATCAGTGTCTTCCATGGCATGCGGCTGCGTCGGCTCATCAGATTCACGCGATCATCAGTAAACGGTTTGGACAGCGCGCGACGCATCGGAATCGGTTCTGTCAACGATGCCATCGCATCGCCTGGCATCAAGCTCAGCAAAGGTTCTGCTTCGACGCGCAGCAATTTTGCATACGAACGGATAAATCCGCGCACGCTGGCGACGCCCGGCAGCGCCGCATGATTATCTGCTTCCAATGCTTGGATTTGACGTGGTGCGAGGTTAAGTTGGCGCGCCACCTGCTCCACCGTCCAACCTCTGGCTTCGCGCTGTGACGCGAGTTGCGCGCCGGGGCCGAGTAGTGCAGAAGTGTCCGTTGCCACCGCAGAAGTATCCGTCGCCAGAGCAGCAGTCTCATCCATGGGTACCTCACTCATCAAACGCCCCGCGCTGATACGAAGAAAACTCGTGTGAATCCGGGTAGCGTCGGCTCAATTGAGTGACCAAGCTAGTCTCAGCGACGCGATCGCCAAGTTTTCTTTCGATCTTGATCGCTAGCCACAATACTTCAGCGGTCATGATGTCATCTTTCAATACCCGGCTAATGTAGAAATGGGCACGTTCACCGTCACCGCGCTCGTAATAGAGCTTGGCGAGATTGACATTGGTCGACGGATTGGCAGGATTGATCTTGAAGGCACGAGAAAAATAATGTTCCGCGCTCGCGGTATCTTTCATCTGAATCGAACATAGACCGGCGTTGTTCAGCGCTTTTTCTGGCGATTCGTAGGAGCGGATTTTTAACGCTGCCTCGAAATAGGAGATCGATTCTTTGGCGCGGCCATTCTTGCATAAAAACCAGCCGTAATTGTTGCTCAACTCAGGGTTGTTTGGCGCTAGCTTCATCGCAAACTGGAAATTCTCTTCCGCCAGTTTGGTCTCGCCCATATCCATATAAATCAGTGCGCGCACACCATATGCATCGGCCAAATTAGGGTCTGCTTGTAACGCCTTTTTTACCTCGTCGAGCGCCACTTGGTTTTCCCGCTGTTGATAATAGCCGACTGCCAACTGAAGCCGAATACGTGCGCGCTTTTGATCGGGAGTCTGATCCGAGCTGGTCGATAATTCATCATCATGACTCAACCGATTTGAAGAACAACCAGAAATGAGTGAAACCAATGCGACAAAAATTACTACTCCGATGCGTGCAATATTCTTGTTCATGATGGTATCTCCACAATGCGACCGAAATCATTACCGAATTTTGCCCTATACTCGGCCATTTTTTGCATACGCTCCTGAACCCGAGTGCGATCTTGCACTTCACCGGCGAGCTGACCGCAGGCTGCGTCGATATCATCACCACGCGTTTTGCGAATGGTGGTCACGATACCAGCATCCATCAATATCTGTGCGAATGCCTTGATCCTCGCATTGTTTGAACGGGTCAAACCCGATTCAGGAAATGGATTAAACGGAATCAGATTGAATTTGCACGGCACCGGAGTGGCCGTATTTTTCACCAATCGGATCAATTCTCGCGCATGCTGATCCTGATCGTTGACGCCATCAAGCATGCAATATTCAAACGTGATGAAATCACGCGGCGCAAATTCAAGATAACGTCGGCATGCCGCCATCAAATCTGCCAACGGGTGTTTGCGATTAAGAGGTACCAATTCGTCGCGCAACTGATCGTTCGACGCATGTAGCGAAACCGCCAGCGCAACCGGGCATTCATGCCCCAATCGATCGATCATCGGCACCACGCCACTGGTTGACAGTGTTACGCGACGGCGCGAAAGACCATACGCGTTATCATCGAGCATCAGACGCAGCGCCGTCACCGTTGGTTCGTAATTGAGCAAGGGCTCGCCCATCCCCATCATCACCACATTGGTAATCTGCCGCTCACCTTTCGGTCCTGGCTCGATTCCTTTTGAACGACGCAATTCAAATTCAGCCATCCACAACTGACCGATGATTTCACCGACCGTCAGATTACGACTGAACCCTTGTTTGCCAGTGGAACAAAAACGGCAATTGACCGCGCATCCTGCCTGCGTTGAAATGCATAGCGTGCCACGATTTTCTTCGGGAATAAAAACAGTCTCAATGGCGTTGCCCTTGCCGACATCCAGCAGCCATTTGCGAGTGCCATCGGACGAGCAATGGTCGCTTGTCACTTGCGGTGCGCGGATCATTGCGCGATCACGCAATTTATCGCGCAATGATTTCGCAAGATCGGTCATGCTGTCAAAGTCACTTGCGCCGAATTGATGAATCCAGCGTTGCAGTTGCTTGGCACGGAACGGCTTTTCACCCAGCTCGCCACAGTAAGCGACCAGCTGCGCGGGATCAAGGTCCAGCAAATTGGTGAGTTCCGTCATGTTCAAACCCTGCTTCAAGCAGCTTGCGATCGGATTGACATCCGGTCACAAGCTAGTTCGCTACTATTAACGCGAATACACATTCAACGCAGGGAAATAATAGGCAATTTCCACTTGCGCAGTTTCTACTGCATCCGAACCATGTACCGCATTAGCGTCGATCGAATCTGCGAAATCGGCGCGAATCGTACCTTTATCCGCTTTTTTCGGATCGGTGGCGCCCATCAATTCACGATTCTTCAAAATTGCACTTTCACCTTCCAGAACCTGCACCATCACCGGACCAGAAATCATGAAATCGACTAAATCTTTGAAGAACGGACGTTCACGATGAACTGCATAAAACCCTTCTGCTTCCGCACGCGACAATTGCGCCATGCGTGCCGCGATGATTTTGAGTCCAGCGGTTTCAAAACGGGAATAAATCTGACCGATCACGTTTTTCGCGACTGCATCGGGCTTGATAATCGACAGCGTGCGCTCGATTGCCATTTGTAAAAACTCCAATAAAAATAAAGGGTTAAGGTGGAAAATTAAAATCTTGACGAACTTTCGATTTTAACATGAAAGCCCTCTTTCAAGCTATCACGAACTCGGGTTCCGACAGAGTTTTCGCCTCGATCAACGGTCAAACACGGCGATCGACTCTACATGAGCGGTATGTGGAAACATGTTGATGACACCAGCCTTACTCAAGCGATAGCCTGCCGCATTCACCAGCAAACTAGCATCTCGCGCCAATGTCGATGGATTACATGAGACATAGACAATTCGCGTGGGCAGCAATGCGGCATCCAGTTCCGCAATATGCCCCAGCGCTTCGCAGATTGCTGTCGCTCCTTCACGCGGTGGGTCGATCAACATACGGTCGAATTTTCCCAACGCCAGTAGTTGTTCTGCATTGGCTTCGAACAAATTCCGGCAATGGAATGTGACCTTGTCACTCACACCGTTGGTGCGCGCATTGTCCATGGCGCGTTCAGTCAATACCGTGCTGCCCTCGATCCCAACCACTTCGCTTGCCTGCGTCGCGAGTGGTAGAGTGAAATTTCCCAATCCACAAAATAAATCAGCAATCCGCTCGTGCGGCTGTACGTCCAACAAGCGCAGTGCGTACGACACAAGCACACGATTGATCTGATGATTGACTTGGGTGAAATCGGTGGGCTTGAACGGCATCGTGATGCCGAACTCAGGCAACGTGTAATGCAACGATTTGTGTTCGGGATAAAAGCAGACTACGGTATCCGGTCCTTTCGATTGCAACCACCATTGCACCTGATACTGATCGGCGAACGCTCTCAGTTTATCTTCGTCCTCCGATGTCGGTGGCGCCATCACGCGCAATACCATCGCGGTTATATCGTCACCGACCGCCAGTTCAATCTGCGGCACCTGCTCGGCAATCGACAGCGATCCTATCAGCGCTCGCAACGGCATCAGCATTTTTGATACGTGCTGCGGCAATATCTCACAGGTTTCCATATCGGCGACAAACGGAGATTTCCGTTCATGAAAGCCGACCAGCATCTTGTTTTTTTTGCGCACAAAACGTACCGACAAGCGTGCCCGATAGCGATAATTCCAGGTCGGGCCGTGAATCGGGCGCAGCATCATCTGCACTTGTACTTTGCCGATATGCTTCAGGTTATCTTCCAGCACGCGCTGTTTCACCGCGACTTGCGCTGAAGGTTCAAGGTGTTGCATTGCGCAGCCGCCGCAGATACCAAAATAGGCGCATTTCGGGGTGGTACGCAGTCCGGATTCACGATGCAACTCGGTCATTGTCGCCGCCTCCCATTTGGGCTTACGGCGATACGATTGGAAGCTGACACGCTCACCAGGCAAAGCGCCTTCGACAAAGATCACCTTTCCAGGTGAACCGTCTTCATTTTGCTGATGGCCGATGCCGCGAGCTTCGGCATCAAGCGATTCGATATCAATGAGATTGGACTGCATGGCGCTGATAGTTCAAGTGGGATAAGTACGCTCAACGCAACGCGTGAGCAGAAGATGGAGCGGCGATGCGCTAACGCTAAACGCGCTTGAATAGCACCGTATTGGAAAAATGAGTATTCATAGCAATGCATCCTTACCCACGCCGTGCGCAGTCATCGCGCGCTTCAGCTTAAGCAAAGCTTCCTGCTGCACTTGACGCACACGCTCGCGTGTCACGCCCATTTCATCGGCGAGTTGCTCCAACGTCGCTGGATCATCGTTACCAAGGCCAAAACGGCGCGTGATGACCATCCGCTGTTTGTCCGGTAGTTTTTGCAGCCAGTCGCGCACCAGCGACGTGATTTCACGCTGCTCCGCACTCGAATCCGGGCCAGCATCACGCTCGTCAGGCAACAAATCCTTGAGGCTTGATTGCGCGTCGTTGGCAAGTGGTGCGTCGAGCGATGTTGCATGCTCGGCCAACGCCAGAATATCCTGCACGTCTTCGACTGGTCGATCGACCAGATGAGCGATATCTTCGACCGTCGCATCCTTGCCATCTGCACGATGCGCCTCGAGATGGTATTTGGCGCGCAGCACTTGATTCAGCCCACGCACGACGTGTACCGGCAAGCGCACGGTACGCGCTTGGTTCATGATCGCGCGTTCGACACTCTGCCTGATCCACCATGTACCATAAGTTGAGAATCGGAATCCGCGCTCCGGTTCGAATTTATCGATCGCTCGCATCAACCCGAGATTGCCCTCTTCGATCAGATCAAGCAATACGACGCCGCGGTTGATATAGTGTTTGGCAATCGATACCACCAGCCGCAGATTGTGTTCGATCATTTTCTGGCGCGCAGCAAAATCGCCGCTTTTGGCAAGCGTCGCAAAATGAACTTCTTCTGCCGCCGACAGTAGCGGACGCAAACCAATTTGATTTAGGTAGCGCTGAGTAGCATCGGTTGACAGCTCCGCCACCAGCACCTTCTTCAACTCGTCAACGCTATCTGGCACCACGACTGCTGGCAGTTCGGTGATGTCACGCTCTGATTCTGATTCTGATTCGCCATTTTCATCGATCGCATCCACCATCGATGATGCCTCCTCTGGCAAGTCATCCAGACTTTCATCATCGTCAGATTGGATACCCGAAGCTCGCGTCATCTATCGGGCAGGAAGCAGTTTGAGCGGGTCCACCGGCTTTCCCTGACGGCGAATTTCGAAATGTAGACCGACAGATTCTGCATCGGTGCTGCCCATCTCGGCGATTTTTTGTCCCTTGGTCACCATTTGCCCCTCTTTAACGAGGATGGTGTTGTTATGCGCGTAAGCAGAAACGATATTGCCCGAGTGCTTAACGATCACTAGATTGCCATAACCGCGAATCCCGCTACCGGCGTACATCACTTTGCCGGTGGCAGCCACCACTACCGGCTGACCTCGCTTGCCTGCAATATCGACCCCTTTGCGGCCTTCATCGAAAGTGGTAACGACTTTGCCATCGGTCGGCCATGTCCACGAAATACCAGCATCCTCGGCGTTTGTTGTGTCACCCGACTTCACCACCGGCTTGCCAGCCGATGTGTCGTCAGACGCGGACGATACCGGCTCCGGCTTTTGCATTTCGGCCAGCATCGCATCGGAATAAACGCGCTTATCTCCACGTGGTCCGGTTTTATTATTGACCATTGCGGTTGATGCGGGCGTCAACGGTTTTACCTCTGATGCAGGCGGCGTGACGCTACCCGTCTGCGCACCTGGAATGATCGTTCCCGGCTCCGGCGGCACTACGCGCAGCGCTTGGTCAACTTTAATGTCATTCGGGTCGGACAGGTTATTCCACGCAATCAGATCGCGATAACTCTGCCCCAGTTCGAGTGCGATATGAATCAGAGTGTCGCCCTTTTTCACGGTGTAATAACCACGTTCATCCGCCTTGATTACGGATTTCGGCGGCACTTTGACTTCGCTCGATTTTGGGCTTCCCGGTGCACGCTCCACCACCGGCACATTTTGCGGCGTCGTATGGCAAGCGGTGAGCATCGCGCCCAATATCACATAAGCAATGAGATTTTTTTTCATTCGCGTAACAGGTTCTGTTTGCATATCGTTGTTCACACCGTTCCACTCCGAAGCGGAACAAAATGACAATCTTCCAATGTCGTATTTATCCATTCGTGTCGGCTGCGTCGCTCGACCAGTTGCAGCACCTGTTGGCGCGCACCGACGGGCGCAACCAAGCGTCCGCCGATTGCCATCTGGTCAAGCAATGCTTGAGGGATTTCGAGACCGGCAGCAGCCAGAATGATACCGTCGAATGGAGAAACTTGCGGTAACCCAAGCATACCATCTCCATAATGGAGTCGGAGATTGGCAATCCGTAATGAGCGCAGATTGTTCTTGGCGAGTTCGTGGAGACCCTTGATACGCTCGATCGAATATACTTCTTTTGCTACCCGTGCCAGTACCGCTGCCTGATAGCCGCAGCCGGTGCCGATCTCCAGTACGTGATTCAATTGATTCCCATTGCGCAGCACCTCGATCATGCGCGCCACGATATACGGCTGTGAAATCGTTTGATGGTGTCCTATCGGCAGCGACGCATCAATATAAGCTTGGCTCGCCAGCGCGGGTTCCATGAAAAGATGACGCGGCACTGCTTCCATTGCTGCCAACACCTTAGCATCCTGCACGCCCTGCCTAGCAACCCGCGCCACCATCGCCTTGCGCACCGCCTCCGACACCAGCGGTGTTGATGATTCACGCATCAACAACGGAGCAGCGACCGCCTTTGATCGCTGCTCCTGCGGCTTCGCAACGCCGTATGCCAACGTGTATGCCGCATTCTGCGTCGCCGTTTGCGGCGTCACGACCGTTCGGCCGACACGTGTCGTATTTCCATGAGCCGATTTTTCCACTACCGACGATAGCGATAACGGAAAGCGCTTTTCTTTGCTGCTCATGGCAATCCTTTTTGCAGCATTGATAGGTAGTCCTTGTGCGTCAGGTCAATCCGCAATGGGGTGATCGATACATGCTGATTCAAGGTCGCATCAAAATCAGTACCAACACTCGCATCCTTGGCCGCGCCCGCCGGTCCAATCCAGAATATTTCGTTGCCGTGTGGATCACGGGTTTTGATCACTGATTCTGAAATATGGCGCTTCCCCAGCCGCGTTGCTTGGGCCGGTTTGATATCGGCATAACGTAGATTCGGAATATTGACGTTCAGCAGATAAGGTTGAGGCAATTCATCGAAGCCTCGTTCGACAATGTCGCGTGCGATTTTGGCTGCCGCATCGAGATGTGCCCAGCCGTGTTCGACCTGTGAAAATGCTATCGCGGGAATCCCAAATAGATACGCTTCAGTGGCAGCAGCGACGGTACCTGAATACAGCGTGTCGTCACCCATGTTCTGGCCTTGATTGATGCCGGACACCACTAGATCCGGCACGAATGAGAAGCCGCCGGTCATCGCAATATGGACGCAATCGGAAGGCGTTCCATTGACCGAATAAAAACCATTGGCAGCCTTGTACATTCTCAGTGGCCGATCCAGCGTCAGCGAATTGGAAGAGCCTGAACGATTTCCATCTGGCGCCACCACCAGAATTTCAGCAATGGGTGCTAACGCCTCGGCCAGCGCAATAATGCCTGGAGCCAGATAACCATCATCGTTGCTGATAAGAATTCGCATGGCGCGATTTTAACCGAAGCCATTCCACGTGGGCGATACCGATGGCTCAGAATTTACAATAAAGCTTTTTTACATACCGATCGAGTTGACGATCACTCAATATCGATAAAGAAACAACGGTCGACAGCGAATAACTTCGCACCCAAAAACAAACGATGAACTCCTCACTCATCTTCTTTTCCCGGTACTGCGGGTAAGACTTCACGTAAAAATGTAGTGACCTCGCTCAGCTCGCGAGTACGTTTGAAGGGCGGCAGACTTTGCCACACGCGCCGACCGTATGGTTTGGCAATTAGACGTGGATCGCAAATCATCAATACTCCGCGATCTGATTCGTCGCGAATTAAGCGCCCTGCGCCCTGCTTAAGACTGATGATCGCTTCCGGTAATTGATGATGGAGAAAGCCGTTCAAACCATTTTTTTCTAAGACAGCGATGCGCGCCGCCAGCACGGGATCATCCGGTGGTGCAAACGGCAGCTTATCGATGATCACCACCGATAACGCTTTTCCTCGGACATCAACGCCTTCCCAGAAGCTATGGCTACCCACCAGCACCGCATTGCCAGCCGCACGAAAACGATCGAGCAGCTCAGTGCGGCTGGCGGAACCCTGCACCAGCAACGGAAATGTCCAGCCGCGTTGATCGAATTCACTGCGCAAACGGTCCGCCACACGCGCGACTGCACGATTAGTGGTGCACAACAGGAATGTCCGTCCGCCCGCCGCTTCGATGACGGGCAATGCAGCATCGACCACCGCATCGGTATATTCAAACGTTTGGGGTTGTGGCAAGCCGGGCGGCACGTACAACAACCCTTGGCTTTCATAATTGAACGGGCTTGGCCACGATTGCGCTTTTTCCTCGGTCAAGCCCATCTGCGACGTATAGTGGCTAAAGTCGCTTTTCACCGCGAGTGTGGCTGACGTGAATATCCAAGTACGCGGCGTGCCTTCGCGCTGCTTTCCGAAAATCGGTGCGATCGACAGCGGCGTCTGATGTAATTGGAGCGACGATGAAAAAGCCTCCAGCCATTGCACGCGTTCGGTGTCATCTTGATTACCGCACTTGCTGTTCGTGGCATTCCAGTCATCCAATTGCGTCGCCAGCCCAATCGCCCGCACACGGCATTGGTCGATGGTTTCGGCGCGCTCGGCTTGGGTTTCGAGTACGTCTACCATGCGCCGCATATCGTCCTTCAACTGCTGCAAGCGGCTAAAAAACGGACTGGAAGGTGCGATCTGCGCCACCGCTAATCGAATCACATCCTCGGTAAATGCCAGACGTAGCTCACGTGCCGCACGTTCCACTGGACCAGCAATCGCAGCCCAGTCCGCGCCATCGCGGGCATGAGCCAGCCCTTCCGCCATCACATCACGGCACAACTCCAGTATTTGCGAGGTGGAAACGGTGTCACCGAAAAACGTCGTTGCTACTTCGGGCAACTGATGTGCTTCATCGAAAATCACGGTATTGGCAGAAGGTAGTAACTCCGCCACGCCAGTATCCTTCAGTGCTAGATCAGCAAAAAACAAATGATGGTTAACTACCACCACATCGGCCTGCTGTGCTTCCTTGCGCGCTTTCATCACGAAGCAATCTTGATAATACTGGCACTCGGCACCCAGACAAGTATCACGGGTTGAGGTCGCGAGATTCCACACCAGCGCATTTTCTGGCACCGTCGAAAGTTCGGCCTTGTCGCCGCTGCTAGTAGTTTTGGCAAAGCGCGAAATAGCACGCAGATAGCCGACATCTTCACGTGACGTCAATCGTCCATTTTGCAGCGTGCGCTCTAGATGAAAATGGCAAACATAGTTCGCGCGACCTTTCAGCAATGCGACCGAAACGGGTGCATTGAGCGTCTTGCGCAGTGCCGGAATATCGCGCAAAAAAAGCTGATCTTGAAGATTTTTAGTGCCGGTCGAAACGATCACCTTACCGCCCCACAGCAAGGCCGGCGCTAAATACGCAAATGTTTTGCCCGTGCCAGTGCCGGCTTCGGCAACCAAGGTGCGCTGCTCGGCAATTGCATACGCTACCGCTTTCGCCATTCCGATTTGAGACTGGCGCGGGCGATAGCTGCTGACGGCATTAGCCAGCACGCCGTCAGCTCCGAACAAACGTTCAATATCGGCATCATGCGTACCTGGCGTGATCGAAACGGAGGCGGTGTCATTCGGCACGATGATGTCGGGTGCCGTTTGCGGGAGAGAGGAGGAAGGAGCAGTCAACGGAAACAGAAGTACCAAAAACTAAGCAGGATCATCGGGAACCAACTGCATTTTCAGCAGCGTAATGTAGTCTT
>CAJDWW010000022.1_pt1 | contig 10284 bp, 8 predicted proteins | sample 7391721 | NCBI WGS metagenome assembly CAJDWW01 (sample SAMEA7055731, study PRJEB34461) | soil metagenome | biome: terrestrial ecosystem; feature: Peninsula; material: soil | place: Antarctica | collected 2016
GTCATTTCTTCCGAACCCAGCTAACGCTGCTTCTGAGAAGTCCGTTATTTTGACTGCTTTCGTATTTCGTGTCAATTCCGGCGCACCAAATACTGCTGCAGTGGGAACCGATATACCCGGCTCGATCACGACATACCAGCAATCCGGCGTGTTGATTGCGACTAGCTTTTCGCCGACACCTTCCGCAAATGCATTGCGGCCGAAAATGAAGAATGGGACGTCGGCACCAAGTTGCAAGCCAAGCGCCATCAATTCTTCGCGGGACAGGCCGGTTTGCCATAACTGATTCAGTGCCATCAACGTGGTGGCCGCATCCGATGATCCGCCGCCCAAGCCGCCGCCTAACGGTAAACGTTTTTCAATGGCGATATCGACTCCGACCACGTTGCCACGATTGGTGGTGGCGCGAGCTTGCAATAGTCGCGCTGCGCGTACTGTCAAATCATTTTCCGGCGCGACGTTGGCGACCGGCGTGATGCGCCGAATCTCGCTATCGTCACGGCTTTCGAAGTGCAGTAGATCACCGTAATTGAGGAGCTGAAAAACAGTTTGCAGTTCATGATAGCCATCGGCACGACGACCTATCACGTGCAAAAAAAGGTTCAGCTTCGCTGGCGCCAAGCAATCGCGCAGCTGACGTTTCATGATGGTGGGCGCACTTGCCAGTGGTCGATCACGATGCGGATTGAGACATCGCCCGCCTCGGCCGTAGTACGACTGAGGTCGATGCGTTTGGGATGTGCCGGCATCGTTGCGGTATCGCCAGCTTGCCAACTGGCGTAATGAAGTTGCCAGCCATCGGCGGTTTTTACCGAGCTTGGAGCCAACGATATCGCGACGAACGGACGCTGCTGCAGATCGGTGGCGAACCCTTGCAGCCAGTCGCGCAAGCCAGCGATCGGCAGTGGCCAGCCAAGCGTATCCGCTACCAGTCGATCAACATCGCGCGCGCTGCGCGGTGGCTGGCCGGAGCGATAGAGAGTCGAGGATTCGGGGGTGATGTTGATGGTCGCCAGCGTTTGTCCGAACGGCGACAATAAAGTTACCGTCGTCTGTTGCGGAGTTTGCGACCATTGAAAGCTGCCGTGCAACGCCTCATCGCGGCCATGCTGTTGATACAGCACTGACAGACGGCCTTCGATGTCGATCGACTCGGAATACGTGCGGATGGGTTGCGGCACTGCTTCGCTTTGAGGCGTGGCCGGTGGCGTTAGTCCGGAGCAGCCTGCCAGCAACAGTAATGCGGCAATTAACTGTATGCGGTAAAGCACGCGTGTAACGGTCATAGTGAAACGTGCAAGCGCGCCAGCGTGCTTTTCAGAGTTTCATTTTTTGGATCTTTGGCAACCGCGTCACGCCATATTTTTTTTGCTTCATCCTTTTTGTCTTGCACCCACAGCACTTCGCCTAGATGCGTTGCGATTTCTGGATCGGCGCGCAAAGTGTAAGCGTCTTGCAAATAATGTTCGGCCTCTTTCAAATCGCCGAGGCGGTAATAAACCCATCCCATGCTATCCATGATGAAGGGATCATCGGGCGTGAGTTTCAACGCTTTGGCAATTAATACCTTCGCTTCCGGTAAACGTATGCCTCGATCCGCGAAGGTGTAACCCAGCGCATTGTATGCATGCTGATTATCAGGTGCGACTTTCATCAGATGACGCAGCGTGGTTTCCATCAGATCGAGCTGGCCGACTTTCTCTGCGGTCATCGCATAGTCGTATAGCAGATCGGGATTATCGGGGGATTTTTTCAAACTCGCTTTCAGTATTTTCATCGCTTCGGCGGCATGTCCGGCATCGCGCAGCAATTGTGATTCGGCGAGCGTGATGGTTATTTTTTCCTTGTCGCTCTCCGGCTGCAAAGTTTCCAGCACGTGTCGTGCAGCAGCAAGATCGCCATGCTTCGCGATAATTTGCGCACGTTTGAATTGCGCTGGCAGATAAGTATCACCGCGCTCAATTTGGCTCAACCATTTCAGTTCGGCGTCACTATCGTTGCGCGCTTCGGCGATTTGAGACAGTGCCAACAGCGCTGGCGTTGGATCGCGACGGTTATCTGGCTGCTGACTGAGCATGTCCAGATAATGAGTTAGGTATTTTTCCGCCGGAACATAATCGTGCATTTGCGCATTCAACATTCCGAGCGCAAAGATGGTGCTCGCGTCGTCAGGTTGGGACGTGATCAGCTTTTCATATTGAGCGCGCGCTTTTTCATATTGCTGTTGCTCGATCAGTAGTCGTGCATACGAAGTGCGCACTTCGCGCGCAAGCGGATGCGCGACTAGAAACGATTCCAGTATCGCGAGCGCTTCATCTTTGTCAGAAGCGGCTTGAGCCAAGGTTAGAATCGCCAGTTCGGAATCGGGCTGGATTGCCAACGCTGCCTTGACCTCTTGACGTGCTCTGACGGTGTCGCTATTCGCAATGGCGCCCTGCGCCAGCGCAAGATGCGCATCGAGCGTGGTTTTATAAGGAGCGAGTAATTCTTCCAGCATCGCAAATGCGGCTGGCTTATCTTTTGCGCGTGCCAGCATGCTTTGGATTTGAAACATCAGCAAGCCACGACTTTGGACGTTGGCTTGCCGCAAATGCTCGGCGAAAATCGGTTTGGTATTGTCGATCTTATCGTTCAGGATATCGAGGCTGGCTAGATATTGCGCCGCTTCCCGTGAGTGAGGTGCCAACTGATGCCATAGCCGAACTGCGGATAATGCTGGCTCTGCTTGGTGTGCCTGAAGTGCGATATCGGCGGCGCGACGCGCCAATCGTGGATCGCGGGTTTGTTGAGCAGATGACAGATAGGCGATGTAAGGCGATTGCCATTCACCGCGCTGAAAAAGAATTTCGGCACTCAGTAGTTTGAACAGTAACTCAGGCGTCAATTCCACCAAAGGAAGCGGGTCTGAAGGCGTCTTGGCATCTTCCGGAGCGGTATCCAACGCCACTGGCTCGGTATCCTGATCGGAGGTCGCGGCAGCAGAAGACGCCACTGCCACCGCTGCCGCAGGCTTTTGCACGGAAGCACAGGCCACGAGAAGCAATGACAGGGTTAAAATCGCAAGAGTATTTTTCAATGGACATCCTGACAAACGAAATCAGACGCAATTTTACGCTGAACGGCTTGGCATTGTACGATGCGCTGGGCGGGAAAGAGCAGCAAATTGTGATCGCGCAAAAAGAGGCGGCAAGTGCCGGAATTACCCGAAGTGGAAGTGACGCGACGTGGTATCGCGCCGTATTTGGAAGGTCAGGTAGTTCATCGCGTTATCTTACGTCGTAGCGGCTTGCGATTGCCGTTTCCCGTAGATATTGAAGAGCTATTGAAAGGACATGCGGTCCATTCTACGGCGCGCCGCGGAAAATATTTGTTGATTCATTTCGATCACGGCGTGCTGATTATTCATCTCGGCATGTCGGGGCATTTACGTATTTTGCCGTTGTCGGTCGCACCGAAGAAACATGATCACATTGATTTGCTGATTGGTGATCAGATGCTGAGGATGAACGATCCGCGACGTTTCGGGCTGGTGCAATGGCATGATGCGCGCGACGGTAACGTTGAAGAACACGTGTTGCTGCGTGGATTAGGCGTGGAGCCGTTGGAGTCGCAGTTTTCGGGTGACGTGCTTTATGCGCAAACCCGCACTCGTGGCGCCTCGATCAAACAGGTGTTGCTAGCCGGAGACATCGTGGTTGGTGTCGGTAATATCTACGCTTCGGAGAGCTTGTTCAAGGCCGGCATCAATCCGAAAACGGCGGCCAATCGTATCGGTCGCGCGCGCTACGCGAGGCTGGCGCAAGCGGTGCGTGAAACGTTGGCGGCCGCGATTGAACAAGGCGGTAGTTCGTTACGCGATTTTGTCGCGGTGAATGGTCAGTCTGGATATTTTCAGCAAACTTATTTTGTGTATGGTCGAACCAACCAAGCGTGCCGGATTTGTGGCTCGCCGATACGGCAATTAGTACAAGGGCAACGATCGACGTTTTACTGCGCAAATTGTCAAAAGTGAGCGCGGATGCTAGTGTAGGGCTTGTTAGTGCGAAGTGCGGCGCCTGTATCAAGGCCTAGCGCAATCTTGCGATGAATGGTCAAAAGACATACCGGCGGAGACGATGTGAGTAATCTGGTTCAGAAATTCCAGGAATACAGTGGTTGGCGCAATGCGGTCATGATTGCGCTACAGCGTTATCGCGCATGCGTGAACTTGGTGCAAGTATCGGATGCCGCGAGTGACCAGCGGTTTTCACGCGCCATTACGCGCTTGGCTGATGACAAACTATCGATCGCCTTTGTTGCCGAATTCTCGCGTGGGAAATCCGAGCTAATCAACGCCATTTTCTTCGCCGATTACGGTCAGCGTATTTTGCCTTCATCAGCAGGCCGCACCACGATGTGCCCGACCGAATTACTGTACGACGAAACTTTTCCACCGTCGATACGCTTGCTGCCGATTGAAACTCGTGCAGAAGCGCAATCTACCAGTGACTTCAAACAACAAAGCCATGTGTGGACTGTACTGCCGCTCGATATCAACTCCGGCGACGGCATGCTCGAAGCGTTCAAGCAAGTCAGTCTAACTAAACGGGTGACGGTTGAAGATGCAACTCGCTACGGACTGTATGACGAATCGTACCCAGATATTTCACTGGCAGCCGATGGTGATGGCATGGTCGAGATTTCGCAATGGCGGCATGCGATCGTCAATTTCCCGCATCCGCTATTGAAAGAAGGGTTGGTCATCATCGATACGCCGGGTTTGAATGCGATCGGTACCGAACCAGAACTGACGCTCAACCTGATACCGAATGCGCATGCTGTGTTGTTCATTCTCGCTGCCGATACTGGCGTCACTAAAAGCGATATTGAAGTTTGGCGCGATCATATTGGTGGCGGTAGCGGCCGACTAGTGGTGCTGAACAAAATTGACAGTATGTGGGATGAGTTGCGTAGTGCTGAAGAGATTGAGCGGCAGATTCAGCAGCAAGTGAAGAGCGTTGCGCACACGTTGGCGGTCGGTGAAAACCAGATATTCCCGGTATCGGCGCAAAAAGGATTGGTCGCGAAGATCAATCACGACGAAGCGTTGATCGAAAAGAGCCGGTTGCCCGCGCTGGAAAATGCGTTATCGAATGAATTGATTCCTGCCAAGCAGGACATTATCCGCAATCAAGTGGCAGCCGATATCGATGATCTGGCGTCGTCGCGCCAATCGTTATTGGCATCGCGCACCCGCAATGTGGTGGAGCAGTTAGTTGAATTGAAAAGCCTGCGCGGTAAGAATCAAAACATCATCGAACATATGATGAAGCGCATCGATCTGGAGAAAAAAGAATTCGATGGCAGCCTGTACAAGTTACAAGCGACGCGCGCGGTATTTACGCGACTTTCCAATGACGTCTTCACCAGTCTTGGCATGAATATTCTGAAGCAAAATATCAACGACACGCGAGATGCGATGGAAAGCAGCAAGCTGTCATCCGGTTTGCGTAAATCGGTCAAGGAATTTTTCGAACAAATCAATCAAGGCCTGCAATCATCGGAAGAAAAAATAGAGGAAATTACCGCGATGATGACGGTGATGTATCGTAAATTTTCGACTGAGCATGGACTTGCGCTGTCATCGCCCATGCCTTTTTCATTGAGCAAATATCAGCAGGAAATCCGGATGGTGCAGGGGATTTATCAAAAGCAGTTCGGCCCGGCGGCATTATTGACGACGCCGCAAGTGGTGTTGATGCATAAATTTTTCGATTCGATCGCGTCGCGTGTCAAACAGAGTTTTTTACAAGCTAATCGTGATGTTGAAGCATGGCTGAAAGTGGTGATGGCTCCGCTCGAAGCACAGATCGGCGAGCACAAAGCACAGCTCAAACGACGCCGGCAGTCGATCGAACGCGTGCATTCGGCGACTGATAGCCTCGAAGAAAAAGTACAAGCGCTAGAACACATGCAGGCTGAACTTGAAGCACATAAAAAGACGTTGTCGGTACTGGAGTTCTCACTGAAGAAAACCATCGCAGCTGAAATTTCGTCATTCAAGCCGTCGGCGGCCGATCTGCTTTCTGCAGCGACGGTCGAAGATGCGCTGCTTCCCGTGTTGCAGGCGGGGAGAAAATAAAACCATGCGGCGCGAAGCGTCGCGTGCGTTGACCATGTTTGAATTCCGATGAAAAGACTTGCGGGCATCGTGCCCGAAAATAATGGCGATCTCGCGTGCGCTGCTGATTCCGGGTTTTCCGCCGCCGTCATCGGATGGCAACAACGGCATGGCCGACACGCGTTGCCGTGGCAACAGACACGTGATCCTTATCGCATCTGGTTGTCGGAAGTGATGCTGCAGCAAACCCAGGTCACCACTGTGATTCCGTATTACCAGCGATTTTTGCAGAGCTTTCCCAATGTTACGGCGCTCGCGGCAGCACCTGCCGAACAGGTGATGTCGCATTGGAGTGGCCTTGGTTACTATTCACGCGCACGCAATCTACATCGCTGCGCGCAGCAAATAGTGACGCAGTATCACGGGGTTTTTCCGCGAGAACCTGAATTGCTGGAACAATTGCCGGGTATCGGTCGTTCAACTGCGGCGGCGATTGCCGCCTTCGCTTATGGCGAACGTGCGGCGATTTTGGATGGCAATGTCAAACGGGTTTTTGCGCGGGTGTTCGGCATCGATGGCTATCCCGGCAGCAAAGCCATTGAAGATCGAATGTGGCAGCGTGCGCAGGCGCTTTTGCCAGAGGACGGTATCGAAGCATATACGCAGGGCTTGATGGATCTGGGCGCGACGATTTGCATACGCAGCAAGCCATTGTGCATGTCGTGCCCATTTGCCGCGCGCTGTGTCGCGTTGGCCGAAGGACGCGTTAGTGAACTGCCGATGCGCAAACCAAAGAAGGTCATTCCGGAAAAATCGGTCGCGATGCTGGTGATTGCAGATAACGATCAGGTGCTTTTGCTGCAACGTCCGAACAGCGGGATTTGGGGCGGATTACTGTCTTTGCCTGAAATCGTCATCTCGAAGGGTGACTTCGACGAGACGCAAATTGCTGCCGCCGCCGCGCAGTTCGGTGCGGTTGCGTCATCTGAAGCGTTACCCGTTTTCTCGCATACTTTTACTCATTTTCGTTTGCATATCGCGCCGTATCGAGTGCGACTTGCGCGTCGTCTCGATTTCGTGGGTGAGGTATCGTCGGTATGGATGGAAACGACCAAGCTGGCGCAAGGACCGTTACCGGCGCCGATCAAGAAATTATTGGTAAAGCTATTTGGTACGGATGATCTGCTGACGAGTTGATATGGCTGACTTATAAAATCGCGTGCTGTTGCAGGAAACGATAGACGATTTCCAGCCGGTTGCTAGCGCTCTCGAGCTCGAATAGTTTTTGGCGCGCCTTCAGCGGAATAGGCAAAATCTCGCACCAGCGATTGGCGACCCAGCTGGTATCGTCGAGCCGCATCGCGGCAAAGCGACCTTCCGGTTGATAATCTGCTTCGCGCATTTTTGCGTTTAGATCCTCAATCACCGTTTTCAGCGCTTTTGCGCAGCGCACATGCATCTCGGTCAAAGGCGAGACGCTATCGGCGGCGATCATTTCTACTTTTGCTTCTAGTCGGTGATCACTAAGTTCGCGCGTTTCAAGAATGCGGAAGCGCTCACTGCCGCGCACATTCACAGACAAAATACCGAGACTGATCATGTCGGTATCGGTAATGTGTGCCAGGCATCCGACCGCTTCTGGTTCCGCGGCATCGCCGGTTTCATCACCGGATTTGATCAACACTACGCCGAAAGGCGTTTCGCGCTTCAGGCATTCCCGCACCATATCGACATAGCGCGCTTCGAATACGCGCAGCGGCAGCACTCCGCCCGGGAAAAGTACGGTATTCAGTGGGAACAGCGGCAGCCAGGAATCGTCTTCAGCCATGGTTCAGGAAGTAGAGCGGCAAGAAAATGCGTGAGACAAGCGCGCTTGCCGTGTCAGTTAAGTTCGCGATGACGCAGCAGTACGCTTTCCGATGCGCCAAAATACTGTGCGAGGCGTTCGGCTATATAGACCGAACGATGTTGGCCGCCAGTACAGCCGATGCCGACCGTCAGATAACTGCGATTATCGTGCTTGAAAGCTGGCAGCCATTTGGCGACGAATGCCCGAATGTCTTCGAGCAGCAGCAATACTTCTGGCTGCGCCTCGAGGAACTGAGTAACTGGTGCATCTTTGCCGGTCAGTGGTCGCAGACTTAAATCATAGAACGGATTTGGCAGCACCCGAACGTCGAATACCAAATCTGCATCGAGCGGCACGCCAAACTTAAACGCAAATGATTCGAACAGCAGTGTCAACGGCGTGCGATCCGTATCAATAATATCCTTGATCCAGCGGCGCAATTTGCTGGCGCTCAAACCTGAGGTATCGATCACATGTCCAATGCTTTCAATTACCGATAGCATTTCGCGCTCTTTCAAAATGCATTCGATCAGTGTTGGGCGGTCGGCGGGATCTTGGTCGGGGCGAATCCGGTGCGACAGCGGATGACTGCGGCGCGTCTCAGAAAAACGGGCAATCAGTGATTCTGTCTTGGCTGTCAGAAACAGCACTTTGACATCATGTCCTTCGTTTTTAAGCAGTTGGATATCGTCGGGTAAGCCTGCCAGCGAACCGGCGCTGCGCGCATCCATCGCGACTGCCAGATTGAGGGAATCGCCGACTTCATTCAGGCGAGTTTCGACCAGCGCACGCAGCAGCGTGGGTGGTAAATTATCAACACAGAAATAACCGGCGTCCTCGAGCGCGTACAGCCCGACTGATTTGCCGGAGCCCGAAATGCCGGTGATAAGAATGATGCGCATAGGTTTGATGATAGCGCAATCGACGCGTCCGGCGGAAGTTACTCGTCGTCCATCGCCTTTTGTTGTCGATCCATGAATTCTTTCAGAGTATCGATGCCGCGTAACTGAAGAATGGTGTTGCGCACTGCGGCTTCCAACAATACCGCAAGGTTGCGTCCGGCTTCGACCGGGATCACAACTTTACGGATCGGAACGCTTAAAACTTCTTCCGTTTGCGCATGCGGCGGTAACCGTTCGTAATCGGTTTCCAGCGTTGAACGACGAATCAAATGAACAATTAGTTTTAAGCGCATTTTGCGGCGCACCGCGGTTTCACCGAAAATTGCCTTGATGTCGAGCAGACCGAGTCCACGTACTTCGAGTAGGTTTTGCAATAATGATGGGCATCGCCCTTCGATCATGTTCGGCGCGATGCGTGAAAATTCAACTGCATCGTCGGCCACCAAACCATGATTGCGCGACACCAGTTCAAGACCGAGTTCGCTTTTGCCGAGACCAGAATCGCCCGTGATCAGCACACCGACGCCCAGCACGTCCATGAAAACTCCATGCATCGTGATTCGTTGTGCTAATTTTTTCGAGAGGTAGACGCGTAGATAGTCAATGACTTGCGCGGCGGGCAGCGGTGTCGTGAATAGCGGGATGCTTTGCTCATCGCATAGCGCCAGAATATAGGACGGTACCGCCAAGCCTTGCGAGATGATCAGCGCAGGCGGTTTGCCAGTGATGAGTTCGTCAGTCTGATGGATGCGTGAAGGGAGCGACAGCCGTTCGATGTATTCAATTTCGCGGTGTCCGAAGACTTGAATCCGCGCTGGATGAATCAGATTCAAATGGCCGACTTGGTCGGCGGCAGAGGTGGCGTCGCCCGAAATCAGACGTTCGTTACCCGGAAATCCGGCTAGCCAGCCGAGTTCCAATGCCGTTTGGTTTTCATCGTATAACTGCTGGATCGTCAGCGGCGTTTGTGAAGGCATGTCGAATGCTCAAAAAAGCGACCACACCATATGAGGATGATGCGATCTGGTGCGGCGATCAATCATCCGATCCGTTGTTGGCTGGTTTGCCAAGTGACGAGCCGGGCATGAACTGCGGCAGCGTCGGATGATGTGGTCAGCAAGTCGCGGAAAGCTGAATCGGAAAACATCTCTGCGATTTCAGACAGAATCTCGAGGTGTTGCTGCGTGACGCTATCGGGAATCAGCAAAAAGACCAACAGATGAACCGGCTGCGCGTCGGGCGATTCGAACGGAATCGGTTCCTTGAGCCGTACAAAGGCGGCCAGCGGCGCTTTCAAGCCCTTAATGCGACCATGTGGAATCGCGACGCCATGCCCGAGCCCGGTTGAGCCGAGGCGTTCCCGTGCGAACAGGTTGTCCGATACAGTCGAACGCGCGATTCCACAGTTGTTTTCAAAAATCAATCCCGCTTGC
>CAJDWW010000087.1_pt1 | contig 10282 bp, 5 predicted proteins | sample 7391721 | NCBI WGS metagenome assembly CAJDWW01 (sample SAMEA7055731, study PRJEB34461) | soil metagenome | biome: terrestrial ecosystem; feature: Peninsula; material: soil | place: Antarctica | collected 2016
TGTCACTGTTTACCGATTTTGAAAACATGAGCGTGTTCAAGCCCGCAGCCCAACATGAAAAATCGGTCGATGCAATGCTGACCCAAGTAATCGCATGGGGCGGCGCACTGAAATCACTGCGTCAATAATCCTGCTGCGAGTGGTTGCCGGATGCATTGAGGCGTTGATCGCAGTTGCGGTCAACGCCTCAATTTACATCGTGACCAGTAGGCTTAGGCTTGCGTTCATTGGCGCAGCATTGAAACATGCATTTCCGCCAGCAGCCCCGCAAGCCGACGTGGATCGACTGGTTTCACCAAGTGGTGATCGAAGCCGACCGCACGTGAATGCGCGACATCCTGTTCCTGGCCATAGCCGCTCAACGCAATTAATATCGGCTCGTCGGCATATTCCATTGATTTGATCTGTGTTGCCAACTGGTAGCCATCCATATCGGGCAATCCGATATCGAGCAACAGAAATTGGAAATTTTCAGTGCCCATTTTTTGCAGAGCATCGTGGCCGCTATAAGCGACTTCACACTGATGGCCGATCGATCCCAGAAAAAAAGCCAGTGTTTGTGCGGCGTCGATGTTGTCATCGACCACCATCACCCGCAGTGGATTTCTTTGAGGGTGCTTGCGACGCTCCGATGATTTCATGACGAGCACTTCATCGTCATCGATCAGCCGCGGTAGATGGATTGTGAATTCGCTTCCCGTATCGTGGCCTTCACTATTCACTGATATTTTTCCACCATGCATTTCGATGAGACTTCTGGCAAGCGCTAACCCCAATCCCAAGCCCCCTTGTGAGCGGCATGGCGAGCGTTCAGCTTGGCTGAATAAATCGAATACATGAGGCAGCAAGCGCGAATCAATGCCGATTCCGCTATCGCGGATGGCGATAGCAACGTGTTGAGAATCCGCTTGTAGTGTCAGGCAAATCTCGCCATTGTCTAGCGTGTACTGAGCGGCATTGTTCAGCAGGTTAGTGACTGCCTGTACTAGCCGGGTGTGGTCACCTGATACCCGCACAGTATTTTGAGGCATTTGCACCACCAGATGATGATGTCTAGCATTGATCAGCGGACGTGCCTGTTCAATCGCATCTTCAACTACTGCTTGAATATTGACCGGCGTTTTCTCTAGTGATACCAAGCCACGCGTGACGCGTGAGACATCGAGTAGATCATCTAGCAAGGTTGTCATGTGTCTGACTTGGCGTTCGATGATCTGGCTGGTTTTATGAACAGCAGCATGGTTGGAGTCTGAAATTTTGAGGATTTCTGCTGCCATGCTGATCGGTGCCAGCGGGTTTCTGAGTTCGTGTGCCAGCATCGCCAAAAACACATTTTTTTGACGGTCGGCTTCGTGCAGCTTGCCTTCCGCTTCACGTCGGCTCGCCAGTTCTTTTCCGGTTAGTTCGTGCGCCGCTTGTAGCTCGCGGCAATGCGCATCATGCGCCGCACTTAATTGATCAGTGTGGTGATTAATCGTGCGCATCGAAGTCAGATGATCGTCGATGAAATATTTGCTGCGTTCGATGGAGAGTTTGGGGCCGAGTAGCGGTAACAGAGCAGAAATCCATTGTCGCTGCTCTTCTTTGGGTTCCGCTTCCATGAAAACCATGATCGATAACCGTGCATGATCGGCGATACCGAATGCGGAAAATTCTCCACTCTGCGCGAGTGAAGGTAGCGTGGTGCTGGCGCTGCCTTCTGCGGCGCATCGCTGTAAAAATACTTGCCAGCGTTTTTCATCACGCGCTAGTTGCGGCAAACCGCGCGCCGGCAGATAGTCGCCCTCGCTATCTTTGACGAATACGGCAACTTCGTTTGCACCGAAAGTGGTTGCGAGATCACGCATCGCGGATTTTCTGGATTCGATATGCTGTAACGCACCGAATATCGTGACCAGATTGAAAGGGATCATCTTCGTTTATCAGGGTTGATCACATTGACGTTAAGTGCGCGCCAATCGAGAGCGTTAAAGGAGGGAGAGTCGCTACCAAATGGATTGTTGCGGAGACAGTCCTGCTTGTGAAGAAGATTATTAGCGCTGGAGCCAGCCCTAACAATGATCATGAAAATTTTTGGAATAAATAAACATAATAGTGGCCGGCAATGAAACGGTTATCAGAGTTCAGCAAGTCGAGAGATCGACGTTCTGGAAAGCAGCCGTGACAATAGAACTAACTTATAAAACAGTAAATGCAATCCTGACTCAGGCTTGAGCGCGGTCAATGCCGAGTTGATTGAAGTCGTGCTGAAAATAAACAGTTGCTACAAACATTTTTGGTTTGAGGTAAAGTACTTGCCTAGTCAAATACTGTATGAACAGATACCGTGGGCGCAACCGACGAACTTTTTTCACTTGACCAATATCGGGCAGCGGATAGCGTCGGTTATCTGCTCGCTCGTTCACGTACGCGCCTGGCCAAAGCGCTGGATACGGCGCTGGTCAGTCATCACATTACCCATACCCAAGGTGGAATTTTGTTGCTGTTGTCGCGTGGCGTGTGTGTCACCGCGGCAGAACTGGCGCGCGAACTGTATATCGATTCAGCGTCGATGACGCGAATGATCGATCGACTTGAAAAACGTGAACTGATCGTGCGATTGCCACGCGGCGAGGATCGGCGTGTGGTCGGCTTGCGTTTGACGAAAAATGGTCAAACCTTAGCACGACGACTTCCTGCTATTTATGTCAAAGTGCTGAACCAGAGTTTTGCTGGCTTCACGGTAGAAGAAATCAGTTCGCTCGAAGGCTTGTTGCATAAATTTCTCGCCATTGGCAGCGATGCACCAGATTAAAAAGAGTCATTCCATGATGAATTTCACGATATTTCCCTATCCAGTACGCGGCGCCGGAAAGCTGATGGTCATCAGCGCCGCAGCACTCTGGATGACTTCTTGTGCAAGCTATAAAGGCATCGAAAGTTCTGCACATTTGCGCATGCCGTCTGACTATGAAACCACGTCCTCGTTACCAGCACAGGGAGGTTTATGGCCAGATTCTGCGTGGCCCAAACAATTGGGCGGTGAGTCGTTGCAAACATTAGTGGATGAAGCGTTGGCAGATAACCCTAGTATGCAAACCGCCGCTGCACGCATCGCTGCCGCCGCTGCTGCTACACATGCCGCACGTGCGGCGGGCAGCCCCGTCATCGATGCTAGTTTTAAGAGTACTTATCAGCGGTATACCGAAAACGGCATCATCCCGCCGCCGCTCGGTGGCACCTTCAATTCGGACAACACGCTGACTTTGAATTTTTCGTATGACTTCGATTTCTGGGGGCGACACACTGCCGATCTGCGCTCTGCATTGGCGCAGGAAAAAGTTGCCGAGGCCGATCAGCAAGCGGCACGGTTGGCGCTGACGACGTCGATCGCGCATGGTTGGCTGCAACTGGCGCGGGAATATGCGCAGCTTGATTTGTCTCGGCAGCAAATCACGGTTCGTCAAAAGATCGATCATTTGACGCAACTGCGTTTTGCCGCCGGGTTGGATACGCAAACCGAAAACCAGCAGGCGCAACAGCAACTGGAAAATTTGCGAGCGGAAGAAGCGCAACTAACAGAAACCATCATGCTGACGCGTAATCAACTGGCGGCGCTGTTAGGGAAAGGGCCAGATCGTGGTCAGAAAATCGAGCGCCCATTATTACCACAGCACACGGTGATGGAATTGCCAGCGGACCTGCCGTTGAATCTGCTCGGTCGACGTGCCGATCTGGTGGCGGCGCGCTGGCGCGTTGAGGCGATGCAAAGCGATATCCAAAGCGCGAAGGCTCAGTTTTATCCGAATATTAATCTCACCGCATTTGCCGGATTTTCGAGTCTAGGATTGGCCGAATTACTGGATAGCGGTAGCCGCATTGTCGGTGTCGGCCCCGCGATCCGCGTTCCAATTTTTGGCGGTGGCGCATTGCGCGCGCTTTGCATGAAGCGGCGGATCAAACGCAATCGCTGCGTGCCAGTGAGCAGCAGTATGTTCATCAGCATGCTGCCGCCGAAGCTGCCGCTAACAGCCTGCAACTGGCGCGCCAGCGCGAACAGGTCGGCACTACCAATATGCTGCCCGTGCTGGCGAGCGAAATCGCATCACTGGCGCAGCGTAGAAGCGAACTTGATGCCAGTATCAAGCGCATTGATGCCAGTATCGGCCTGATCAAGGCGTTGGGCGGCGGCTTTGATAATTCTTCGCGCGCGCTTGCGGCCAGTCCTTCCTCCACTTCAATTTCTCATCCTACTTCTTCCCAAAGTGCATCATGACCTCATCGACCACCAACACTGATACTTCAAGCGCAGGTGGCAAGCGTCGCCGCGCGTTGATTATCGTCACGCTGATACTTGCTGCCCTACTGATCGTCTACGGTATTTGGTGGGCACTTTTTCTGCGGCATTACGAAAGTACTGACGATGCGTATGTGGCCGGTAATGTGGTGCAAGTCACGCCACAAACCAGCGGTACGGTGGTGGCAATTCACGCCGATGACACTGAATTGGTGCAGGCGGGCGAGGCGTTGATTGAGCTCGATCGCAGCGATGCCAAGGTGGCGTTGGATCAGGCCGAGGCGCAACTAGCGCAGACGGTACGCGAAGTTCGTACGCTGTACGTCAATAATGCGACGCAGGATGCGAATGTCGCATCGCGCACTGCAGATGTGACCCGTGCGCGCACCGATCTCGCGCGACGGCAGCAGTTGAGTGGTAGCGGCGCGGTATCGAAGGAAGATATCGAGCACGCACGATTGGCGTTGCAAGGAGCTGAGTCCGCCTTGCAAGCGGCGCGTGAGCAGTTAACATCGAGTCGCAGCCTGACGGATAGCACGTCGGTGGCACAGCATCCGAATGTACGGCGTGCCGCGGCGCAAGTCGAGGCGGCCTATCTGGCGTTGACACGTTCGACTTTACCAGCGCCGATCACTGGCTATGTAGCGAAGCGTTCAGTGCAACTCGGTCAGCGTGTCGCGGCGGGGACGCCGTTGCTGGCGATCGTGCCGCTGAATGCATTATGGGTTGATGCCAATTTCAAGGAAGTACAAATTGCACAAATGCGAGTCGGCCAAGCGGTGACGTTGGATTCGGATTTGTATGGTTCGGATGTGACTTATCACGGCAAGGTGATGGGGCTGGCCGCGGGTACCGGCTCGGCATTCGCGCTACTGCCGGCGCAGAACGCGAGCGGCAACTGGATCAAGGTGGTTCAGCGGATTCCAGTGCGCATTACGCTGGACCCGAAAGAGTTGGCCAAGCATCCATTGCGGGTCGGGGTATCGATGCAAGTTAAGGTTGATATCGCCGATGCCAGCGGTACCTCGTTAACCTCGAATGCCACTGCACGCACGATGCCTGCCTATGAAACTCGTGTGTTCGATCAATCCGGCAAACAAGCCGATGCACTGGTCGCTCGCATCATTGCAGAGAATCTGGGGAAAGTAGCGTTGAAAAGAAAGATGTGAACCGATGGTTTGCTATTTTGGCTGTCGCTTGTGCGGGGCAGTGAATCGAAGATGCTTCGCTAATTCCACTTACCGACAACCCGCATGAGCACGTCTCAAAATTCCGCCCCGTTACCGCTGCACGGCGCACCTTTGGTGTTGGGGACGCTGTCGCTATCGCTGGCCGTTTTCATGAACGTGCTCGATTCATCAATCGCGAATGTCTCGATTCCTGCGATTTCGGGTGACATGGGCGTGTCGCCTCAACAGGGAACGTGGATTATCACTTCGTTCGCAGTTGCCAACGCGATTTCGGTGCCACTCACCGGCTGGTTGACCAAACGTTTTGGCCAAGTGCGCTTGTTCGTGACCTCGGTGTTGTTGTTCGTGATGGCATCTTTCTTATGTGGCATTGCTCCGAGCATCGAAATATTGATCGCAGCGCGTATTTTGCAAGGCGCAGTTGCAGGGCCGATGATTCCGCTATCGCAATCGTTATTGCTCGGCAGTTATCCTCCCGAGAAAAGCGGCATGGCCCTCGCGTTCTGGGGTATGACGACGCTGGTGGCGCCGATCATGGGGCCGTTGCTGGGCGGCTGGATATCCGATAACTATACGTGGCCGTGGATTTTTTATATCAACATCCCGATCGGCTTGTTTGCTGCATGGGCGACGTGGTCGATCTATCACAAGCGCGAATCGAAAACTGTCAGCCTGCCGATCGACAAGATCGGTTTGATTCTGCTCGTGCTGTGGGTCGGATGTCTGCAACTGATGTTGGATAAGGGGCGTGAGCTCGACTGGTTCAGTTCGCCGCAGATTGTGTTGCTGGCGTTAGTGGCGGGCGTTAGCTTTATTTATTTCATCATATGGGAGTTAGGCGACGATCATCCAGTGGTTGATTTGTCGCTCTTCAAAGGCCGAAATTTCAGTGGCGGAGTGGCTGCAATCTCGGTTGCGTATGGATTGTTTTTTGGCAGCTTGGTGATTCTGCCATTATGGTTGCAGACGCAGATCGGCTATACCGCGACCGAGGCTGGAAAAATCATGGCGCCGGTTGGGATTTTGGCGATCATCATGTCGCCGTTAGTCGGCAAGATACTGCCCAAAGTCGATGCTCGATATCTCGCGACGGCTGCCTTCGTCATTTTCGCGATAGTGTTTTTCATGCGCGCTCAATACACACCCGAGGTCGATATGATGATGCTGATCGTGCCGACGGTGATTCAGGGCGGCGCGATGGCGATGTTTTTCATTCCATTGACATCGATCATTCTTTCTGGATTGCCGCACGACAGAATCCCCGCCGCCGCCGGTGTGTCGAATTTTGTCCGCATTATGTTCGGCGGTATGGGCACCTCAATCACCGCCACGCTGTGGGATAGTCGAACCGCTTTACATCACTCGCAGCTGGCAGAGCATGCCAGCATTCACAATCCAGCTTTCAATCAAGCGGTGCACGCGCTGCAGGCGCAAGGTTTGTCCGAACCGGGCGCGTGGGCGGTGATTGAGCGAACACTGAGTGTGCAAGCCAGCACAATGGGCGCGACTGATATTTTCTGGATGTCAGCGGTGCTGTTCTTGCTGTTGATCGGTCTGGTATGGCTGACGAAACCGTATAAATCTAGCGGCGCTGTCGATGTCGGTGGTGCTCATTAGTCTCGGCGTAACGGTATCGACGTTTTCTACTGCTTTGTCGGAAAATTCAAGATGAGCTGAATCGTTCCCACTCGCGCGGCAAACCATGAAAATGCGTCAATAATTTACAATCGGGGATTGTCTATTTACGCGCGAACCTCTTTTCCCGATTTTTTATGGCCACAAACGACGCAGAAAATACTGACTCGCATCGAGCCGGATCAACCTCCAATCGCTGGACACCGCGATTTTGGGCTGCGCTGATTCTAGTGCTATGCCTGACCATCACCTATGTTTTGTGGAACAGCGCACAGCAGGCTTCAATGCGGGATATGCAGGATGATTTCGATTTCCGCACCAAAGAAACAGCCGATCGCATCGTGCAGCGGATGGAAATGTACAGACAGGTATTGCGTGGGGTGCGCGGATTTTTGCAGGGATCGATGAATGTCGATCGCGAAGCGTTTCAATTCTACATAGCGATGCTGCGTTTGCCGGAATTCTATCCGGGCATTCAGGGAATCGCGACCGCAGCGATCGTACCCAAAGCCGAGCTCAATCATCATATCGATAGCACCCGCCATGATGGATTTTCCGACTATACGTTGACTCCTGCGGGTGAGCGTGACATCTACACATCGATTACTCATATCGAACCATTCAATCGCATGAATCGGCGTGCATTCGGTTTCGATATGTTCACTGAACCGGTGCGTTACGCGGCGATGGTGCGAGCGCGTGATAGTGGCAAGGCTTCGCTGTCGGGCAAAGTCACGTTGGTGCAAGACATTGAATCCGATGTGCAGCCGGGTTTCTTGATGTATTTGCCGGTCTTCAAAAAAGGTGCGCCGATCAGTACGCTGGAACAACGCCGCGCCAATATCGTCGGCTGGGCTTCCGCGCCATTTCGCATCAATGATTTCATGACAGGTTTGGGCGGCCGTCATGCTGATGACATTCGCGTCAGAATCTACGATGGAGAAACACCGACAGACTCATCTCAGCTGTACGACTCCGATCCTTCTTTTGAAAAGCGCCGATCCCAGCCTGCAATCTTCAAGCTGAGCCGTCAGATTGAAATCGCCGATCATGCATGGACACTGGTTGCCAATTCACAGCCGGCTTTCGAGGCACAACTGGATACCGAAAAACCGCAGTTGATTGCTTTCGCAGGAGTCGGTATTAGCGTGCTGCTGGCGTTGTTGGTATGGGTGCTGGCGAGCGGCAGAGGGCGTGCACTCGCGTTGGCACGCAGGATGACGCGTGAATTAAGAACCAGTGAATTCCGTTGGAAATACGCATTGGAAGGAGCGGGCGATGGCGTGTGGGACTGGAACCGGCAGACCGATGAAGTACTTTATTCTCCGCAATGGAAAAAAATGCTGGGCTATGAGGACAGTGATATCGAAAACCGCGTGTCGGAATGGGAGAGGCTGATTCATCCGGCTGACCAGCCGCGCGCGCAGGCGGCGCTCGCTGATTATTTCGAACGCAAGACTTCGATCTACGTCAATGAGTTACGGATGTTGTGTAAAGACGGTAGTTGGAAATGGATAAGAACGCGTGGTATCGCAGTCAGCCGTGATGATCAAGGTAAGCCACTGCGGATGATCGGCACTCATTCGGACATTACTGAAGCGAAGCAGAATCAGGAATCGCTGCAACAGTCGCACGCACATATCGCCGCCGAGCAGCAGCGGATGAAAGTGATTCTCGAAAATTCGCATGATGCGTTTGTCGCGATCAATCGGCAGGGATTAATTACCGATTGGAATACACAAGCCGAGCGGACTTTCGGCTGGAGTGCCGAGCAAGCGCTTGGAAAAAATCTGGCGGAACTAATTATTCCTGAAGATCAGCGTGAAGCTCATAACAACGGCTTGCGTCACTTCGTGAATAGCGGTGCGGGTACGATGATTGGTCGTCGAGTCGAAGTGATTGCATTGCATGCAACTGGCAAGGAGATTCCAGTCGAGCTGGCAATTGTCTCTGTGCCGAGCGGAACCGGTTATGCGGCGAATGCATTTATCCGCGATCTGACTGAGCGCAAAGAAGCTGAACGCAAGGAAAAGGAGCGCACCAGTTTGCTCGAACAGGCGCGGCTCGCACTTCAGCATTCGCAAAAACTCGAAGCGGTTGGCAAGCTCACTGGCGGTGTCGCGCACGATTTCAATAACGTGTTGCAGATCATTACTGGCAATCTTCAACTGTTGTTGGATGATGGAGTCAGCAAGAACGCGAGAGAGAAATGGCTGCATAGTGCACTGAATGCGGTAGAACGCGGTTCGAAGCTATCCTCGCAATTACTGGCGTTCGCACGGCGCCAACCGCTGCAACCGCAGGTGGTCAATATCGGCCGACTAGTCAGAAACATGGATGATCTGTTGCGTCGGCCGCTAGGGGAATCGATTGAGATCGAGACCATAGTCACGGGTGGCTTGTGGAACACGCTGATCGATCCATCACAGCTCGAAAACGTGATTCTGAATCTGGCGATCAATGCGCGCGATGCTATGGAAGGAAGCGGCAAGCTGACGATCGAGCTCGGCAACGCGATGTTGGATGATGACTATGTCGTGTCGCAACCCGATGTACCCGCTGGACAATATGTGGTGCTGGCGATATCGGATACTGGAGAAGGAATGGCGCCGGAGGTGATCGAACGCGCCTTTGAACCTTTCTTCACCACTAAGCCGGAGGGGAAAGGTACTGGACTGGGTCTCAGTATGGCGTATGGCTTCGTCAAGCAAAGTGGTGGCCACATTCGAATTTACAGCGAAATTGGAGTCGGCACCACGATGAGAATCTATTTGCCGCGTTCTCATGATGCCGAAGAAGTGTTGAATGAAATTTTGGAAGAGGCCGTGGTCGGAGGTGATGAAACGATTCTGGTGGTCGAAGATGATGTCGGCGTCCAGACCACGGTGGTCGCGATGCTGAAGGAACTGGGATATCACGTGATGACCGCGCACGATGGAGAGAGCGCGTTACAGATCATCATGAGTGAGGTCAAGATCGATCTGCTATTCACCGATGTGGTGATGCCGGGTTCGCTGCGCAGTCCCGAGCTGGCGCGTCAGGCGAAGGAGCGGCATCCTGAAATCGCGATCTTGTTTACATCAGGTTATACGCAGAACGCGATTGTTCATGGCGGACGGCTTGACCCCGGCGTTAATTTACTCAGCAAACCCTATCGACGCGAACAACTGGCGCGCAAGAT
>CAJDWW010000027.1_pt1 | contig 10256 bp, 5 predicted proteins | sample 7391721 | NCBI WGS metagenome assembly CAJDWW01 (sample SAMEA7055731, study PRJEB34461) | soil metagenome | biome: terrestrial ecosystem; feature: Peninsula; material: soil | place: Antarctica | collected 2016
CGGGGTTGCCGGATATGCGCCCGGCATCGCCGGCACCTATGTCCATTTAGCAGGGGATGTCGCGCGCTTTAGCATTGGCGTAGATGGCGGAACCGGGCCTTACCTTTCGAGCGCTAATGGCCGTATTTCGGCATTGCGCCGTAGTGCAGTCGAACTGTTGTTTGACCTGCACTCGCACGTCAAGCCTCAAGTCAGCTTGGCGCGCGCTTCGTCATGCAAGGCAATGGTCAATGCAAAGCTCGTTCGTCTTGTAACGAAAAATGGTATTAGCCAGGTTGAATTTCCGCGCGGTCTGCTTGCCGACAACATTCAGCGTATCAAGGTGATTTGTGGCAATTAAGCGCGAACGTCTGATACATCCGATATTTCTCGGCTTGTTTGGCGGAGCGATTGCACTGTCGGGCGCATTGCTGCTGACGCAAAACAGGCTAGGCGAACGAGTCAGGGAAGAACCTCCGGATGCGCTTAGCGTCGCATATCTGGAGGCATGGATGCGTATTCGGCGAGACGACATGCCGTTACGCGCGTTGCTTGCATCCCAATACATCCGGTCATTGAAGACGCACAACCTCTGATCTCCGAGTTGATCGCATCAGGAGATCCTCAGTTGAAGCAGAACGCCGAGCAATTGCAGATGGACATGCTCGAACAGCAGATATGGGCATTGCAGCCCGATGATCCGCAACGATCCGTCATACTCGTTGAGTTGAAGGGAATCCTGATCCGCAACAGCAAGCGCGACTGGCCTGCATCGACACTGAAAGTGCTAGCGATTCGAGCACACGATCTCGGCCTGCCGGCGCTTTCGTCTCACCTTTTCAAACGCCTAGCACAAGTGGATCCGAACAATGAGGAGAAGTGGCGGCAGGTGTCGTCCAACTGGCTATTGGCAGACGGCCATTATTTAGATGCGGCAAAAGCCGCGTTCGACAGACAAAAGGCTGCTCCTACGCTTGCATTACAACGTAAGAATTTTTTACTCGGATTGTCGATTCTTGAATCCGGCAATATGTTGAATGTCGCGATGAAGGAGGCGCAAGAGCGCATTACGCCTGCATTGAAACAAGACGCGCCGACTTTGCGAGTGCTTACACGCATGGCGTTGGCTGCCAATCGTCCCGATCTGGCAAGCGAATACGCGCAACGTTTACTTGAAACGCCGCACGGCAAAGCCGCTGGAACTGTCGGCCAGCATACCGCCCAGGTACGCGTCGCTGCCCATATTACGGATTATGGTGTGAATCGTTCCGAGTGGACTTATCTCGACGGCCCGCACGGCAACCTATTGCGTGCGCAACTCGATGCTCGGGCTGGCAACGATCAGGTCGGCATCGTACGCGTTGCCGATACGCAGACGCACGCTGAGCAAAATGTGCGGAACGTCAAACCGGCAAAAAATACAGGATCGGAAGGCACTACACCGCTTGCGGTGGAGGATGATTATTCGCTGGCTTATCGGGTTTTTTTGGCTAATCGCGAACTCGACAAGGCGTTAGATGTCGTCAACCGCGCCTTGCTGCGCAATCCAGACGACGTCATCTGGATAAAGCGGCGCGCCGTCACGAACGAATGGGCAGGCAATCAGCCAGTTGCGCTGCAAGCATGGTTAATGCTGGCGCGCCGCACTAATAATCAGGAAGCATGGCAAGCCGTCGAACGTTTAGCAAGCGGCCTGTATGACGATGTTGCCTACATCGAAGCATTACGGCATCGCGCCCACGGTTCTGCCGATGAGTTGCTGCTGACAGACCAGATCACCGACACTTATGAGCGACTGGGCGATCCGAACAGCGCACTGGAATTTCTACAAACGCACATTGTCAAATCTGCCCATCAACGAGAGTTACTCGAGCGTTACGCCGCATTGGCCGAGCGCGCAGGCAACGATCGTCTGGCGCTGGATACGTGGTTGAAGCTGAATCGCAAGTTTGGTCCGAAGCGCGATTACGCGCTCAGGATCGCCAGCATTTATAACGTCAATGGTGATTTTTCCGCAGCAATGAATGCACTGGTTACTGTGCGGGAGCAAGTGAGTGATGGCGACGAAATTTACTGGCGCACGTTATGGATTATTGCCACCCGAAACGGGCGCGATGACGTTGCCCGGATTGCCGCTCGCAATCTCATCATTAATAGCAATCCCAGTGACGAGGATCTGATAGCGATGGGCGATCTGTGGAACGCTTATCCGATCGATGCCGGACGCCTCGCCGAGGAATCGTTCCGCCGCTACGGCAGTATCGCCTCGCTTCAACAGGCCATTTATCAGTATTCGGAAGCCAAAGCTTGGACGCGTATTGATGCCTTACTGTCGCATCTGACGCCGGAGCAGGTCACGGCTGCGGCGAAATCGCCCGAACTGCTACTAGCCAAGGCCGAATTTTTGCGTCAGGTCGGGCGCAACGATGAATCGCTCGATGCATTGCGTGCGGCGGTTGCGCTTAACGACGGTGCTGGCAATGCACGCGTCGCTTTGACTTGGGCATTAGTGGATCGCGGCAGTGATGCGGAACTGCGTATGTCCTTGTTACGCTGGCGCGCGGAGGCGGAAGAAGACAGCCGACTATGGGGACCGTATGCCGCAGGTTACATGCGCTTAGCTGAAGAGGGAAACTCGCTTCATTTTTTCCACAAGCAGCAGCCTACAAAATATCAGGATCCGTTGTGGCTGCTGACTTATGCGGAAGCGCTGGAAAATTTCGGCCGTCCGGATGAGGCTTGGAGTCTGCGTCAAAGGGCTTGGCGCCAGATATCACAACAACGGGAAACTTTGCTGGGACGAGTAAACCAGATCGTTCCACCACCCACGTCGTCTGCTGCGCAAACAATCCGCGAAGAAGTGCCAGGTCAGGCAGAATTGCGCGCGCAGGCTGCGACATTGTCGCAGTCGTATGCTGGCGGCGATTTTTCGCGTGCGCTACTGCTGCAGATACTGCGCGAAGAAAATCTCAAGTCAGATACGGTTGCCGAGACGATGTTTGCCGCACTGGATTCGGCTACACCGGGCGATGCCGCACGACCAAGCGCAACCGTCGCGTCCTCCAGAGTGGTGGCGATTGACGTTGCGCTAGCATGGGCTCTATCAAACGAGCCTTACGAGCTGGCGCGTCAATGGATGGCGCAACGTTACGGTGCAGAGCTAGAACGCCCAGTTTATGCGGAAGTGGCCGTTGCATTGGCAATGGATGACAGAAAAGCGCTGGCAAAACTGGTCGATCAGAATCCGGACCGGCTGCCGGTAAGCAGCCGCATCGAATCGAACATGCGACTGGACCGCTGGTTTGAAGCGCAGCGCGTGGCATTTACTGCGGCCAGCGGAAGTCCGCATAGCGACGACTTGAACGCATCCGCACGCGAATTGGGTTTGCTGAATGCAAACTACGTCGAGCCAGGTTTTAGCCGGTTTCACCAATCGTTGTTGAATTTTACCGAAAGCGATATCCACCTGAGTTTGCGGCTGTCGGACCGTTTGTCGTTAAACGTCAAGGCCTTATCCCGTCTGCAAGAAAGCACATCGCCGTCGTTAGTAAATGTGCCGCATGATGATCGTTCGCTGGTCGCCAGCCTTGGCTGGAAAGATAGCGATACCAGTGTGTTGATTGAGGCCGGTACGCGCCAAGCGGTAAAGGACTTTACCCAAGCCGCACTCGAAGTGTCGTGGGATCGGCAACGAGCACTGAGCTGGACTGCTGCTCTCGGTTTCAACCAACAAGTCACCGATACCCCTGAGTTGCGCGTTGGCGGGCTCACCGACAATGTCTCGCTTGCGTCGCAATGGCGCATTGGTAAGCGTGAATTTGCTAGCGCACGTCTTGATGCCAATCGTTACTACGACCAGAACCGGCGCCCGCTCGGCTCGGGAAACCAGATTGCGCTTGAAGCGGGCTACAACCTGCGGCTCGAATATCCCGACTTCACGATTCGCGGCGTGTTTACGCGCGGTACGTACAAAACCAAAGACATCGATGCCGGCTCAATTTTCGGGGGCCTGTCGCGGGATGGGGTGGCAACCAGCGCGGAAATCATGCCGAGTGATTTTACGCAGAAAGGCGTGCTGTTCAGTTTTGGTACCGATCTGTTCACCAACTATACGCATGCTTGGCGGCCCTTCGTGGAAGCAGGTTATATCAATGATTCGAAAGCGGGATGGGGCTCGACCGGACGTGTTGGACTGGCCGGCTCGGTGTTTGGCAACGATCATGCCGCACTTTATTACGCGCGTGAACGCTCAGGCAAAAGTATCGGCAGTGGCGTACCTACCACCGAAATGGGTGTGCGTTACCGTTGGTACTTCTGACACAGATTCGAAAATTATCTTGAGCGTATTTGCGCTCGATGCAGGTAAACATGGAGAGTAATTAAAATGGCGGATTTTTCAAACATTTTTAAACGTTTCACCGGATTGGTTGCGTTACTCACAATAGCCGCATTGTTGACGGCATGCGCCAGCATTTCGTCGTCGGCACCACCGTCGTTGGCGAGCGGAGAAAACATCGCTTTGCTGCCCATTCTCAATTTTACCGAAACGCCGCAAGCCGGCGCACGTGCAGAAGCGATTGTCGAGTCCCTATTGCTGACGCAAGGCCGGTATAGCGTCAAACGCTATCAGGGCGAGGTTGATCGCACTGCGTTATTTCAAACGGTAGATCAGCAAGCGGTGGAACAAGCTATTGCCGCAGCACGTGCGCAGCGCGTGAAATACGGGCTGACGGGTTCGGTGCAGGAATGGCGCTACAAGGTCGGAGTAGATGGCGAGCCCGCGGTCGGCATATCACTCAAGCTGATTAATATCGAAACTGGCGAAGTCGTATGGAGCACCACCGGCAGCCATACCGGATGGAGCCGTAACTCGGTGTCGGGCATCGCACAAGATTTGTTGCGCGCCATGTTGAGTCCATTATCGCGATAGGCATCGGGCCAACGCCAGCAAACAATACAGGAACACAGATGAAGCCGATGCAACCAACACCATCCAGTGACGTTTCGGAGCAGATACGATCGCAACCTGATTCGATGTCTGCGGAAGGCCATGTGCGCGGTATGAAGGTGTCCGATATTTATAGCAGGTTGTTGGCGCCGACCGGGGTCGGTCCGGTAATGGAAACGCTGATCGCGATGTTGATTGCTCTGACCATCGGCCGGATTTTCGTGCCGTCCGATCCGCTTTATCTGGGGGCTGGGTTTCCCTATGCTTGGGTGTTGCCGATTATTATTGCGCTGCGCTACGGCACCTTGCTTGGCGTATTCAGTTGTATGTTAATGGCGGCAGGCTGGTTTGTATTTTACGACATTACTTTTCTGAGTTCTGCCGTGAGCAGTCCAGAACATCATCTTTTTCCGCGGCCGTTTTTCCTCGGTGGACTTCTGTTGATTTTTGTCGTCGGGCAGTTCGGCGACATCTGGGCGGGTCGTATGGCGCGCGCACACGCCGTCAATGCTTACCTGAGTGATCGTCTCAGCACGCTGACCAAAAATCATTTTCTGCTCAAGGTGTCGCATGAACGACTGGAAAGCGATCTGCTGACCAAGCCGACCACATTGCGCGGCGCGCTGCTGGAACTACGCCAAGTCACTACTCGATTCATCGATGGATCCGACAATCTGTTGCCGGGGGCAGCCGAATTGCTGCAATTTGTCGCACATGCCTGTCAGTTGGAGACCGCAGCGTTATATGCCTTGCGCGATGGACGAATAGAAAAAAAGCCGGTCGCTGAAGTCGGCATCCCATTTGAACTGGCGCAGGACGACTCGCTGATAACAACCTGCCTCGATAAAAAAGTCTTGACGCATTTGCAAACATCGTCGATCCGCAGTCTTCGACCAAGTGACTACGTTGTGTGCGTGCCGCTGTTAAGCGGCACCGATGATCTCATCGGTATACTAATTGTCAAGCACATGCCGTTTCTATCGTTGACGCATGAAAACCTGCAGTTACTGCTGGTGCTGGCCGGCTATTATGCCGATGGCGCGCGTCCGTTGCAGACGGCTCATCTGATTCTGGATGATATCGCGAAATGTCCGCAGGATTTTGCGTTGGAGTATGTCCGTCTTGCGCGCCTAGAAAGAGAAGCCAGCGTGTCGTCGACCGTGGTGGCGCTTACCTTCGGACTGGGCGATCTGCAGGAAACCTTATGTTCGCATTTGAGGCGCGGTATTCGAGCGCTGGACGTTTCATGGCGGATAAAATCCGGCGACAACATCATTCTGCTGGTGATCATGCCGTTGACCGACGACGATGCACTAACCGGTTATTTGCTCAGAGCAGAGCAGACTGTACAAGAGCATTTTGGTCTCGACTTCGGACGGGCGCACATTTCGTTCCAGTCGATGCGAGTCGAAGCACGCGCAGAAAGCGGTGCGTTGAAACGACTTTTGATGCGGGTGCATGCGGATGGATAATGTCCTTGTTAATGTCGCGCATGAGCAAGCATCTGTACTGCCATATTTGACCGGCAACAGTTCTGCCGCATTGCTCGGTTTTCTTGTGCTGCAATTACTGTTTGCCGTACTTATCACGGTCGTGTCGGTTAGGCTGCTACCCTCAGCTTATCGTGAGCAACGTTTTTCAACCTATTCCTACCTGTTCGTCTTGTCTGCGTCGGTGCCGTGCGGCGGCCTGTTTGTGTGTGTGGCTGCGTTATACCTAGCGCATCGCTTTCCTCTGAAAAAAGAGACAAATGATGTTGTGGAAATCGACTTGCCGGTATTCGAATCGTCGCTATTGGAACGTATCAAGCATGGCGAAGGCGGACGGCTGCGCATCCAGCTCGACAATGTGAATGCGCCAGTCGCTCAACGCATGACAGCACTTCTTGCTATGCAGACGATACCTAAACGCACAGCGAGTCCGATTCTGCGCGGATTGCTGCGTGATTCCGTGGAAGACGTGCGGCTGCTGATGTATGGCATGCTGGATGGTGCCGAAAAAGACATCACGCAGCAGATTCATGCCGAACTGCCGAAGCTGGAAGCATTGCGAGACGACGATGTAGCAGGCCGCTACGCTGTGCATGCTCGTCTCGCCCAGTTTTACTGGGAACTGATTTATCAGAACCTAGTGCAGGACGATATTTATCTTTACACCACCGATCAGGCAGATCATTACGCCGCGATCGCACTGGAAATTATTCCGGATAATGCCGCGCTCTGGTATATGCGCGGTCGCTTGGCATTGGCACGGTCGCGGCCTGAAGAGGCTGCAGCATTTCTGGAACGCGCGGCGCAGACGGGTTTTCCGAGTGTGCGACTGCTTCCATTTGTCGCCGAGTGCGCTTACCTGCGTAAAAACTATCCAGCAGTAAGAGCGGCACTGAACGGATTTGAAAACAGATCCACGCTTCCTTTCCTTCAACCGCTTCAGCATTACTGGAACTCATGACCATTTCCTTGCCACGTGCTGAGTCGGCAGATATCGCCCTGCTATTAGAAGGAACCTTTCCCTATGTACGCGGCGGCGTGTCGTCATGGGTCAATCAAATTATCTGCACTTTTCCGCAGTATACTTTCGCCTGCATCTTCGTTGGAGGGCGCGAAGAGGATTATGGCGACCTCGCCTATGAACTGCCGGCAAATGTGGTGCATGTGGAGCGCCACTTTTTGTATGGTGCAGTCGACCATCTACCAGTGAAAGCTTCCAGTGGGAATGCTGCCGCATTCGCGCAGGTCGCGGTATTACATGACGCTTTGCGTCATCCCGAAGGTCGCGACGAACTCAACAAGAGCATGCAGCAATGCCTCGGGATGACGGACGACGATGGTAGTTTGAGCGAACAGCAATTCTTGCACAGCCGACTGTCCTGGGAATATATTACCGAGCAATATCGCCGCCATTGCACCGATCCGTCGTTCACCGATTATTTCTGGACGGTGAGACTAATGCATCGCCCGTTGTGGCAATTGATGAGGGTTGCGCGTCACATGCCGCGAGCACGGATTTATCACACCATCTCAACCGGTTATGCCGGTTTCCTCGGCTCAGCGCTGCATCACAGAACGGGTAGACCGCTGCTGACGTCCGAGCACGGTATTTACACGAAAGAACGCAAAATTGACCTGTTCCAGAATCAATGGATTCAGGACAACCGCAGCATGTTCGAAAAGGACATCTCGCAAGTCAGCTACTTCCGCAACTTGTGGGTACGTTTTTTTGAAACGCTGGGACATGTTTGCTACGACTCCAGCGCGCAAATCGTCGCGCTCTACGAAGGCAACCATCAACGCCAACTACAAGATGGCGCACGGCGCGAATTGACCATGACGATTCCCAATGGCATTAATGTAAAGCGTTTGCAGGCGTGTCGAGCGTTGCGCCCGGCAACGCCACCAAAAATATTGTGCTTGATCGGTCGCGTTGTACCAATTAAGGACATTAAGAATTTTATTCGGGCCATGTTGACTGTGACGCGTGAAATGCCGGAAGCGCAAGGCTGGATTGCCGGCCCCGAAGATGAAGATATCGAATATGCGGAAGAATGTCACAACCTCGTGGAAAGCCTAGGACTCAGCGAGCAGATTAAGTTTCTGGGATTTCAGAAAATAGAAGATTTGTTGCCTAAATGCGGCATCGTTGTATTGAGTTCGATCAGTGAGGCGCTGCCGCTGGTAGTGCTCGAAGGTTTTGCCGCCGGCGTACCCTCGATTACCACAGATGTCGGCGCATGCCGCCAACTCATTTATGGTGCAGACGGCGACGATGCAGCCCTTGGCAGTGCGGGTGCGGTGGTGCGCATCGCCGATCCAGTGGCACTTGCGGCTGAGGCACTCAAGCTGTTGCGTGATGAAGCATATTGGCATGCCGCACAGGCGGCGGCCATTGCCCGCGTCGAACGCTTTTATACACAGGAAATCATGGTCAACAGCTATCAGCAGTTGTACACACGCTTATTGGCGCAGCCCGATGAGAAGCCGTCTTCGAGCAGCGCTTCGGGTTGTCCGATGTCTGCGAAGGACCGCCGCTAATGGCTGGCATCGGTTTCGAGCTGCGCAAGATCTTGCGCAAGGACACGCTGTTCGGTGCGTTGCGCGCCTATTCGTATGCAGGAATTATCAGTTCTGGCTCATGGATTCTTTCGATCGTCGGGATTTTGTTGATTGGTATTCTTGGTTTGCCTTTTGTTGTGCCTGGGGTTCAGGTGACGCAGTTTCAGGTATCAGTGACCTATCTGATCGCGCTAAGTCTGATTTTGACGGGGCCGCTGCAACTGGCATTTACGCGCTTTACCTCGGACCGACTGTTTGAAAATCACTCCCATCTGGTGTTCTCGAATTATCATTCGGCAGCTCTCGTGACAACCGCCAGCAGTGGACTGATCGGATTGTTGCTGGCGTTCTTTGCTTTCCCCGAGCAGAGCGTTGCCTATCGACTGTTGATGATTGTTGCTTTTATCGTGGTCAGTAATATCTGGATCTCGGTGATTCTGTTGAGCGGCATGAAGCAATATAAGCAAATCGTGTGGACTTTCCTGCTGGGCTATGCCGCCACAATCAGCATGGCTTTGTATCTCGCATCGTGGGGTCTCGAAGGACTTATTCTTGGTTTTTTAATAGGGCAGATTATTTTGCTGGCCGGGCTAGTACTTCCCATCTACCGTACATTTTCCGGTCCGGTTTTCATGTCATTTGAATTGTTTCAGACAAGGTATCTTTATCCTAGCCTGCTGCTGATAGGATTTTTCTATAACTTGGGTATCTGGGTTGATAAGTTCATATTTTGGTATTCAGAGACCGGAGAACAAGTCATTGGGCCTTTGCATGCATCCGTGATTTACGACATCCCGATTTTTCTCGCCTATCTCGGTATTCTGCCTGGTATGGCAGTTTTCCTAGTCAGGATAGAAACGGATTTCGTCGAATTTTATAACGAGTTTTATAACGCGGTGCGCGAGGGAAGCTCTCTGGATCACATAGAACGCATGCGGAACTTGATGGTGCGATCCATCCGCGTTGGTATCTATGAAATCATCAAAATCCAATCTATTGCTGTGGTTCTGTTGTTTGCACTGGGCGGCGTGATTCTTCGCTTCCTCAATATTTCGGAACTGTATTTACCGCTCTTATATGTCGACATCATCGCCGCCAGCCTGCAGGTCGTGTTTCTCGGTATTTTAAATATCTTCTTCTATTTGGATCGCCGCCGTGAAGTATTGCTGCTGACCGCGGCTTTTGTAATATTGAATGGCGCTCTCACATCACTGACCTTGTATTTAGGGCCGTCCTATTATGGATATGGATTTGCAGGAGCCTTACTGATTATTGTG
>CAJDWW010000023.1_pt1 | contig 10235 bp, 8 predicted proteins | sample 7391721 | NCBI WGS metagenome assembly CAJDWW01 (sample SAMEA7055731, study PRJEB34461) | soil metagenome | biome: terrestrial ecosystem; feature: Peninsula; material: soil | place: Antarctica | collected 2016
TTCATGAATGCATCGACCAGTCGCAAGATAAACGAATCGAGCTGACCATTGATGGTATTGACCGCAAGCGATGTCAGGCTTTGCAGTGTTTCATTCGCCGTTCCGAACACGACGGGTGGCGCCGTAGATGCCGGGTTTTTGATTGGGTTATTCAGAGCCATGATGTCAATCCTTTGCGCAAAGGTCGATGGACGCTCGTTATCATCGATAGCGGTATTCTGACATATTATTTCTTCATGGAAATAATAATTTAAAAGTATTTATCAAATTATTTGTAAGCATTAGTGAGAGGGCTATCGTCATTTTAATGTTTAACATTAATTTGATTAGGCATCTCACTGTTTATAAAGGCTAATAGGAATTAAAATTCTCGCATGCAGTATAAACCTGCATGTTGCATTTTCCACCAGCAGAGAAAACTATCGTGAATATAAAGGCAGCTAGCGTTCAGTTCAACCATCGTCCCAGCGACAAGGCCTATAACCTTGAGATGATTTCGCGCTTTTCGATACAGGCCGCCCAATGCGGCGTCCAATTGCTGGTTTTTCCCGAGATGTGCATCACCGGCTATTGGCATGTGATCGGAATGCCACGATCAGAGATTGAAAATCTTGCAGAACTGGTGCCGACAGGGCCGAGTGTGGAACGGTTACGCGATCTTGCGCGCGAGCATCAGATGGTCATCGGCGCAGGGCTGATCGAGGCGGCTGATGATACTTTTTATAATAGCTATGTCGTTGCAGAGCCTGACGGCTCATGGCATGTGCATCGTAAATTGCATGCATTCGAAAGTGAACATATCAGTTCTGGCAATCGTTATACCGTCTTTGATTCAACCCTCGGTTGCCGCCTCGGCATCTTGATCTGCTGGGATAACAACCTAGTAGAAAATGCGCGCATTACCGCGTTATTGGGCGCGGATATTTTGCTTGCTCCTCATCAGACTGGCGGTACCGCGTCGAAAAGCCCACACGCGATGGGTGTGATTGATCCCGCTTTATGGGCGGCGCGAGAAACCCATCCCGCAGCGATCGAAGCAGAATTCAAGGGCGACAAAGGACGAGGTTGGTTATTGCGTTGGTTGCCATCGCGTGCACACGATAACGGCATGTTCATCGTGTTTTCGAATGGCGTTGGCGAAGACAGTGGCGAAGTACGAACCGGCAATGCGATGCTGATTGATTGTTATGGCCGCATCATCAATGAAACATGGAAGGCACGCGATGAACTGGTGTGCGGTGATTTGGATCTATCACTGCTGGATCGTTGTACCGGACGTCGCTGGCTGCGCGGCCGACGTCCCGAGCTTTATGGTGAGATGACGATCGCGAGCGGACGTGAATTAGATGCGATTCAGGCGCGGTTTTCAGATGCGCCAACTAGAGATATTCATGCATCAAAGATTAAAGTGAGCTTTCCCTGAAATTTAGTCTGCCAAGGGTGACGTAAAATTAACGTTACTTTGGATAGGCAGACAGGAAATGAAAAAGATACCGAAACAAGAATACACGACCGAGTTCAAGGAACTTGCCGTCAAACGCGTCACGGACGGTGAATCGATCGTAACCGTGGTGAAGGAACTGGGGCTGGGAGACCAGACGTTGCGCAACTGGATCAAAGCGGCGGCACAAGGCAAACTCAAAGGCGCCGGCAGCAAAGTTGTGACGCCAGAAGCAATGGAGCTTTCGCGGCTACGGGCTGAAGTTGCCCGACTAAAGCGGGAGAACGAAATAATAAAAAAAGCTGCGGCGTACTTCGCGAGGGATGTTCTGTGAAGTATGCCTGGATTAACGCCAACAGCAAGGCATTTGCGCTCACCGAGATGTGTAGCGTGCTCGATGTCAGCATCAGCGGTTATCGCGCATGGAAGCGTGGCGGGAGATTGGATCGCAAACGGTTGACGGACGCGCAAACCTTGGCAGTCATACGCGCCATTCATGTCGAACTCAAAGGTGCCTACGGCAGCCCGCGCATGGTACGTGAATTGCGGCTGCGAGGGTTCACTGCAGGCAAGGAGCGTATTGAACGACTCATGCGTGAGCATGGCATCCGAGCCCGGCATAAGCGACGCTACAAGGTGACGACGGACTCCAAGCATGGTTTGCCAGTGGCAGAAAATCTGCTTGATCGCGATTTCACGCCGACAACGCCAAATCAAGTCTGGACATCGGACATCACGTACTTGTGGACTGATGAAGGCTGGCTATATCTGGCGATCGTTCTGGACCTGTTCAATCGAGAGGTCATTGGTTGGTCGCTCAAGCCGCGCATGACGACTGATATCGTGACGGACGCATTGACGATGGCCTGGTTTCGCCGCCGACCGGAGGCAGGCGTCATGCATCATTCGGATCGTGGCAGCCAGTATGCCAGCCATGCCTTTCAGGGCAAGCTAAAAGAATTTGGCATGATCTGCTCGATGAGTCGCAAAGGCAATTGCTGGGACAACGCGCCGACGGAGAGCTGGTTTAACAGTTTCAAGAACGAGCGTTACCATGGATTGCGCTATGCTATCCATGCTGAGATGAAGGTCGCCAGCTTTGAATATATCGAAGTCTTTTATAATCGAACCCGCCAGCACTCGACGCTTGGTTACCAGTCACCATTGCAGTATCTTGATCGCTGGAGAAGTGAGCAACATCAGAAAAAACTGGCCGCATAGAATTCACCTGATGGCAGACGAAATATCGAGGGAACCTCATTATCGCTATTCACACTGAAATACTCTCCCGAATCCAAAATAGTGGCATAGGCAAAGTAAGCACCTGGTTGGGACGATGGAACAGTCTGGGTGAAATAGATACCTGCGCCATTTAATGCAGAACTCGGTGTTGGTGTTGATGTCGGCGTTGGTGTTGGTGTTGGTGTTGGTGTTGGTGTCGGTGTCGGCGTTGGTGTTGGTGTTGGTGTTGGTGTGGAAGCGCCGGCTGAACCGCCACCGCAAGCAGAAAGCGTAACGCTCAATAGGATAGCGTAAGACGAGAGTGTGAATTTGTTTAATTTCATGATGAAAAATGCTCCGTGTAAGTGTTGGGCGCGGATTCGCTGCGCGGCCACCATTTTGAGCAAGAAGATTTCTAGGCGCATGTGCCACTCGTCATAGAATTCATCTATGACTTTCGGCATAGTTTAGAAAAACTCAGTAATGTCTCAACGTTTTCACCATTGCATCACATGCATGACAAGCATCCGATTCCGCAGTTGTTGGTCTTGATGCCGACAGTGAGGCTGTCACTGACGATGCCTGCCGCATGCGGCGCATTCTTTTCGATGGTTTCGGATGATTACTGGCCTACAGTTCGCTTCGCGCAGTAGGAACCCGGCGCTAGACCACGGGCCCATGCGATACATCAAGACCATCAAACCGCAGAAGTTGTGACTCGCCACAATCCATGATAAATTTGCCTTCATTGGAGATGGCATTCCTCCATGAACCGCCGGTCAGCCCGGCTAATGATGCCTACAAGTTCCTGGAACGGGAATCTGTAGGCATGTCCCTACGGTACCCACCGTCCAGGTATGTTTTCTCACAGTCCTGGTTTCTCATGAATGCATTTCACGAATAAACGGATAGCGTGCTGCTCTTTCGCTCTTTCAAGCGAGCAGACTGCTTGTCGATGTGCTGGCGATGAAAATCATGTCGGCGTCGTCCGGCTGGCAAATTTGTCTTCGAATAAATTTATTCTTACTCACACCGAATCCTGCATCGTTGATCGTTTTGGGAAAGCATAACTTTGGAATTCGCGACCAGGCAATAGGAACGGTGACTGCAACAGTAATGCGCCGACGGCGTTTCGCAACTGCAAAATATTAATATCCCGTTGAGTATGTATCGTAATTAAAGGCCGCTTCCATTGCTGACTTTACTTGATCTTCATGACGAATCGCCGGCATCACTTTCCTTTTTGCTTGAGGAAGCCACAGCCATTCCGGGCATTCCCTTCGAGCCGCTTGCTGCCTTGCGAAAAAAACTGGCAGAGCAGGTTTTCAACTTGGTAGTGGTGGGAGAATTTAAGCGCGGCAAAAGCACCATCATCAATGCGTTGCTGGGGCAGGATGTGTTGCCCACCGGCGTAGTGCCACTGACGTCCGTTGTCACCTTGCTTCAATACGGCACCGCGGCAGATGCCAGCGCAACGTTCAACAATGGCGGTATTTGCTCCATCCCTCTTGCCTCGCTGCCTGAATACGTGACTGAAGCGGGTAATCCGAAAAACGAGAAAAACGTGCTGGAAGTGCTGTTGAGTTTTCCGTCGGAGTGGCTCAAGGAGGGCGTCCGGCTGGTGGACACGCCCGGCATCGGTTCGGTACATCAGCAAAATACAGTCACCACCCAACATTATCTTCCTCAGGTTGACGCGATCATTTTCGTGGCATCGGTAGATCAGCCGCTCAGCCGTGCGGAATTGGATTTCCTTGTTAGCATCCAGCGCCACGCTGGCAAAATATTCTGCCTGTTGAACAAGATGGATTATCTGACCGCTACCGAACTGGACGAATCGCTTGCTTTCGTCAGCGCGGCACTTCACAAAACGCTGGATGTCGATGTGCCGGTATTCGCTGTTTCTGCACGGCGCGCGTTGCAAGGAAAAATGACGGACGATCCAGCGCTTTGGGAAGGCAGCGGCTTTGCGGCATTCGATGGAGCATTGCGGCGTTTTTTGCAGGAGGAGCGCAAGGAAGTCTGGCTGCACTCGGTGCACCGGCAATTACTGTGGCTGCTTTCCGAAACCCGGCTTTCGCTTGAGTTGGAATTGCATGTACTCTCCGCCCCGCTGAAGCAATTGAATGAAAATTTGGCCGCTTTCTCCAGCAAAAAACGTGAAAGTGAGCAAGCCCAATCCGACATCGATGCCTTGCTCGACGCCGAAGGGCGCAAACTGGTCAAGCAACAGGTGGAACCCGATCTTGCCGCTTTCAAGCTCGAATTGTTGCCACGCTTGGAGAGCAAACTGATTGTCTGGTACGAACAATTGCGCACGCAAGGTTCAACTGCCTTGCGATCGGGTCTGGAAGAGCAATTGATTCTTGAAGTGCGCAATGCCTTCGATAGCTGGCGTACGGCGGAAGACAAAATACTCAGCGATATTTTTGAAAACCTGTGCACTCGTTTCTGGCATCGCAGTCAAGAGAACGTCAATGAATTGCTGCGCTACTCGGCCAACCTGTTTGCCGTTTCCTTCACAGCCATGGAAAGCGAAGCCGTGTGGAACAGTCCAACGACGTTTCATTACAAATTCTGGGAGGAGCCACCGTCATTGCAGCTACTGACCGACGCCGTCGTGAAAATGCTGCCGGGTCGTCTCGGCCATCCTCTCATTTTGCGTCGTGCGCAATGGAGAGCGACAGAACTGGCAGATATGCAATCTGGACGCTTACGTCACAATTTTGAGCAGCGGATACAGACGAGAGTAAGCGAGTTTCGCTGCGAAATGCGGGAGCGCGCCGAGACCATCGTGGCAGGCATTGAAGCCGCGATTGAAAAAGGCCGCACGCTGCGTGCAAAAACTGAAGACGAGACGGCATTGCGGCGGCAACAGCTCGCGGTCTCGCTGCAGCAAATCGAAAATCTGGAAGCGAAATTGAGGATCGATCAATGAAAGTATCCGAATATATTTTTGCAAGTGTAGCTATTTCTCGCATCATCTAACCTGAGGAAAAACCATGGAAACCCGCATTCAATCAATTCACGCCCGCGAAATACTCGATTCTCGCGGCAATCCCACGGTGGAGGTTGACGTCACGCTGCTCGGCGGCGCGAAAGGTCGTGCCGCTGTGCCTTCAGGCGCTTCCACCGGCGTGCATGAAGCGGTGGAGCTACGCGACGGCGACCCGGCTCGCTACGGCAGCAAGGGTGTGCGTACTGCGGTCGGCAATGTCAACACCGCCATCGCCGACGCACTTCAAGGGATGGATGCGCTCGATCAGGGCGCGCTTGATCTCACTTTGCTGCAACTGGATGGCACTCGACATAAGGATAAGCTTGGCGCCAATGCGATTCTCGGCGTCAGCTTAGCAGTAGCGCGCGCTGCCGCAGATGCCTGTCAGCTGCCACTGTTTCGCTATCTGGGTGGCACGGTCGCATGTAGGATGCCGGTGCCGATGTTTAATGTCTTGAATGGTGGAGTACACGCTAACTGGCAGGGAACCGATTTTCAGGAATTCATGATCGCGCCGATAGGTGCACCCAATTTCGCTGAAGCGCTGCGCTGGGGTGCGGAGATTTATCACCACCTCAAGCAGGTGCTCAAGGATGACGGCTATTCGATCAGCGTGGGCGATGAAGGTGGTTTCGCGCCCGCTCTGAAGCGCAACGCCGATGCGGTGGAATTGATCCTCGGGGCGATCGAAGGCGCTGGCTTCCGACCCGGCGACGACGTCGTACTGGCGCTGGATCCGGCTTCTACCGGGTTCTACGAAGACGGCCTCTATTATCTGCGCACTGAAAACCGCAAGGTGAGTGCGGAAGAAATGGTAGCGATGTATGTCGATTGGGTGAAAAAATATCCGATCGCAGTGCTGGAAGATGGGCTGGCGGAGGATGACTGGGCGAATTGGAAACTGCTTAACCAAGCACTCGGCGACAAGATCGAATTAGTGGGCGACGATCTATTCGTCACCGACGTGAAGCGGATCGCGCGCGGCATCAAGGAAGACGTGGCCAACGCGGTGTTGATCAAACCTAACCAGATCGGCAGCCTGACCGAAACGATCGCCGCGGTACAGCTTGCTTATCAGGCGAACTGGGGCGCGATGGTATCGCACCGCAGCGGCGAAACGGTGGACAGCTTTATCGCTGATTTCGCCGTGGCGCTCGGCACCGGCCATCTCAAGACCGGCGCGCCGTGTCGCGGTGAACGTGTAGAAAAATACAACCAATTGCTGCGTATCGAGGAAAGTTTGGGTAGCTCGGCGATCTATGCCGGGACGAAGGCATTTGTGCAGTCGGCAAATCACGCCTGACAACGCTAGGGGAGCGGAACATGCCGTCATCCAGTTCGAAAAAATCCGCCGCATGGAAATTTATCGTGATGATCGGCGTGCTCAGTTTTTTTGCCGATTTCACTTACGAAGGTTCGCGCAGCATTCTCGGTCCTTATCTGGCACTGCTGCAGGCCAGCGCGACTGTAGTCGGTGTCGTCACCGGCTTCGGCGAATTGCTTGGCTATAGCTTGCGGCTAGTGTCGGGCCGGATGGCGGATCGCACCGGGAAATTTTGGACGATCACGATTGCCGGTTATATCGTACAAATGCTGGCGGTGCCGGCGATGGCGCTAGCGAATAACTGGCACACGGCCGCCGTGCTGATTATTCTCGAACGCGTCGGCAAGGCGATGCGTAATCCACCGCGCGATGTGATGCTGTCGCACGCCGCGCACGAAATCGGTTACGGTAAGGCGTTTGGCGTGCATGAAATGCTCGATCAATTCGGCGCGCTGTTCGGCCCGCTTGCGGTCGCAGGCATACTCGCGTGGCGCGGCGAGTACCGACTGGCATTTGCTGCATTGCTGGTTCCGGGGCTGATCGCGCTGTGTCTATTGCTTGTCGCACGCCGGCTGTATCCGCACCCAGAAAACATGGAAACAGATATTGCAGTGCCAGACGTAAAAACACAGAAACTACCGCGCGTATTCTGGATATATCTGGCGGGCGCAGGACTGGTTGCGGCCGGCTTCGCCGATTTTCCACTAATTGCATATCACTTCCAAAAAACGTCATCGATACCGCCGCACTGGGTACCAATTGCATATGCGGTAGCTATGGCTGTCAGCGGTGCCGGCTCGCTGGTGTTCGGACGTATATTCGATCGCTTCGGCATCGGTATTCTGATTCCATTGACGCTCGTTTCAACCTTGTTTGCGCCACTGGTATTCCTTGGTGGGTTTTGGGCCGCGCTGGTCGGTGTAGCGTTATGGGGACTGGGAATGGGCGTGCATGAATCGATCGTGCCAGCTGCCGTTGCTCCCATGGTATCGCGCCAGCATCGCGCCTCCGCATATGGGCTGTTTACCGCAGGATACGGCGTGTGCTGGTTTATTGGCAGTGCGCTAATCGGCATTCTCTACGATCGGTCGTTGTGGGTAACGATTACTTTTTGCGTGGTACTTCAGCTTGCCGCGATTCCAGTTTTTTTCGTCGTCAGAAGATTACATGGCGCAGCAGAAAAAGTGTCATGAACGAGGCTAGACATTCTGGCTGTCTCGTTTTTTCGCATAGCTTGAAAGACCAACTCAACCTCGCGGTTGGTTATTGATTTGTCTTCTGCAAAAAAACTTGCTACTATGGCGCGCTTTGACGGAGATGGCATTCCTCCTTAAACCGCCGCCCACATTCGCTGGGTAGCTAATGATGCCTACATCGTTCCCTGTCATGAGGAAGCTGTAGGCGTATGCCCTTAGTTAATGATGATCAGGTTTTTTCAATTTTTAATCGGATCTCATGAAGCGTTTCAAATACCCAGTGCACTCCAAGCACCTAGAGCAAGTCGATCTTCTTCCTTACATCACCAAGTGGCTTGTTTTGGCAATTATCGTCGCCATTCTCGCCGGTACCGCAGCTGCGCTCCTTCTTTTTTCACTGGAATGGGTAACCGCGTGGCGCGAAGCGCATTCGTGGATCATCTGGCTATTACCGCTCGCTGGCTTTGCGGTCGGATGGATTTATCTGCGGCTCGGAAAAAATGTCGAGGCAGGTAACAATCTGCTGATAGATGAAATTCACGATCCACAAAAGGTAATTCCGTTGCGTATGGCGCCCCTCGTTCTGGCAGGAACGATCATCGCGCATCTGTTTGGCGCTTCGGTCGGACGGGAGGGAACTGCGGTGCAAATGGGCGGCGCACTGGCCGACCAACTGACGCATATTTTCCGCATGGATCAGCAGAAGCGCCGTCTGCTGATCATGGCCGGCATCAGTGCCGGATTTGCTTCAGTGTTTGGCACGCCATTAGCGGGTGCAATATTTGGATTGGAAGTACTGGCGATTGGCCGCATGCGGTATGACGCCATCCTTCCCTGCTTCATTGCCGCCATCGTTGCAGATCAAGTAGGGCTGTTGTGGGGCGTGCATCACACGCAATACATTGCCTCCGTGATTCCCGCGATCACCGCATGGAACCTGTTTGCTGTGCTGCTGGCCGGTATTTTGTTCGGACTGGTCGGCATGGCGTTTGCGAATGCGACCCACGGTTTGTCCGGCTTCATGAAAAAGCGTGTTCGCTACGCACCGTTGCGCCCTTTCATCGGCGGCATTGTGGTGGCTGTTGCAGTGTGGGGACTGGGCACGCATCGCTATATCGGCCTCGGCATTCCAACGATAGTCGAATCATTTCAGCATCCGCTACCCGCATGGGATTTCGTCGGTAAGATGTTATTTACCATTGCCTCGCTGGGCACTGGATTTAAGGGCGGCGAAGTCACGCCGTTGTTCTATATCGGCGCAACTTTGGGCAATGCGTTGGCGCCGCTATTGCACATGCCGTTTTCAACACTTGCAGCGCTTGGCTTCGTTGCCGTCTTCGCCGGTGCGGCCAATACGCCAATCGCCTCGACTGTGATGGCAATTGAGCTGTTCGGTCCGGCGATAGGCCCTTATGCCGGCATTGCCTGCGTCGTCAGCTATCTGTTCTCCGGCCATACTGGCATCTACCGCGCCCAGCGCGTCGGCCATACCAAGCATCGCGAGCTGCCGGAAAACATCAAACTGGCAGACTTATCTGCTTATACCCAACAGTCGCATCAGAAATCCGCCCATGATCAATCGGCTCACCTCTCACAGCACTCTCTCCATGAATAACCTCACCGCACTTCGCCTATATTTTCCACTTTCGGCCAAAGCTCGTGGCACCCGTTTCTGGCATCGACTGAGTGCGCCCAATCTGGCTCATCATCTATTGTCCTATGCTCGGCGTGCCAGCATCCACCAAGCGATATTGCATCAGGTCACCGTTGGTTATCTGCCTGGTGAAAAGCTCAGTCGCCATTTGCCTGAAGGCGGATCAGGGCGCCATCCACAATGCCTGGAATTGATCGATACGGAGGTCAAGCTGCGCAAGTTCTTGCACGAACATATGCATGAGTTGCACAAGGTGCATGTGGTATTGTTTCGGTGCGAATTGCCCTTGGTATCATCATCCATCCCATCCTATGAGGAAATGAAATGAACGGTTTTCAGTTATCATTTTTTACCGAACAGAATAGACGCCATGGCCATCAAACCGTCTCCGATTGGTTGCT
>CAJDWW010000025.1_pt1 | contig 9991 bp, 11 predicted proteins | sample 7391721 | NCBI WGS metagenome assembly CAJDWW01 (sample SAMEA7055731, study PRJEB34461) | soil metagenome | biome: terrestrial ecosystem; feature: Peninsula; material: soil | place: Antarctica | collected 2016
CCGCACTTTCCAGCAACGGCAAGGTTTCTTCAAAGATGCGCCCTTTCGAGAGCGCGAGAGTTAATTGCTGATCCATCATTTGATCCGTTATTTGATTCGCTATTTGATTCGTTTAATATCGGCGCCGACTGCCGACAGCTTGCTTTCCATCCGATCATAACCGCGATCGAGATGATAGATACGATCGATCACGGTCTCGCCGTGCGCCGCCAGTCCCGCAATCACCAACGATGCGGAGGCGCGCAGATCGGTCGCCATCACCGGCGCGCCGACCAATTTTTCAACGCCTTCAACAATCGCAGTGCGGCCTTCGATACTGATTTTCGCACCGAGACGATTCAATTCCTGCACGTGCATGAAACGATTTTCGAAAATGGTTTCGGTCACGTTACTACGTCCATCGGCGACGCAATTCATGGTCATGAACTGCGCCTGCATATCGGTTGGGAAGCCAGGATATTCGGTAGTACGAAAACTGACAGCCTTTGGCCGTGCGGACATCTGCGCGCGTATCCAATCTGGCCCAGAAGTCAGAATCACGCCGGCTTCGCGTAATTTTCCCAGCGCCACATCCAGCGTATCAGGGCGCGTCCGAGTCAGCGTGACATCGCCGCCCACCGCTGCCACCGCACACAGGAAAGTGCCAGTTTCGATGCGATCCGCAATCACTTCATGGGTGGCGCCATGCAGTTCGCTGACGCCCTGTATCACCAGTCGATCCGTGCCGATGCCATCGATTTTCGCGCCCATCGCGACCAGCAAATTGGCCAGATCAGCGACTTCTGGCTCGCGCGCAGCATTTTCTAGGATCGTTTCACCCTCCGCCAACGCTGCCGCCATCAACAGATTTTCAGTGCCAGTGACGGTAATCATATCGGTCAGGATACGATTGCCTTTGAGCTTCTTCGCCTTCGCATGGATATAACCCGCTTCGATCGCGATCTCCGCGCCCATTGCTTGCAAACCCTTGATATGCTGATCCACCGGGCGCGAACCGATTGCGCAACCGCCAGGCAGCGATACCTTCACTTCGCCAAAACGCGCCAGCAACGGACCCAGTACCAGTATCGAGGCGCGCATCGTTTTCACCAACTCATACGGCGCTTCCAACTTATCAAGCGAGCTAGCGCACAGCGATAGCCGATCGCCGTCCTGCTCGATGCGCAAACCCATTTGCCGCAGCAGTTTCAGCATCGTGTTGACATCTTGCAGATGCGGCACATTGGACAGTTGCACGGTATCCGCGGTCAGTAGGCTGGCGCATAAAATCGGCAACGCCGCGTTTTTAGCACCCGAGATGGCGATCTCGCCGGAAAGCCGGTTGCCGCCCTGGATCGAGAGCTTATCCATTGATCAGTCGTCCCTTCATGATTGAAACTCTTCCGGTGTCAGTGTCTTCATCGATAGCGCGTGAATTTCTGCGCGCATCCGGTCGCCCAACGCCGCATACACTAGTTGATGCCGCTGTATCAGCCGTTTTCCAGCAAATGCCGATGATACGATGACGGCGCTGAAGTGCTGGCCATCGCCCTCCACTTCGAGGTGCGCACAATCGAGGCCGGCGGCGATATAGTCTTTCACAATTTCAGGAGTAGGAAGCACAATGGCGCCTTTCAATAAATGACGTATTCAGAATCAGAATTCGTCGGTTAGTGGCGCAGTTTATAGCCGCTTTTCAGTAAGCTTACCGCCAATCCCGCCAGCACCACAAAAAATACCGAGACAATCGCAAGACTAATGGTCGGATCGATATCCGATTGCCCGAAAAATCCGTAGCGGAATCCATCGATCATGTAGAAAAACGGATTGAAACGCGACACCGCCTGCCATACCGGCGGCAGCGAATGAATCGAGTAAAAAACGCCGGCCAGAAATGTCGCCGGCATGATCAGAAAATTTTGGAACGCCGCCAAATGATCAAATTTATCGGCCCAGATACCAGCGATCAAACCGAGCGTCGCTAGGATCGCAGAACCCAGCAGCGCGAAGATCACACTCCACCACGGTGCCACGAACGGCAGCTGACCGAACCACATGGTAATCACGAACACGCCGACGCCCACCATCAGTCCGCGCACCATCGCGGCGATCACGTACGCGCCATACAACTCTAAATACGATAACGGTGCCAGCAATACAAACACCAGATTACCAGTGATCTTCGACTGGATGATCGACGAAGATGTATTCGCCACCGCATTTTGCAATACGCTCATCATGATCAGGCCGGGAATCAGGAACGACGTATAGCCGACGCCCGGATATACGTGAACACGTTCTTCCAATACATGCCCAAAAATCAGCAGATACAACATCGCGGTAAGCATCGGCGCCACAATGGTTTGGGTAGCGACCTTCCAAAATCGCAGCAACTCCTTGTAAAGCAGCGCTCTGAAACCAATCACGAGCTACTCCCCATGATACGGAGGAATACATCTTCCAGATCCGCTTGCTGCAAATGCATGTCTTCTATTTTTCCACCTGCTTCGCGCAACGCAGCGAGCACAGGTTCAACTTCGCTGTAATCATTGATATGCAGCGTGAATTCCGCAGTTGGCGCGAGTTCATCACTTTTTCTCAACAGAGGTGTTAGCGATGGTGGAAGCGTGCCATTAGCCAGTCGTATCGTCAATTGCGCGCCGGAGATGCGCTTGATCAGTGCGGCGGTCGAATCAAGCGCCACAACTCTTCCCGCCTTCAACATTGCCACACGCTGGCACAGCATCTGCGCTTCTTCTAAATAATGCGTGGTCAACACCACCGTATGTCCTTCGCGATTTAGCCGCGAAATGAATTTCCACAGGGTCTGGCGCAACTCAACATCAACCCCGGCGGTGGGTTCATCCAGCACGATGATCGGCGGTTTGTGCACCAGCGCCTGCGCCACCAGCACACGTCGTTTCATGCCACCCGACAGCGAACGCATGTTGGTCTCGGCTTTGTCAGTCAAATCGAGGTGATGCATTACCTCATCAATCCATGCATCATTTTTGTTGATACCGAAATACCCGGACTGCATCCTCAGCGTTTCACGCACCGAGAAAAAAGGATCGTACACCAGCTCTTGTGGCACCACGCCCAAGCGTTGACGCGCTTCGCGATAATTGCGTGCCACATCATAACCATGCACTTTGACGCTGCCGGAATCGGCACGGCTCAGTCCGGCGAGAATCGAGATCAACGTCGTTTTTCCGGCGCCGTTCGGCCCAAGCAAGCCAAAAAATTCGCCTTCTTCTATCGTCAGCGATACACCGTCAAGTGCACGTAACGAACGGTAGGATTTTTTGACGTCGGTAATCTGAATGGCAGCCATGGCGGCGCGAATGCAGTAGAAGTAAATGAAAACTGGCCGCGACGCCGGTAGCGTGCGAGCCAGATCGAAAAACTATCGATTATAGGAGATTTCGGCACGCGACAGCGCGCAGTGATGCTGTTTCAGGATTGTGCTAGTTCCGTGCGCGACTCTGCGCGTTCTGCCACGGCATTACCGTCGTCACACAGAAATTCAGCCATGCCATAAAGCGTAGCGAGGCTGCACAGATTGGCCGACGCATTCAACAAACGAAGTGATATTCCTCGCTCACGCGCCGCACGCTGCCACCCGATCAAGACGGCCACTGCAGCAGAATCAACCACCGTCAGCGGCGCCAGATCGAACTCGGTCTGCCCTTGATCAATCGCTTGCAAACCAGCTTGCAATGTCGCTTCGGCATTCACCACGGTGAGTGCCGAAGCCAAGCGATAGGTTACAGCGGAGTCTGTCATCAGGATGATTTAGCCGAACTTGATGTTTTCTCAGCCGCCGCAGCCAAACGTTTGTTCTTGTCGGACAACGTCTTAATCAAACCATCAATGCCAGATTTGCCAATCTCACTCGCAAAGCTACCTTTATAGGTGGCGACCAACCATGCACCCAGCACGTTCACATCATAAATTTTCCAACCGGTAGCCAGTTTCTCAAGGCGATAGTTGATTTGAATCGCCTCACCACGAGGTTGCATCACTTGAGTACGCACTTCAACTTCGGTATCCGAAGGGTCTGAGCGCATTGGCTTGAACTCCAACCGCTGATCCTTGATCTGAGAAATCGCGCCGGAATAGGTGTACACCAACAACGAACGGAATTCGTCAGTCAGTTTCTTCTGCTGTTCGGGAGTTGCTTCACGCCAGAAACGTCCTGCTGCCAGTGCCGTCATCCGTTGAAAATCGACATACGGAAGTATCTTGCTTTCCACTATGTCTAATACTTTTTTCTGATCGCCGTTTTGAATATGCTTGTCGCTCTTCACCGCATCGACGACTTCTTGACTGATACGTTTGACCAGCGCATCAGGCGTTTCCTGATCTGCGGCCCAGCCAAACGAAGCGAGCATCGCAACAGCTGCTATCACTGCGAAAAAACGATTAATTAATTTCATAATGTTCCAAATAAATAAGTTAGGCGAACATGGAGTGCCAAGCGATCCAACGCGCTCTCTGATATGCGATTCGCTCGCGTTAATACCAATAACGGCAGAGCGCTTCAATAGTTGACCATGGTAGAGGAATTTAAGCGACGCTGCTTGCGCATGATCGCTATCTATCGACATTTCGTGATACAAAAAGTAACTATCGTTACCCATTGACGTGAATCGACAGACAGCTTCGATCTCCAGCGCATCAAAGCTTAATCGTCGTCATCCGAGCTTTGCATTTTGCTATCGAAAAACCAGCCTGGCACCAGCGATCTTTTGGTGAGATCACCATCGTCATAGACTTTATTTTGGCGTCGCTGCAGGAAGCCATCGCGCACGAATTCGTAGCGATCGAGCGATGCCGCTTCCAGCAGATCCGATGCACTTAACAGCGCGGCACGCTGATCGACCAAACGCACTACCGCACCGACATTGCGCCACCGGACTGGAGATTTATACCGCCATAAATCTCCTTTCGAATCAATCGGTAATCCTGCCGCGTCACGCACCGTGGCGGGGCCAAGCAATGGCAGCACTAGGTAAGCGCCAGGTGGCACGCCCCAGCGTCCCATCGTTTGCCCGAAATCTTCCTTGTGCTTGGGAATACCCGCTTCAGACGCGACATCCAGTACACCACCCAAACCAAATACGCTGTTGACAGTGACGCGCATGAAATCCGACAATCCGTCGCCAATTTTTCCTTGCAGCAGGTTATTCACGCTCGTCCACACATCTCCGATGTTGCCAAAGAAATTACCGATCCCGTTTTGTACGAACGATGGCGTGACTTTTTGATAGGCTTTGGCAACCGGCCTCAATACTTTTTCGTCTGCCTTGTCATTGAAGCGGAACATCGCTCGATTGAAATTCTCCATTGGATCGCGTGGATCGCGCGTCGATGTCGCACATCCCGCCAGCGTAGACAGCAATGCAACGAATAGAACATATATCGCTATTCGCATTATTTTTCGCCATCCTTTCCATCTGCTGCTTTGCTATACAAAAATTGGCTGATCAGATTTTCCAGCACGACCGCCGACTGCGTCATTTTTATCTGATCGCCCGCAACCAAATTATTCAAATCGCCTCCCGCTTCGAGGCCGATATATTGCTCTCCCAGCAAACCGGAGGTCAGAATTTTGGCCGAGGTATCTTTCGGGAATTTGAAATGGGTATCCATATTTAGTGTCACTACCGCCTGGAATTTTTTATCGTCGAAACGAATATTTCCTACACGTCCCACTACTACGCCAGCACTTTTCACCGGCGCACGCGGCTTCAAACCACCGATATTGTCGAATTTGGTGATAACGGAATAAGTGTCATTAAATGACAATGAACTCATGTTCCCCGCCTTCAGCGCAAGAAAAATCAGCGCCGCCACTCCTAGCAGTACGAATAAGCCGACCCATACATCCAATGATTTTCGTTGCATGATTTTTACCCTGAATAAGGAATTTGATTCAATCGATACGCCGTCAGCTCACGTGAATCAAAACCCTTGATGAAAACATTAACTGAACATCAGTGCAGTCATTAAGAAATCGAGTGCCAGCACCGTCAGCGAAGCCATCACCACGGTACGAGTAGTGGCACGCGCAACGCCTTCAGGCGTGGCGCGCGCTTCGTAACCTTGAAATAACGCAATGAACGTCACCGCGAATCCAAACACAACGCTCTTCACCACACCATTCGCAATATCGTTCCAAACATCGACTCCAGCCTGCATTTGCGACCAGAATGCGCCTTCATCGACTCCGATCATCCGCACGCCGACCACATAGCCACCCAGCACACCGACCGCACTGAAGATCGCTGCCAATACCGGCATCGCAATTACACCCGCCCAGAACCGTGGCGCCAGCACGCGTTGAACCGGATCGACCGCCATCATTTCCATTGCTGCCAACTGCTCGCCGGCTTTCATCAGACCAATTTCGGCCGTCAGCGAAGTCCCGGCTCGGCCAGCAAACAACAGCGCAGTTACCACTGGTCCCAATTCGCGCGTCAGCGACAACGCCACCAATAACCCCAACGCCTGTTCGGAGCCGTACCGATTCAACGTGTAATAACCTTGCAAGCCGAGTACAAACCCGACAAACAGACCCGAGACGGCAATGATGACGAGCGAATAATTACCGATGAAATGAATTTGATCGGTGACCAATCGCGGCCGTCGCAACAACCATCCTGATGCACGCAGGATGGCCAGCAACGCGCGCGTCGCATAACCAACATTAGCAATCGATCTGCGCGTCCAACGCCCGAGGTCAGCTACTGAATCAATGATCACCTGCGCGTCTCCAAGCCAAAAGCTTCAACTAGCGAAGCACCGGGATAATGGAAGGGAACTGGCCCATCCGGTTGCGCATTTACGAATTGTCTGACATAGGGATCGTCAGATGACTTCATGTCAGCTGGCGTCCCGTGTGCGACGATTTTTCCCTGTGACAGGAAATAAATATAATCGGCAATCGCAAATGATTCATGCACGTCATGTGACACCAGAATCGAGGTAGAGCCAAGCGCATCATTCAACTTGCGAATCAAATTCGCAGTGACGCCCATCGAAATCGGATCGAGGCCGGCGAAAGGCTCGTCATACATAACCAATTGTGGATCGAGCACAATCGCTCTGGCTAACGCCACGCGGCGCGCCATACCGCCGGAAATTTGAGCAGGTTTTAAATCGGCGGCGTTACGCAGGCCAACTGCTTCGAGCTTCATCAAAATCAGATCTCGTAACAGCGTCTTTCCCAGATTGGTATGTTCACGCAGCGGAAAGGCGACATTTTCGAATACCGACAAATCGGTAAATAAAGCGCCGTGTTGGAACAGCATCCCCATTTTTCGGCGCAGCGCATACAGCGCAGCTTGATCGAGCGCGCACACTTCAGTTCCATCGACGGTGATCGAACCGTTCTGTGCTCGCAGTTGTCCGCCGATCAATCGCAAAATGGTCGTCTTGCCCGAACCAGAGCCCCCCATCACGGCAATCACCTTACCGCGTGCGAAATCCATGTCGAGCCCTGACAGCACAGGGTGATCGCCATAACCAAATTGAAGATTGCGAATTTCGACGAGGTTTTCGGACACGAAAGCAGACGTTAAATGGAAAGGTAAGATTGTAGTGCAGAACAGGCAATCGCCGCTTCACCGCGTCGCGGATTTTCATTGCGCCAACCTTGATTGATAGGCAATAAAATCCGGCAGTAATCGATTATCCGATGTCCATACTAGATGCAGCCTGCATTTGCTCGCGTACCTCGTCAAAAATCCGCTCATAGAGAGCATCGTCAAGATGCAATGCTTGCCATGCGGTCAATGACACCGCAGGTGTGGTTTTTTGATCGTCTTGCATTTCGAGCTGCTCAGCAATCGCGTTAGCAACATGCACAATCGATGCCAGAAACCCTGCACCGGGCATGTCAGGGTCATGATGAGCGGCAATCGCCAAGCGCAAAGTCTCGGAAAAATTCCAGTGAGCAGCCAGAATTTCCCCGGCTTGCGCATGATCCATCCGCAACACGATTCTTTCAGCCTCCAACATCGAGCTCTGATGCTCAGTGCGGTAGCGAATAACTTCTGCATATTCATCGGGTGCACAGGTAACCAATACCAATCGCCCAATGTCATGCAACAACCCCGCGGTAAATGCGAAATCGGCATTCAATCCCAATTGACGCGCGAGAATCGCTGCTGCGGAAGCCGTCGCTAGGGCGTGGCGCCAAAACATCTTGTAATCAAATCCCGCACAACGCTGCACTGGGAAACATCCAGTCAACGCTGCGGTCATGATGATTTTGCGCACATTGCGAAAACCCAGCAGCGTGATCGCTTGATGAATCGTGGTGACTTTGATTTGCGTCGCGAAATACGGCGAGTTGGCTAACCTCAGCGTTTTGCCAGTCAGTGCCTGATCCTGTGCCACGGTCGCGGCCAAGGTGGCGACATCGATATCGTCGCTATCAATACTGTTTAGCAGCTCCATCACCACCGCCGGCGGTGATGGCAAATCCTGCGCATTGCGAATCAAATCAAACAGTACCGGGTTCGTCATGTTCCTGCTCCAGTCACGGCGACCGCCGTTGCCGTCGCTATCGAGGCAATACGGAGGCGCCCATCAGAAACTCATCCACTGCGCGCGCGCATTGGCGTCCCTCACGAATAGCCCATACTACCAGTGACTGACCACGGCGCACATCCCCGGCCGCGAACACTTTGTCCACCGAGGTTTGATAACAACCATCGCCGTCGGTGGTTGCCTTGATATTACCGCGCGCATCTTTGTCGACGCCGAAAGCCGCCAGTACCTGCTGCACCGGCGACACAAAACCCATTGCCAGCAAAATCAGATCCGCCTTAATTTCAAATTCCGAATCCGGCACTTCTTGCATCTTTCCGTTTTTCCATTCGACCCGCGCCGCGATCAATTTCTCGACCTTGCCATCCTTACCTTCGAGACGTTTGGTGGCAACTGCCCAATCGCGATCACATCCTTCTTCATGCGAAGATGACGTGCGCAATTTGATCGGCCAATACGGCCACACCAATGGGCCGTTTTCATGTTCTGGCGGCTGCGGCATCAATTCGAATTGCGTCACCGCGACTGCGCCGTGACGATTGGAGGTACCCACGCAATCAGAGCCGGTGTCACCGCCGCCGATCACGACCACATGCTTGCCGCCAGCGAGAATCTGATCCTTCAGTTTGTCGCCGGCATTGACTTTATTTTGTAACGGCAAAAATTCCATCGCAAAATGCACACCCTTCAACTCACGTCCCGGCACTGGCAAATCACGTGGCTGTTCGGCACCACCTGAAATCACGACCGCATCGAATTCTTTTTGCAATTGTTCAGGCGAGATGGTTTCCTTAGCCCAGTTGTAAACATTGGTTGGAAAATCTTGGCCGACGAACACACCACAACGGAAAGTCACGCCTTCCGCTTTCATTTGTTCGACACGGCGATCGATCAACGCTTTTTCCAGTTTGAAATCGGGAATACCATAACGCAGCAAACCGCCGACACGATCATTTTTCTCAAACACAGTCACATCATGGCCTACGCGCGCAAGCTGCTGTGCCGCGGCCATTCCGGCCGGACCAGAACCAACGATCGCAACCTTCTTACCGGTTTTATGGCCCGCTAGTTGCGGCACGACCCAGCCATTTTCCCATCCTTTGTCGATAATAAAATGCTCAATCGATTTGATGCCGACGGCATCGCTGTTGATATTCAGTGTGCATGCCGCTTCGCATGGCGCAGGACAGATACGACCGGTAAATTCAGGGAAATTATTGGTCGACAGCAGTGTATCCAACGCTTCCCGAAAGTTGCCGCGATAAACCAGATCGTTCCAATCCGGAATGATGTTATTGACGGGACAGCCGCTAGTGCAAAATGGCGTGCCGCAATCCATGCAACGCGCACCTTGTATCTTCGCTTGGTCATCGGCCAGACGCAGCGTGAATTCCTTGTAGTGTTTCTTGCGTGCTTGCGGCGCCTCGCTGATTTCTTTCAGCCGTTGGAATTC
>CAJDWW010000053.1_pt1 | contig 9983 bp, 9 predicted proteins | sample 7391721 | NCBI WGS metagenome assembly CAJDWW01 (sample SAMEA7055731, study PRJEB34461) | soil metagenome | biome: terrestrial ecosystem; feature: Peninsula; material: soil | place: Antarctica | collected 2016
CGCTGCTGCTGCGCCCGATGTGGTGATCCTCGGCACTGGCGCACGCCAGCGTTTCATTCATCCGCGCTTGATTAGCGCGCTGACTTCACGCCATGTCGGTGTCGATTGTATGGATAATCAAGCCGCCTGCCGTACCTACAATATACTGATGGCCGAAGGGCGCAAAGTCGCTCTCGCCGTCATCTTTGAAACCGTTGGGGAAAACGTCACCGCATGATGAACGATCTGCATCAATCAAAACCTTTTATCTGGAGCCTGCTCGCAATTTTCTGCGTGATTTGGTTTGTCATGCTGGGCACACGCACACTGGTGCCAACCGATGAAGGACGCTACGCTGAAATGCCGCGCGAAATGGTCGCCACTGGCGATTGGATCACACCGCGCCTGAACGGCATCAAATACTTTGAAAAACCACCATTGCAAATCTGGGCCACCGCCGCGGTCTATGAAGTGTTCGGACTAGGCGAATGGCAAGCACGCTTATGGACCGGTGTGTGCGGCCTGTTTGGCATTTTTCTGACCGCGCTCGCAGGGCGTCGTCTATATGGATCACGCGTCGGTTTTGGTGCTGGGCTAGTGCTGGCATCAAGTTTTCTGTGGGCCGCATTGGGACATATCAACACATTGGATATGGGATTGGCCGGCATGATGACGCTGGCACTTTCCGGCTTATTGATCGCACAGCGCAACGATGCAGACGCCACCGAACGGCGCAACTGGATGATTGCGTGCTGGGCTGGCATGGCATTATCTGTGATGTCAAAAGGCTTGATCGGAATCGTACTGCCGGGTGCAATACTGATTCTGTATAGCTTATGGTCACGCGACTGGAAAATCTGGACACGATTACATTTCGGGATTGGTCTCGCCGTATTTTTTGCGATCACGGTACCGTGGTTCGTACTGGTCACATTGAAAAACCCAGAGTTCCCAAGATTCTTTTTTATTCACGAACATTTCCAACGTTTCACCACCAAGGTTCATCATCGCGATGGTCCGTGGTACTACTTTATTCCTCTACTATTAATCGGCATTCTGCCGTGGCTGGGCGTGCTGCTGCAAAGTTTGTGGAGCGCGCGAAGCGGAGAAGGCACAGGATTCCAGCCCAAAAAAATGCTTTTCACTTGGGCTGCGTTCATTTTTGTTTTCTTCAGCATTTCCGATTCCAAACTGCCGTCGTATATTCTGCCGATCTTTCCTGCGCTGGCGTTGTTGATCGCACTCTATCTGCAAAATGCGTCGCGCACCGCATGGGCGCTCACTGCGGGCATCACCGCTACGCTCAGCATAGCTGGACTGGCAATGCTGCCTCGCCTTAGTCGATTAGCCTCAAATCCAGTAGAAGTAGTGAATTATCACGCAGCACAACCATGGGCGATCGCGGCACTGGGATTATTGTTGATCGCATCGTTAGTAGTATTGTGGTGGCTGAAAAAAGATCGCCGCGAACTAGCGATTGCCGCCACGCTCACACTCGCTTGCGCCGGCTTTCTGTCTGGCCAGTTGCTGATGGCCGGTTCCGAAGCGCAAGGTCGTTATCGTGCTGGCCTATCGCTCGTGCCTGGCATCGAAGCTGAACTGACACCGACGATGCCGCTCTATTCGGTCGGCATGTATGATCAAACGCTGCCGTTCTATCTGCGCCGAACCATGACCTTAGTCGAGCATGCCGATGAGCTGGAGTTCGGATTGCAGCAGGAACCTCAACTGTGGTTACCGACGCAGCAGCCTTTCCTCGATCGCTGGCAAAACGGCCCCAAAGCGATTGCGATTACGCGACCACCGATCTATCGCGACTTACTTGAACGCGGTGTGCCGATGCGGGTCATCGCACAAGATTCGCGACGCGTCGTGATCACCAACGATATCAAACCACAATCGTGATCGTCTGCTTTTTCTTTTTCAACCTGTTGCCTGATCCATCATGACGCTACCCACCTTCGGTTTTTTATTCATCGGCATTTGTCTCAACGCACTGGCGCAATTGCTAGGTTTTTTATTCATCGGCATTTGTCTCAACGCACTGGCGCAATTGCTATTGAAGGCGGGCACCAATGCGGTCGGCACGATTCATCTCACATCTGCTGGTGAAATGTTTTCGACGGGGTTGAAACTGGCGACGCAACTCCCCATCATCGGCGGCTTGAGCTGTTATGTGATTTCAGTGCTGGTCTGGATCATCGGCCTGTCACGCGTCGATGTGACGATCGCTTATCCCCTACTGTCGCTCGGTTATGTGATTAACGCTATCGGTGCTTGGTATTTCCTCGGCGAAGCCGTGTCCGCACAGCGGATATTGGCGATCGGCGTCATCATTGTCGGCGTCGTTCTATTGACGCGTTCCTGAACTTTTCATTACTACCATCATGACACTCGCTTTTCTCGTTCGGGATGGCTGGCCAGTGGCCCGCGTGTGCAAGAATTTGAAAAGAAATTATCCGAATACTTCGGTGGGCGGCCGGTGCGCACTTTTAATTCGGGCACCGCGACACTCGAAATTGCATTACGCGTCGCAGGTATCGGCGTCGGCGATGAAGTGATTACCACACCGAATTCGTGGGTCGCCACCTCCAACGTCATTATCGAAACTGGCGCGACACCCGTGTTCGCGGATATCGATCCAAAAACACGCAACATCGACCTCGACAAAATGGAAGCGGCGATCACCCCACGCACCAAAGCATTGATGCCCGTGCATATGGCAGGACTGCCGGTCGATATTGATCGACTCTACGCGATCGCCGGTAAACACAAATTGCGCGTCATCGAAGATGCAGCGCAGGCACTAGGATCACACTGGAAAGGAAAGCGCGTCGGTAGCATTGGCGATCTGGTGTCATTCAGTTTTCAAGTCAACAAAAACATCACCACCTCGGAAGGTGGTTGCTTGGTGTTGAACAATGACGACGAAGCTAGGCTCGCTGAAAAATATCGTTTGCAAGGTGTTTCGCGCAATGGCTTCGATGGCATCGATGTCGATGTACTGGGTGGGAAATTCAATATGACTGATATCGCCGCTGCGATCGGCCTTGGGCAATTTGTACATCTCGATGAATTTAATGCGCGCCGAAAATTTCTGGCGCAGCGCTATTTCGCGGCATTCGGTACAGATTTCGAAACCAAATACGGTGCCGAACTGCCACCTGCCGATAACTCTGATACCAACTGGCACATGTTCCAAATCGTGCTACCCGAACGCATCAAACGAGCCGATTTCATGGCACAAATGATGGAAAGACAAATCGGTATCGGCTTCCATTACGCGCCGATCCACCTGTTCACGCTATACCGCGCACGAGGCTTTGGTGAAGGCATGTTTCCGATCGCCGAACGCATTGGAAAACAGATCGTGACGCTGCCGCTTTTCCCGACGATGCATGACAACGATGTCGAACGTGTGGTCAACGAGGTAAAATCACTCCTTCGATAAGAAAACCCGTCATCGATGAAACCTACCCTTTCCGTCGTCATTCCCGTTTACAACGAGGAATCCGGACTCGCCCAACTGTTCACCCGACTTTATCCCGCACTCGATGCGCTCGATTGCTCGTATGAAGTCGTCTTTATCAACGACGGTAGCCGCGACAATACCGCGCTCATGCTTTCCGACCAGTTTCGTGCACGGCCAGATGTCACCCGCGTGGTGCTGTTCAATGGCAATTATGGTCAGCACATGGCGATTCTGGCCGGTTTTCAGGCAACACGCGGTGAAGTCGTCGTCACCCTCGATGCCGATTTACAGAATCCGCCGGAAGAAATTGGCAATCTGCTAGCGAAAATGCGTGAAGGCTATGATTACGTCGGTTCGATCCGACGCGAGCGCCAAGATGCCGCGTGGCGTACCCACGCATCGAAATGGATGAACCGGCTGCGCGAAAGCATCACTCATATCAAGATGACCGATCAAGGCAACATGCTGCGCGCGTATGGCCGCAACGTGATCGACCTGATCAATCAGTGCAACGAAGTCAACACCTTCGTACCAGCGCTGGCATATACCTTTGCGCGCAAACCAACTGAAATTATGGTCGAACATGAAGAGCGTGCGGCCGGCGAATCCAAATATTCACTGTATAGCCTGATTCGTCTCAACTTCGATTTGATCACTGGATTTTCGTTGATGCCATTGCAGTTTTTCTCACTGCTTGGGATTGCGCTGTCGTTTGTTTCGGCATCACTGTTCGTGCTGCTGCTAGTGCGCCGCTTTGTTCTGGGTGCCGAAGTCGAAGGTGTATTCACGCTGTTTGCGATCGATTTTTTCCTGATGGGTGTGGTGCTGTTCGGCATCGGGCTGGTGGGTGAATATGTGGGTCGCATTTACCAACAAGTCCGCGGCCGACCACGCTATGTAGTGCAAGCGATTTTGGAAGAAACGACTGACAAACCACTGGTCGCACAAAAAGTTTTTGAAAGCCGTTTCTAATGCGCGCAGTCGTTTTCGCTTATCACAATGTCGGCGTGCGCTGCTTGAAAGTCTTGCTGGCGCAAGGCGTCGATATCGCCTTGGTACTCACGCACGAAGACAACCCGGCAGAAACGATCTGGTTCGAATCCGTCTCTTCAGTGTGCCGCGAGCATGGCATTCCTTATCTGACGCCTGCCGATCCGAAATCTCCCGCATTACTGGCGCAAGTCGAAGCTACCAAACCGGATTTCATTTTTAGTTTCTATTATCGGCACATGTTGCCGCTTGCATTGCTGACACTCGCACCGCGCGGCGCATTCAATATGCATGGTTCCTTACTGCCGAAATATCGCGGACGCGCTCCGGTTAACTGGGCGGTATTACACGGCGAAAATGAAACCGGTGCCACGCTACACGAGATGGCAGTCAAACCAGATGCGGGCAATATCGTCGCGCAAACTGCGGTGCCGATTCTGCCCGACGATACCGCTTATGAAGTATTCGGTAAGGTCACCGTCGCTGCCGAGCAAACTTTGTGGCGTGTATTGCCCGCGATGCTGACGGGTCACACGCCGGCATTACCCAATCATCTGACCGAGGGTAGTTATTTCGGTGGACGCAAGCCCGAAGATGGGCGAATCGACTGGTCACAGCCGGCGCAAACTGTGTACAACCTGCATCGCGCGGTCGCCCCACCCTATCCCGGCGCATTTACCGACATCAATCAGCGCCGTTTCGTGATCGGGAAAGCGCGGCTGGCATCGACACCAATGCCAAATTTGCCGTTAGGCCTCGTGGTGGTGGATAATTGCGTGTTTGGCATTTGCGGCGATGACCATGCGCTACTGATTCATCAGTTGCTCGAAGATGGTCAACCCGTGTCAGCGCACGAATTGCAGCAAATTCTGTCATCTTAGGGAATTCCCTCCTCGGTTAAAAGGCGAGAACCCGGTGTCATTCCTCAATCTATTTTGAACTCATATGAAAAAAGTCCTCATTCTCGGCGTCAACGGTTTCATTGGTCACCATCTTTCCAAGCGAATTCTGGAAACCACCGACTGGCATGTGTACGGTATGGACATGATGACGGACCGCATTACCGAGGTGCTCAACAATGAAGCCTACAAATCGCGGATGCACTTCTTCGAAGGTGACATCACGATCAACAAGGAATGGGTTGAATACCACGTTAAAAAATGTGATGTGATCTTACCGCTGGTCGCAATCGCCACGCCATCGACCTATGTGAAACAGCCGCTACGCGTGTTTGAACTGGATTTCGAAGCGAATCTGCCGATCGTGCGTTCCGCCGCGAAGTACGGCAAGCATTTGGTATTTCCCTCGACCTCGGAAGTCTATGGCATGTGCCATGACGAGGAATTCGATCCTGATCAATCGGAACTGATTTGCGGTCCGATCAACAAGCCGCGCTGGATCTATTCGTGCGCCAAACAGTTGATGGATCGCGTGATCTGGGGCTATGGCATGGAAGACAACCTAAACTTCACGCTGTTCCGCCCTTTCAACTGGATTGGCGCCGGACTCGATTCAATCCACACCCCGAAAGAAGGTAGCTCACGAGTGGTCACACAATTCTTCGGACACATCGTGCGCGGAGAAAATATTTCATTGGTCGATGGCGGACAGCAGAAACGCGCGTTCACCTATATTGATGACGGCATCGATGCGCTGATGAAAATCATTGCCAATGAAAATGGCGTGGCCAGCGGGAAAATTTACAATATCGGTAATCCGGTTAACAATTTTTCGATCCGCGATTTAGCAGCGATGATGCTGAAACTAGCGGCTGAATATCCGGAATATGCCGAGTCAGCAAAGAAAGTAAAACTGATCGAAACCACAGCCACTGCCTACTATGGCAAAGGCTATCAAGATGTGCAAAACCGGGTACCGAAAATCACCAATACCTGCGGAGAATTGAATTGGAATCCCACCACTTCAATGCCCGACACGTTACGCAATATTTTTGATGCGTATCGCGGTCAAGTCGCGGAAGCACGCGCATTGATGGATTGAAGATTACGCCAGTGCCGCTGCTTACCCTCAAGATCGACGTTGATACCTATCGCGGTACGCGCGAAGGCGTTCCCAACTTAGTGCGAATGCTCCAACAGCATCAAGCGAACGCCACCTTTCTTTTTTCGTTGGGGCCAGATCACACTGGCCGCGCGCTGCGTCGTGCATTTCGTCCTGGTTTTTTTCAAAAAGTATCGCGCACTTCAGTCGTCGAACATTACGGCTTGAAGACACTGATGTATGGCGTGCTATTGCCGGGTCCCGATATCGGTGTTGAATGCGCCAATGAATTACGTGCGGTGCGCGACGCCGGTTTTGAATGCGGCATTCATACTTGGGATCACGTCGCATGGCAAGACAATGTGCGACAACGTGATGCAGCGTGGACACGCGATATCATGCTGCGCGCAATCAAGCGTTTCAATACGGTTTTCGGTACCGCCCCGCTCACTCACGGCGCAGCGGGCTGGCAAATGAACGACGATGCATTCGCGCAGCTTGACGATGCTCACATTTGCTATGCATCGGATGGACGCGCCGCGTTGGCCGACAATGGCCGCTTGCTCGAGCCAGCAACCGGCCCTTATCGTTTGCGCACGTCAGGTGGCGTGCTGAACTGCATCCAGATGCCAACCACATTACCGACCCTGGATGAACTGCTGGGACGTGAAATCGATGGCAAGACCGTCACCCCCGCCAACATTGCCGCTACCATTTTGCATTTGACCGAAGCTCCTCGCGATCATGTGTATACCTTGCACGCAGAGCTTGAAGGACAAAAACTTGCCCCCATCTTTGAACAACTGCTGGTGGGCTGGAAAAAGCAAGGGTACCAACTGGCATCGATGGCTGATTATTTTCAACGTATCAAAGACCAGCCATTGCCGGAAGCGCCAGTCGAATGGGGAAGTGTGCCGGGACGATCAGGCGAATTGATTCTGCACAGCGCAGCCTGACTATATTTCCTCACAATGTGAGGCGGCGAATCAAATATTGCCGATGATTTATTCCGCGCATATTCCCGCCAGCACAAAAATACTTACTTCATCCGGAGGCCAATGTGGCTGAAAGCACTGTCGCTGTGAATCAACCCATTCCTGACTTTTCAGCAGCAATGACTGGTGATCAGAATTTCCAACTATCGGCATGGAAAGGGAAAAATCTCATATTGTATTTTTACCCGAAAGACAACACGCCGGGTTGCACTACTGAGAGCATGGAATTCCGTGATCTGCATAATCAATTCAAACAAACCAATACTGAGATTTTCGGTATCAGCCGCGACAGCCTGCGCTCGCATGAAGGTTTTAAAAGCAAACTAGCATTACCTTTCGAATTAATTTCTGATCCAGATGAGCTGATTTGTACCTTATTTGATGTGATGAAAATTAAGAACATGTATGGCAAAAAGGCACGCGGCATCGAACGTTCCACTTTTCTGATTGACGACGCAGGCCGATTGGTGAAAGAATGGCGTGGAGTAAAAGTCCCCGGGCATGTGGAAGCAACGCTCGGTTATATTCAGGCTCTTGTTTAGTTTTATAGATAACACGATTGAATTCATCCAAATTTTTGTCGAAGCCGTTTGCGGAAGAAGTTTTCTTCGTTCGCAAGCGGCTTTTATGTTTTTGAATCTGCCATCAAGCTGTCGTAGTATGTTTTTGTCAGCCGTGGAAAAGCGGCGTACCCAAACTTTTTTACATTGAGGTTCCAATGCCCCTGCCTAAATTGCCGACCAAACCCGCAGCATTGTTGTCTCCCCAGGACTACCCGAAGGCAGAAAAAGGCAAATCCCCAAAACCGGTAATGGCGCTGGTCGAATCCGCGCCACCCGTGGCGGAGCCCGCCGCTACTCCTCGCGCCCGCACCGCAGACAAGACGCGTGTGGAGAAACCTCGTAGCGCACCACGGCAAGCAGCGCAAAAAAGTATCAAGTCGAATGCCAGCCGTGCCGGAGACAAATCTGGCGTGACCAAGCTGTTCGTGCTGGACACCAACGTGCTGATGCACGATCCTTCATCGCTGTTCCGCTTCGCCGAACATGATGTCTATCTGCCGATGGTGACACTGGAAGAACTTGATAACCATAAAAAAGGGATGTCAGAAGTCGCGCGTAACGCGCGCCAGGTATCTCGTTCGCTCGACGCGTTGGTAGCAGATGTCCGCGAAGATACGATAGAAGACGGTATTCCACTGTCGAAACTCGGCAACAAGGAAGCCAAAGGCCGCCTTTTTTTCCAGACTCGTTTCCAAGAGATAGCACTGCCCGAAGGACTACCGACCGGCAAAGCCGATAACCAGATTCTGGGTGTGGTTCACGCGCTGGGCGACCAGCATCCGGGACGTCCGGTGGTGTTGGTGTCAAAAGACATCAACATGCGCATCAAGGCGCGCGCGATGGGCTTGCCCGCAGAAGAATACTTCAACGATCATGTGCTCGAAGATACTGATCTGCTCTACTCCGGCATCACGCAGTTGCCGGACGATTTCTGGCATAAGCATGGCAAGGGAATCGAATCGTGGCAGGAAAATAAAAATGGTACTGGTTATACCTACTATCGTTTGAGCGGGCCACTAATTCCATCACTACTGGTCAATCAATTCGTGTTCATGGAGCCGAAGAACGGCGAAGCGGCATTCTATGGACAGGTCACGCAGATCAATGGCAAAACTGCGGTGATTCAAACTCTGCGCGATTATGCGCACGCGAAAAACAATGTGTGGGGTATTACTGCCCGTAACCGCGAGCAAAATTTTGCGCTCAACTTGCTGATGAATCCAGAGTGTGATTTCGTCACGCTACTCGGTCAGGCTGGTACCGGTAAAACGCTGCTTGCTCTCGCATCCGGGCTCGCTCAAGTGCTGGAAACCAAGCACTACAATGAAATCATCGTTACTCGCGTGACGGTGCCGGTCGGTGAAGACATTGGTTTTCTGCCGGGCACAGAAGAGGAAAAAATGTCGCCATGGATGGGGGCGTTCGATGACAACTTGGAAGTGTTAAATAAATCGGATTCCGACGGCGGCGAATGGGGACGCGCGGCGACACAGGATTTAATCCGCTCACGCATCAAGATCAAATCACTCAATTTCATGCGCGGTCGCACCTTCGTTAACAAATTCCTGATCATCGATGAAGCGCAAAACCTGACACCCAAGCAGCTCAAGACGCTCGTCACGCGTGCAGGCCCCGGCACCAAGATCGTTTGCCTCGGCAACATTGCACAGATCGATACGCCTTATTTGACCGAAGGTTCAAGTGGCCTGACGTATGTGGTCGATCGTTTCAAGGGATGGTCGCACAGCGGACATATCACGCTGGCGCGTGGTGAACGTTCTCGTCTAGCCGATCACGCCAGCGAAGTGCTGTAAGTTGTTTTTATCCGCGCTATTAGCCACCGTCTGCGGGCGGTGGCTAATGCGGTAGCGCAAGACATTGTTGACCCGTTCGCTGGTTCACGAGCGGCAGATCAGCCACCAGCATTGCTTCGAATTCGTCTTCCGACACCGCACACGAAAATAGAAATCCCTGCCCGTAATC
>CAJDWW010000048.1_pt1 | contig 9973 bp, 8 predicted proteins | sample 7391721 | NCBI WGS metagenome assembly CAJDWW01 (sample SAMEA7055731, study PRJEB34461) | soil metagenome | biome: terrestrial ecosystem; feature: Peninsula; material: soil | place: Antarctica | collected 2016
CGGCATCGCTGTATCACGCGCTGGGAGAAATGGATGGTATTAAAAACATTGTCGACCAATTGCTGAAAACGGTGGTTGTCGATCAGCGTATCAAATCTGCATTTGACGGTGCCGATATGCCGCACATCGCGATGCGTTTATCCGAGCAATTTTGCGTATTGAGTGATGGCCCGTGCAAATATGAGGGTAAGGACATGGTGATGATTCATGAAGACATGGCGATCACCAACACGCAATTCAATGCGATGGTCGAAGATTTGCAGCAAGCGATGGACAGTCGCGGCATTCCGTCACGCGTTCAGAATCGGTTGTTGGCGAGATTGGCACCGATGCAGCGGCAGATCGTAACAAAATGAAGCGTAAATGCTATTCGTATGTGCGACGCATTTCCGGCGCGATAGCCGCCAGTGCCGCAGGAGATAGATCCTCGAGCGTGATCACTGGCGATTGATCCAGATTCGGATAGTTGCGATGGCTTGAGCGCTGGTAAGCCAGATCGTAATGCGAGCGCATCAAACGTTCAAACAGCTCGGGAATCGCGCGCTTCTCCGCCAGCGTTTCCCATTCAGTCAATTCCGCATTGCCCACCAGCGCGCGTAAAAACTGCAGTTTTTCGACCAGCGCTTGCGGATCGGTTTCAAAGTGCGCATAGTCTTCACGCCACATTTGCACGCGTTGTGGCATCGGTGTTTCAATCGAAAGCGTGGTTCCTTCGCGCATCGTCGACAGCAACACATCGGGCAATTGCACGTTGCCGATTTTCTTACTTTCTGCTTCTACCCAGATCGGTTGATCGGTTGATAGTATCGATATTTGCTGAAGCAGATGGCTATCAAATAGTTTCTGCGTCGGTTGCGATTTTCCCGGCAACGCACCGATCACTGAGCCGCGATGAATCGCCAGTTCTTCGAGATCAAGTACTTGCGCGCCGACCTTGCGCAATGCTGTCAGCAAGCGCGTTTTTCCACATCCGGTTGGCCCGTTCAAAACGATATAACGGAAATTTGCTGGCACGCTCGCGAGTTGTTCATTGACCCAGCGTCGGTATGCCTTCCATCCACCTGGCAAAACCTCGGCGCGATAACCGATCACATCGAGTGCGTTGAACCATAAGCGGCTGCGTTTGCCACCGCGAAAACAGTAGATCAGAATCCGGCTTTTGCGATTGAAGCCCGAAAAGTGATCTTTCAGACCACGTACGATATTGAGTAGTGAATACTCAACGCCGATTTTATAAGCGCCCATCGGATCAGTGCGATGCAGCGTGCCCACTTCGGCATATTCGTCATCATTGACCACGGGCAGATTGATCGCGCCCGGAATGTGATCTTCCGCGTATTCACGCGGCGAGCGCGCATCGACGATGAGATCGTAGTTCTTAAAATCTTCCATTACCTTTATGCCGAATCATTAAAAGAGCAGGTGCTCGTGGTGGTTGCCCAGCGGGTGATAGCTTTGTCCAATGTCCGTGTTAATTACATAGATCACCGTTACCAAAACCGCTAGCGTAGCTTTAAATTCCATCAATATCGACTAATCGCAATCATATTCTGCGCTACCAAATTTTAAGGGCATCAATTTTTGCACAACTGGTTCGAGATGTCGGTACGGAAAATTCCAAAGAACTATCGCAATGTTACCGGTGTTGCGGCCTCCCGCAAAGCAGTGAGACTGGCGCAATTCGAGTCTACCTTGGAACGTCCCGCAGCTACACGCCGGATGTCCTAGTCCAGTTTAAGAAAAACGTCGCCCGAGTTCCTTGGTGATGCGAAGTTTTTTTAGTTTTGCAAGAGGCTCATTGGCAAAACAATTTACATTCTTGACTTCATTGACGACGAGTCTATCAAGCTCGATCTTAAAGCCGAGATGCCCATAATCGATCTGGATGCATCAGCAGCGCGCTACGCAGAGCCAGGTTATTGGCGGACTCCGTTGGAGGAAGGTGACGAAGGGTCTCTCGCCTAAAATAAATTCCATCAAATGACTTTTACCTTTTCGAGAGGTTGGGAAAATTTAGCCGCATTTCGATTCCCTTGATACATGAACCGGTTTGTCGGGGCAAATTTCCGTTGTCAAACTAGACGGTCGCCGCATGTTCGGACTCAAGGAGAATAAAAATGGTTGCTGATACCAACACGATCGCCGACGACTCGCAAGAGCCCGTCCCTCTCATTCAGCAGTTGCTCGACAACCCGTTCATTCTGCTGTTCCTCGGCGTCATGATTCCCATGGTCGTATATATCCTGTGGGGCGTAATCGACATCTTGACGATACCGCTTGCCAAGTAACTGCCAGCCGTTTATGCCCAACCAACCCAACAAACTCGGGAGCAAATATATATGAGCGCAATCTTACCGCCGGCGGAACGGCTGTGGTGGAAGCATCCACTGGATCGTGTCGAGGGCACTTGGATCGTCATCGCGTTAATCTGGTGTCTTATCATGTTTGTCATGATGGTCGGGTGGCATATCTACGGAAAGCAGAATCTCTCCACCGAAACCTACAAGACCACGCCGGAGCTGTTCTCCAAAAAAGCCCAAGCGATGGTTGACAAATATACGGTACGCACCGAAACGGATGGCAAGATTCCAGTGGTGGCGCCTCCTCCCGGCAGCGACGTCTACCTGACCGCCCGCTTATGGAGTTTCTGGCCGATTCTCGAACTCGAAAAAGACAAGACCTACCGTCTTCACCTCACTTCGATGGACTACAACCACGGTTTTTCTCTGCAACCCGCCAACATCAACATTCAGATCGTTCCCGGCTACGAACATGTGGTGAAGATCACACCGAATAAGGCGGGTACTTATTCCGTGCTGTGTAATGAATTCTGCGGGATCGGCCATCACACGATGGTAAGCCGCATTTACGTGAAATAAGGCGACGCAAATGACGACTACTTACCGTACCTGCCCGCGTTCCGGGCTGCAATTCGAATCGCAAGCTGAAAAACTGATGATGGCGAACGCTGTCATGGCGGTCGTCGTTTTGCTGGTCGGCGGCATTCTCGCGATCGGCGTGGTGCTAACGCGCTGGCCGACTGTTCACTGGCTGGCTGCTGACACGTTCTACATGGTACTGACCGCGCATGGTATCGATATGCTGATCTACTGGATCATCTTCTTCGAGGTGGCGGTACTTTACTTCTGTTCTTCGACGCTGCTGCGCTGTCGCATCGCTACACCAAAGTTGGCGTGGCTCGCCTTTGTGCTGATGCTGATCGGTGCGGTCACGAACAACGTCGCCGTATTTCAGGGCGGTTCAAGCGTCATGATGACTTCCTACGTGCCAATGATGGCGGCGCCCTCATTTTATTTGGGTCTGATCCTGTTTGCGGTGGGTGCGCTGATTGCCTGCTTTGTGTTTTTCGGCACTTTGGTGATTGCCAAACGCGATAAAACCTATCAGGGCTCGGTGCCGCTCGTGACTTTTGGTGCCATCGTTGCGACCATCATTGCCGTGTTTACCATTACTTCCGGCGCGATTATCCTCATCCCCACCTACCTGATGTCAATCGGCGTGGTCAAGGCGGTCGATCCCCTGATATACCGTACTATCTGGTGGGCATTCGGACATTCGGCGCAGCAGATCAACGTCGCCGCGCACATTTCGATCTGGTATGCGGTGGCCGCCATCACCTTCGGCGCCAAGCCCATGTCCGAGCGCGTGAGCCGCGGCGCTTTCCTGCTTTACATCCTGTTCCTGCAATTGGCAAGCGCGCATCACCTACTCTCTGACCCAGGTCTCAGTACGAACTGGAAGATCGTCAATACCAGTTACTTCATGTATTTCGCTGTACTAGCCTCGATGATCCACGGCCTCACCATTCCGGGTGCCATTGAAGTGGCGCAACGTCAGAAAGGCTTCAACAATGGTTTGTTTGAATGGCTGCGTAAGGCACCTTGGGGTAACCCCGTGTTTTCAGGCGTGTTCATCTCGCTGATCGGATTTGGGTTCCTCGGCGGTATCTCGGGCGTGATGATGGGCACCGAGCAGCTTAATATGATCATCCACAACACCGTCTACGTACCGGGTCATTTCCACGCCACGGTCGTGGTCGGCACGACACTGTCGTTCATGGCGCTTACCTACTTCCTGATTCCGGTGCTGTTCAAACGCGAAATGATCAACCAGGGTCTGGCGAAATGGCAACCCTATTTATTCGGCCTGTCGATGTATTTCTTCTGCCTGGTAATGATGGGAGCCGGTACGCTAGGCGTCCCGCGCCGCCATTGGGACTTGAGTTTCGGCGGTGCGGCCATGGCTTATGAATGGCCGGGCGCCGCCTACCTGCTGATGGGACTGGTCGGGGTTGCCGGAATCTCAGCCATTGTCGGGGGGGCACTCTACATCTACATCACGGTCGGCTCGCTCCTGTGGGGCAAGAAGCTGGATGCGGGCAGCAAGAGCGCCAATTTCACACCCATACCACCAACGGCGCCGTCCGCCGTTGTGCAATCCTATGGATCCGCTGGATTCGCCGCACCGGGCACGTTTGTCCTCGCGATGGTGTTTCTCGTCTCGTTCGTCCTGTACTATTTCATCAACTGGAAGTACCTGTCGCAGGTATGGGGGCTGAGCTAATCTGACGCTACGTACGCGGGCGCTGCCCGCGTATCGCCATGCCGCCTTTCGCATCGCAAGGAAGACTGAAATGATGAACGAGATACTCAATACCAAGTCATCCGGCACAACGGCGGTCACGCGCATAACCCGCGATGTTCTCGGACTGTTCAAGCTTCGTATAGGCTTCATGATCATGCTGACCGCGCTGGTGGGTCTGGCAATTACGCCCGGAGCGGCGCTTGGCTGGCCAAAGCTGATGGTGCTGGCGTTCGCGGTGCTCGTATCGTCGGCCAGCGCCGGGGCGTTCAACCAGTACTACGAACACGACAATGACCGTCTGATGGCGCGCACTCGCAGCCGGGCTTTTGTAACCGGCGCGCTGCCCCACACATCCGCGTGGCTGTTGCTCATGGCGGTGATGTTGGCGGGCGCCGTGTTGACGGCTGGATGGGTGCTCAACCCGGTGTCGGCTGCGTTCGTTTTTCTTGGGGCGTTCTTTTACGCCATCGTCTACACGGTGTGGCTTAAGCGCCGCACTTGGCTCAACATTGTTGTCGGTGGTCTTGCCGGCAGCTTCGCTGTGTTGGCCGGCGCTGCAGCAGTCAACCCGCATATTGGACCGCTGGGATTACTGCTGGCCATCGTCCTGTTTCTGTGGACGCCACCGCATTTCTGGAGTCTCGCCATCGCCAATCAAGCCGAGTATGCCGCCGCCGGTGTGCCGATGTTGCCGGTAGTGATGGGAGTGCCGCGCGCCGCGCGCATCGTATTGGGTAGCACGATCGCGTTGGCATTGACCGCGTTACTGCCGGGTCTGTATGGCGCCGGCCCCGTCTACCTTGCCGGCGCGCTCGCTGGCGGCGGTTATTTCGTCTACAAGGCGTGGCTGCTGGCACGGGCACCGTCGCGTAAGTCGGCGATGGGTGCATTCTTCGCATCGCTTATTCAGCTCAGTCTGTTGCTCGCCGGTGCGACGCTTGACAGCTTGCTGAGTTGAAGGAAGCTGTCAAGCGTCGCCATGCCTGACCAATCCAACGCCCCGCGATCGGTGGCACGCCTTTTGGTGTTTGGCATGGTGCTGAGCTTGGCGATCGTCGCACTCAGTGTCGGCCGCGCGTTCGCTGCGACCAGCGCAGAAGATCCGGCTGTCGTCACACCTGTCAGCCTAGATCAAACCACCGCGTTGCGCGTTAGCCAGGCGGTGATCAACACAATTCCCCGAGATTTCACGCTGCTGGATCGCGAAGGCCTGCCGGTTCGCCTATCGCGCTACCGTGGTAAGCCGCTGCTGGTGAGTTTCATCTATACCGGTTGTTTCCAAGTCTGCCCCTTGACCACGCGCGCGCTGCAGACTGCCATTGAGGCCGGGCGGAACGCATTCGGTACCAATCAGTTTAACGTCGTCAGCATCGGCTTCAACCAGCCCGCCGACTCGCCGCAAGCACTCAAGTCATTCGCCCGTCAGTATCACATTGACGTACCGAACTGGGAATTCCTGAGTCCGCACGCATCGATCGTCGAGCCGTTGACGCACGAATTCGGATTCAGCTATCTGGCAACGCCGTCTGGCTTCGATCACGTGATGCAGGTAACACTGTTGGACGCCGAGGGGCGCATCTACCGGCAGATTTACGGCGAAGAACTGACTGCCGATACCATTGGCGAGCCGATCAAGCAGTTACTGCACAATGCGCCGGTTGCACAACAGTTTCGACTGTCTGACCTCATTGACCGCGTGCGTATCTTGTGCACCGGCTACGACCCCAAGACCGGCAAGTACCAAGTCAAATACGGTCTCTTGATCGAAGTGGCGGGTGGCATCACGTTCGCGCTGGCGATGCTCTGGTTCTTCCTCGCCGAATGGCTATCGATCAGGCGGGCACGGCGCGCACAGCCATTGCTGTCACCGCCCCCACGGCGCGACCCTTCGGCTGACCAACCTCGCTGTGAAATATAACGCTGATGCGCAAAACCTCTGGTATGCGTGTTGACACCGTCAACCTGGCCATCGAAACCCCTCGTCATGTTTAATTCATTACAGACTCTTGCACAAAACGCGTTTCTCGCGATTGAAAAACTGTTCAGTGCGGTGTTCGGCGAACGCTTAAATCCGTTCTACTATCTCGGTGCGATCACGTATTTTCTGCTTTGGATCGCGGTTGCAACTGGCCTCTATCTCTATATTTTTTTCGAAACCAGCGTCACCGGTGCGTTTAGCTCGGTGGAGGCGTTGACGCACGGCCAACGATTTGTCGGCGGCGTGTTGCGCAGCGTGCATCGTTATGCGTCCGACGGGGTGGTGCTGGTTATGCTGCTGCATCTCGTCCGGCATCTCACGTTCGATCACCATCGTGGATTTCGATGGTTTTCGTGGGTATCGGGGGTACTGCTGCTGTGGCTCACCTATGCCTCCGGCATCAGCGGTTACATACTGCCGTGGGATCGGCTGTCGCAGTTCGTGGTCACGGTAACCACCGAGTGGTTCGATGTGCTGCCGTTGATTGGCGGCTCGATGACACGAAATTTTATTTCCAACGCCAACGTCAGCGATCGCCTGTTCTCGCTTTTCTCGTTCATGCACATCGGGTTGCCGTTGAGCTTGCTGGCGGTGCTGTGGGTGCACACGCAACGCACTCCCCATGCCAAGACCAACCCGCCGCGGCCTTTGATGATCGGCATCATGGTGAGCCTTACCGCGTTGGCGATTATCAGACCGGCTCTCAGTCAGGGCCCGGTCGACATGGCAACCTGGCCGGTCAGCGTGGATTTCGACTGGTTCTATCTGTCGATTTATCCGGTTGTTCAAAGCTGGGGCGCGACCAAAACCTGGCTGCTCACGATTGGCGCAACTATGCTCTTGGCGGCGTTGCCGTGGCTGCCGCCGCTGCCGCGCAGCAAACGACAGCTCTGGAACTTGGCAGTTCATCCAGATGAACGCATTATCGTCACACGCAGCGATGAGACGATTCTGGACGCAGGTTTGCGCGAAGGGCTGCCAATGCCGTTCGAATGTCGAAACGGTGGATGCGGTGTCTGCAAGGCCGATTTGCTGTACGGAGAAGTGCACTTGCAGCCATTCCAGGAATCGGCGCTGACGCCGGCCGAACGCGCCGCAGGCAAGATTTTGCTTTGCTGCGCCGAGCCGTTGAGCGATGTTGAGGTCAAATACGTTCCGCAGCTCGGTCCCAAAGCTTTGCCGATGAAACAGTATCAGGCACGCGTGACCCGACTCGAAGCGCTGTCCGATAATGTGATGCGCTTATACCTGCGTATTGAAGGCGGCGCCACCTTGCGCTTCCACGCCGGACAATACATCAACATCGTGCTCGCGGATGGAGCCAAGCGCAGCTTCTCCTTCGCCACCGCACCGCACGCCGCCGATGAAATCGAGCTGCATGTTCGCCTAGTACCGGGTGGCCGTTTTACCACCGAGGTATTCACCAGCATGAAGGTGGGCGACATACTGCGATTCGAGGGTCCGTTGGGCACATTCACGCTGCGTGAGGACAGTGACAAACCGATCCTGTTCGTCGCTGGCTCGACCGGCTTCGCGCCGGTGAAAAGCATGTTGGAGCATGCGTTCCACAAAGGCTTGAAGCGCAACATGATTCTCTATTGGGGCGTGCGCAGCCGGCACGATCTCTATCTCGGTGCGCTGGCTGAGCAATGGGCACGCGAACATGCCAATTTCACCTTTGTGCCAGTGTTGTCCGAACCGCGACCGGAGGATGAATGGACTGGCCGTACCGGACTGGTGCATGAGGCCATTCTGGCCGACTTCCCTGATCTTTCCAAACATCAGCTCTACGCTTGCGGGTCGGTGAAGATGGTGGAAGCCGCACATCCGGCATTCGTCACGCACGGCATTTCCGGCGATGACTGCTTCTCCGATGCGTTCAACTTGGCACCGCAGAAGTTGATGGGCAGCGCACAAGCCGATATGGTGAAACTCGGAGGTTCGAATGTTTGACAAACCGCTGCCCGCACCGGTGCGCTATACGCTGCAGGTACTTGCCTATGGTGCGTTCGCCGCCGTGCTCGGCTATTTTTCCACGGCACCTTCGTATCGCCTGCGGGCCGATAACGAAGCCGTGATAAAGCTATCCTTCAGCCATTCCGCACAACTGGTTCAGGCTTGCCGCGAGCGCAGCGCAAGCGAACTGGCCAAGCTCGCACCGAACATGCGCATCAAGATGGACTGCCCGCGTGAGCGCGCGGCCGTGTCGGTTGAACTCGACTTGGATGGCAAGCCGCTGTACCGCATCCGTATGGAGCCGACAGGTTTGCACAAGGACGGCGCGGCGACAGTCTATCGCCGCATGGAGATTCCGGCAGGACACCATCAGTTCCGCGCTCGTCTTGCCGACGGTCCGGATGGCGCGTTCAAATATGTGCGCGAGATCAGCCTCGATCTCGCGCCCGGCCAGGTGTTGGTCGTTGATTTCCTAACCGGCAGCGGCGGCTTTGTGTTTACGCGCGGATGAGTGCTCACCGTGGCTACTCTGACTAGCACGCTGCGCGGCGCCGATGAAAACCTGACTGGCACGTTCGATCACGCATTTGCGCCAGCCGGCAATCCCTGGCGCCATCTTGGCGCACTGGCGTTTTTGTGCCTAGTGATCTCGGTGGTGAGCGGCATCATTGCCTATGCGCTCTTCGACACCAGCGTCAACGGCGCCTACGAGTCGGGTCGGCGGCTGCAGTTGGATCCGTTGCTGCTTGGCCGCTTGCTACGCGGTCTGCATCGCTACGCGGCCGACAGCTTCATGTTGCTGACAGTCTTGCACCTGCTGCGCGAAGTGGCGCGGGGACATTTCCGTGGCGTGCGCTGGTTTTCCTGGGTGACCGGAATCCCACTTATCTGGCTGTTGTGGGTCTCCGGCATCACCGGTTTTTGGCTGCTATGGGACGAACGGGCACTGTTCAGCGCGACCGCGACCGCGGAGTGGCTGCAAGCCCTGCCGCTTTCCGCAGAGCTGTTGGCGCGCAATTTTCTGACGCCCGATGCGCTCAGTGATCGGTTCTTTTCATTAATCGTGTTCATCCATATCGGCTTGCCGCTGCTGCTGTTGGCTGGCGTCTGGGTCCACGTGCAGAGAGTGTCGCACGCGCGCATCTGGCCGCCGCGCGCGCTGACAATAGGCAGCCTAATCATGTTCGTGCTGTTGGCGCTATTGGTGCCGGTCGAAAGCCTGGGCCCGGCCAATACCGGTCATGTGGCCGCCACGCTTTCCCTAGACTGGTTCTACCTGTTTTTGCACCCGCTAGTGAATATGCTTTCTCCGCTGGCGGTTTGGCTGCTCGCCGCTGCGCTGACGATAGTGCTCGCATTGATGCCGCTATTGCCATTTAGGCGCCCAGCAGGCGCGGCGAGCATGCCTGCCACTGTCGATCTAGCCAACTGCAA
>CAJDWW010000157.1_pt1 | contig 9937 bp, 14 predicted proteins | sample 7391721 | NCBI WGS metagenome assembly CAJDWW01 (sample SAMEA7055731, study PRJEB34461) | soil metagenome | biome: terrestrial ecosystem; feature: Peninsula; material: soil | place: Antarctica | collected 2016
GCTACATCAAATGAATGAGACATTATTTGAGAATATTGAAAATAGAATCAATGAACGAGTTCAACTGGCCGTCTTTTCTCGCAATTTTTGTGAGACGTAAAGACAATGTTCAACCTGCTCGGCGATCGCAACAGGAACTGCTTGTTCGCGATTGATGATTGCCTGAATCCAGGCAGCAGTTGCAGTCGCGTCAGCTTGGGTAGTGAAGAGTGGCGTATTTTCATTTGGTTCTTGGCGCGCCACCAGCGTCGACACCTCACCAGCGTGATACCAGTCTATTTTTTGTGCGCGTCGGATATTGGCGACGACCTCGCCTTCGGTTCCACGCATCAAAAATGCGTCACCTTGCGCAGCCGCACCAGCCGTTTTGAAATGATGATCAAGCAATTCCAGATATTCGGGATGCGTGTACGACACCAGCCTCAATGCAGGAGTTGAAAATGGTTGCAGAATTTTCACTAGTGTATGGGTTGAACTGCGGACACCTAAAATCTCGCGCATCGATAACAAACGCGCAAGGCGCGGAGCAAGCGTATTGATACCGATAAATGCCGGTAGATTATGCGCAAATTGCTGCGCAACTTCATCCCCATTTTTCGCAAGCGGCATTTCCAACTGGCCGAAAATATCGGCACTCGTCACGCGTTTTTCATCATGCATCACGCCATGCATCAGCACCGGTGCTCCGGCTTTTGCCAACAGCAGCGCTAACAACGGCGACAAATTCGGCAATTGACGCGAACCGTTATAGCTGGGAATCACGATCGGCGCATATCTTCCAGCTGGAGCGACGAGATGTTCAAACGACGCATCAGCGGCATCGAAAAAACCACTCAGTTCCTCAGTCGATTCACCCTTAATACGCATCGCGATCATGATCGCGCCGAGTTCGAGATCGGCTATCCGTCCATCGAGCATCGCCGTATACATGTCGCACGCATCGTGCCGCGACAGATCGCGCGAACCTTTCGGCCCACGACCAATTTCCTTGATGAAGCGCGCAGCGGAAAATTTTTCATTGAGATCAGAATCATTCATGGCGCAAGCTTACACTGAAGCGCGGCGAACGAATCGCTTCCATTACAATAGCGTTTTAACCGCACGCAATTATTCGTCATGATCGTTCTCGGCGTTGAGTCTTCCTGCGATGAAACCGGCATCGCGCTGTACGACACGAACCGCGGTTTGCTGGCGCACGCATTGCATTCGCAAGTGGCGATGCATGAAGCGTATGGCGGCGTGGTGCCCGAACTCGCATCGCGCGATCACATTCGCCGCGCGATTCCGTTACTGGAAAAAGCGCTGGCCGATGCCGCACTCACGCGTGAGGCGATTGATGCGATCGCCTATACACAAGGACCCGGGCTAGCCGGAGCGTTGCTGGTTGGCGCCTCTGTCGCGTGCGGGCTCGCGCTTGCGCTCGATAAGCCAGTCATCGGCATCCATCATCTCGAAGGGCATCTCCTATCACCACTGCTCGCCAGCGATCCACCTCAATTTCCTTTTGTCGCGCTATTGGTGTCGGGCGGCCATACGCAATTGATGCGAGTCGATGGTGTTGGCCAATATCTGCTGCTAGGCGAAACCGTCGACGATGCAGCCGGTGAAGCATTCGACAAAACGGCGAAACTGCTGGGGCTCGGCTATCCTGGCGGCCCAGCAATTTCACGGTTGGCAGATTTCGGCGACCCGAATGCGTACAACTTGCCTCGTCCAATGCTGCACTCGAAGGATTTGAATTTTAGTTTCTCAGGACTTAAAACCGCCGTGTTGACCGCAGTGAAAAATCACACAGTGAATGTATGCGAACAGGACAAGGCGAACCTGGCGCGGGCATTTGTCGATGCGGTGGTCGATGTGTTGAGCGCCAAATGCTTATCAGCGTTAAAGCAAACTGGATTGAACCGACTGGTGATCGCCGGTGGCGTCGGTGCCAATCAGCAATTGCGCGACGCGTTGAATGCGGCTGCCACGAAAAAGAACTTCCGCGTGTTCTATCCCGAGCTGCAATTCTGTACCGACAATGGCGCGATGATTGCGTTTGCCGGTGCGTCAAGACTAATGATCAATCCCGACGCCGCCCAACGCGATTACGCATTCAACGTCAAACCACGCTGGCCGCTGGAAACGCTACCACCAGCGTAACCACGGCAGACATTTGTCAAAATCACCGACGATAAAAATTCAGCGCGTTTTTTTGCGTTTATCGCCAATACGCTTGCCGCCAATGCGGCTTTCTTTGCCTCGAATCAGGTTGCCGATATTTTTGCTGTGGCGGTAGATCAGTAAGCCCGACATCACCAACACCGCGAGCAAATTACTATCGAAACCGAACAGCAAGCCGTAATAGAACGGCGCGAACAACGCTGCCACCAGCGCCGCTAGAGAAGAATAGCGAGAAGCAAACACAATCACAAGCCAAGTCACGAGCGTTGCCAAGGCAAGCCATCCATTCAGCGCCAGTAGTACACCGAGTGCAGTCGCAACGCCTTTGCCACCCTTAAAGCGGAAAAATATTGGCCACAAATGCCCGAGAAATACGGCGATCGCAACCAGTGCGATCATGCCCTCTCCAACCCCGTATTGCTCACCGAACCTCTGCACCAGCCATACCGCTAACCAACCTTTGGCGCCATCGCAAAATAGCGTCAGCGCCGCTGCCGCCTTGTTCCCGCTTCTCAGCACATTAGTCGCGCCCGGATTACCTGAGCCGTAAGTACGCGGATCGGATAACCCCATCAAGCGGCTGATGATCACCGCAAAAGAAAGTGATCCGATCAAATAAGCGACGACAATGAAAAGTAACGAAGCCATGCAATAGTCCTTTTATCTTGAACAACATCCGGGAACAGATTTTACTTGCTCATCTCTCGTCGAGTGCGCAATTGACGATTTTGGCTGGCAATACTTTTACTATCGCTTGCGGATCGATACCCACCAGATAACCGCGCCGCCCACCGTTGATGTAAATCTTTTCGATCGCAAGGATGCTCTGCTCGACATACACCGGCATAGTTTTACGCGTGCCAAAGGGCGAGATTCCACCCACCAAAAAACCAGAATGCCGGTTCGCCACATCAGGCTGGCATGGTTCAACCGATTTGCAACCAATCTGACGCGCCAGATTTTTCGTCGATACTTTGCAGTCACCATGCATCAACACGATCAGTGGTTTGGCCGCCTCATCCTGCATCACTAAGGTCTTGATCACGTGATGCTCGTCAACGCCCAGCTCGCGTGCAGAAACGGTGGTGCCGCCATGTTCTTGATAGGGATAGGGATGTTCAGAAAATGGAATACCATGCCCACGAAGAAATTGTGTGGCAAGTGTTTCGGATATATGTGCGCTCTTCGCCATATGAAAATATCTGAGTTGATTGCGCGCATATTATGCAATAACGAAATTTATTTAATGCGCTTCCTCTGCCAACAATGTCGCCAGCGCCTGCGGTTTTGAGAATTGCGGATTGTGATCCGCTTCCATCTGCAGCACTCGCCATCCGCGTTGCTGCGCGCGCTCGGATGCCGAATAGAAATCATCATCCTCAGCTTGCTTGCCCGCTTCTACCGTCAGGACATAGGTGGTGGGAATTTTCTGTGCCGCGAGATTGGTCAGCGAAATCGCGTCGGTAAAAGTTTTTAGCGATTGCGGCACATCGGAAGGCCACGGTTTTCCGTCGAGCCACGGTGGAACCATGAACCCATCCTCGACCATGTTTTCAGCCCATGATGCATTTTTACCGAGAATTTTCATCACGCTTTCCTGATTCTCCGGCACAAAAGCATCCACATAAATCAAACGATGAATACGCTCGGGAATACGATCGGCGACGCCGCTAATCACCATCCCGCCATAGCTGTGCCCCACCAGCACGATATCGTGAAAATCCTCGAACAGGATCGCGTTGACGACATCATCAATATGCGTATTCAGTCCGATATCGGGGCTGGCGAGATGCACCCGCTCACCTTGCCCAGTCAACGAAGGCCGGTAGACATCAAACCCCTGTTCACGCAACATCCGATCAACGTTACGAAATGCCCAGCTTCCACCCCACGCGCCGTGAACGAGGATGATTGTCGGCTTGGCAGGTGTAGTAGGCGCAGTAGTTTTTGCAAAGGTATCCATCGGCATCATGTAAAACGCGCATAGCGCTGAAGTCAAAAATACAAACAAACGTCCGCTCAGCATCAAGCTGTTTCCTCCCCACTTTTTTGGAAACGCGTCATGGCGCAACAGTGGCAACAATTCTACTCGACATTTTTCTCGATTTTTCATGGCCACTCAAGGCTACCGATTGATGACCGCCTCTATTCAATACAATCGCACCCCAAAGAAAAAAGAGCCAATTCCCAGTCAAGCGAATCGAATGCCTACCGATTGATCCACACATATCGCTTGCGAGCCGCCAATATTTTCAATCGATGATTTGCTATCGAAGCAGCCGCTCGATTGAGTGCAGCGCACAGGCATAGCGCTTGCTAAGGGAGAGGCGCTCCCGTCAGAAGAAGACGGTTCGTTTCCTCATCGCACGTTCACGCGAGGTGCATCACATCATGAAGCTGGATCAATGGAAACACGCACACAATATTCTATGCATACGTCTCGACAATCTAGGCGATGTATTGATGACTGCGCCCGCATTGCGTGCAATCAAACAATCGCTGCCCGACTGTCGCCTCACATTGCTGGCATCGTCCAGCGGTGCAACTGGCGCATGTTTCATTCCTGAAATTGATCAAGTCATTAGCTATGCACCACCATGGATGCAAAGCAGCACGGACAGTAAGCTATGCACCACCATGGATGCAAAGCAGCACGGACAGTAACGCCGACACCGATCTCGAGATGGTTCACCGCTTACGTGCGCAGCACTTCGATGCGGCAATTATTTTCACATGCCGCGGCCAAAGCCCACTACCGGCGGCGATGCTATGTCATTTGGCCGGAGTTCCGCTGCGCGCCGGTCATTGTGATGAAAATCCATATCATCTCCTCACCGATTGGATCGTCGATCCCGAGCGGCTAGAGTCAGTCAAACATGAAGTGCGTCGCCAGCTCGATCTAGTCGCAGCGCTCGGCTGCAGCAGTTACGATGAGCGATTGTCGTTTAGCATACCGCCCGACGATAAAATATGGACGCACCAGTATTTGAAAAAAATTGGCATCGATCTTGCACAGCCGTGGTTACTGATTCATCCGAGCTCCGCCGCATCGTCGCTCCGCTATCCGCCAAAGCTGTGGGCTGACGTGATCAATCGCTTATCCGCCAAGCTCGACTGTCCAATCATGTTCAGCGGTGGTGACGATGAAGTCACATTGATCGAGCAGATTCGCAACGAGTTGAACTGCGCTTCATATTCATTAGCTGGAAAGCTCGCCCTCGGAAGATTTGTCGCAGTGCTGGCGTGCGCACCAATTTTTCTCTGCAATAATTCCGACCCCGCACATCTTGCGGCAGTTGTCGGTACACCGGTGATCGATATATATGCATTGGCTCATTGTCAGCACGCACCGCGGTCGCTGCCACAGCGCGTGCTGTATCACGACTCATCGGAAAAAATCGAGCCAGCCTATGTCGTGCAGAAAACCATCGAATTGCTGCAGCAAACTTATCGCGATCGTTTCGGTAATCGCCGACAATGGCTGTCGTCGTCACCCACCAGTGACACATTGCTGCAACCACTGTTTCCGCAACGCGCATCAAAAAATCATAAAAATACGCAGCTTGAACCGCTCACGCCGATCGTGATTCATCCCAACCATCCGGCAGTCGCGGCGATCAAAGAATGGCGCAAAGGCGGCCTGCACCATTAACCTAGGTTACGCTGGCTGATAGGTTCCGGGCATCTTGCGAAACGCAATGCTGAGCCGGTTCCAGCTATTGATAGTGACGATCACCATCGATAAATTCACCAGCTCTTGTTCAGTGAAATGCTGAAGCGCCGCTTGATACAGCTCGTCAGAAATATCGTCTTCGGCGATCAACGTCAACGCTTCGGTCCATGCCAACGCGGCTCGCTCGCGTTCGGTAAAGAATGGTGTTTCATGCCATGCCGATAACGTATAAAGCCGCTGCTCGGTTTCACCATGTGCGCGCGCATCTTTGGTGTGCATGTCGAGGCAGAATGCACAACCATTGATCTGCGATGCGCGCGTCTTGACCAATTCCAGCAACGACGCTTCCAGCCCACATTGGCGGATATAAGTTTCCAATGAGGACATCGCTTTATAAGCACCCGGTGCGGTTTTGACGAGATCGATTCGTTCGTGCGTACGCGTTCGCGTTAGAACACCATCAGCATGATCACGATTTCCAGCGGCACAAGTTATGTATATTCCGTCAGCGACGATCACCATCACTATTAGTTTTTTCGATCCCTGTCGGTATCGTCATATAGCGGCGCTCACCCGTTTTTTCGTCATAGATTACGTCCATCATTGCGCCGCTGGCAGGATCGATGAAACGCTCACCTGTTTTGTATTCCCCATGCTGCATCGATGTGGCTGAGGTCGAGTAATGCCAGCGCTCGAAACAGATCGCGAGAAACACCACGCTGCTCCAGATCAGCAGTGGCCAAACCGGATAACCTACTACCAACGCGACGGCACTACCGATTATCATGATGGCAGACACTAGTAATAATACAAAACGTAGTGCCATCAACCTACGTCCTTTTCCAGCACTACGGCAGTTCCATAGGCGACAATTTCGCTCATCGTCTGGCCCATTTCGGACGAATCAAAACGCATCATCACGATCGCATTGGCGCCCATCAGATGCGCATTTTTCACCATGCGATCCACCGCGTGTCGTCGCGCCTCTTCCAGCAGACTGGTGTATTCAGTAATCTCACCACCAATAATAGAACGCAAGCCAGCCATAATATTTCCAGCCAAACCACGGCTTCGCACCACCAGCCCAAACACCTGTCCCTTGACCGCGACGACACGGCTTCCTGCAACATTTTCAGTAGTCACCACCAGCATCTCATTCTCCTGACGATAATAAAAATGCGCCACGATTTGCCGCAGTCAAGCAGCGGCAAATCGTGGCGCGTTGAACCTCACCTATTATTCACGCTACCAACACAAAATGAAGATATTTTCATGTTGATCGTGTGATTGGAAATCCCGGTTTATAAACTGGCAGGTTCAGCAATCTGCTTCGGATCAGAACCGAAACGATTATCACCAGCGCTGCCGTCCATCACCATAAAAATTAACAAGACGATCGCACCGATCAACGGAATAAATGCGATCAGCAGCCACCAACCGCTACGGTCGGTATCATGCAAACGTCGCACCGAAACGGCCAACCCTGGAAGCAATACCGCCAGTGAATAAAGCGTGCCCAGCATGCCCATCCCGAATGCGGCATGCGCCATTCCCATCAGATGATCGAGCACTGCAAGCACCACGCTGATAATCAAGTTGAACAGAAAAAAATACCAATATTCAGAGCGTCTTGCCCGACCATTGAACACCGTGTATTTTTTCAAAACCTCGAGATACCAATTCATGTGTTTTCTCCTTCGGATTGTTATTGGAAATTTCCCGGATATTGCCCGGATGTCGCTCCCTTCTACTGCTTTGCTACCACCACAAAATAGAGAAAGGCATGCGTGATACCGACCTACGCATCAACTGCACGCCGTGATTCAAAATGAATTCGATACTGAAGAGTCAGGAAGCTGCTGCAAAAGCAGATATTGGTTTCGTGCGACCAGCGCATACCAGAGCGCAAGGAAAAGACGGGATCCGCGCAGATTCGATCGAACCTGAAACGCAGGTGATTCGCCATCGCTCACGGTAAAGCGCAGAAGATCCGTCTTGCACCAATCGATCCCCGCGCAAATGACGTGCGCCCCCGTTGCAATCGGAAATTTCTGAGTTTCGCCATTACGGATGGTGCCGACCTTTTTACCATCTACGAAAATAACATAGGCGCGCAGCTTATCCGCATATCCGCTGTCACGCGACACGATCAGTTCCATTTCTCGGCTCCCTTTTTTATTCTAATGGGAAAAATCCATCTGCCTAATGGGAAAAATCCATCTGCTATGACGCTACTGATTCTTCATTCTTGGAACCATGCCAACGACGAGTCTGCAAAATGTCCCCGAGTGTATACCGTGATTTAGCTGTAATGCAATACCAGCGCGGCACTGACAGTCAATGCAGTGCGTAGTTATAGAACTCACGCCCTTTAACTTTTAACTTCAAACTTCAACGCGGCTTCACCAGCAATGTGCCACATTCGTAGCAATCATTTCCAACAATGAATCGCGCAATCTGAGCAGCGTCCTCGAACCGTCTTGATCATTTACCGCTTGGCCTCAACGTACCGCGCAAAGTTGTTCAGTATCGATTGCCATCCTTCGCGCTGCTGCTGTTCCGAATGAGTGGCTTCAGCTTCAAAGGTTTCGCGTACGGTGATTCCTCCATCAACCTCAATGAACTCAACGTCGAGGGTGCGCTCACCAAAGACACACTTGAGCAGTTGATGGGGTTTGATCTCGGTATAAATTCCAGCGAAATCAAAGCCGATACTTCCATCCTTCGCCTCCATTCGAGACGAAAACGTACCACCGACGCGCAGATCCACGGTGGCGGCAGTCGTGTGCCAGTCATCGGATGCCGCATTCCATTGCTTGATATCTTCCGGGGTGACCCATGCCTGCCAAACTTTTTCAATCGGTGCTGCGATGGTGGTTTCTACATTAATTTTCATTAATCGCTCCTTGGTTAAATCGAGTTTTTTGTCAGTGATAAATGCCACATTTCTCGTTACCTCTGACCGTCTTTTCGTAAATGCAAAATGATGCGGATGAGCTACCTACTACATCCCTCTCGGATGATGTTCCGCGTGCAGTTTCTTCAACCGCTCGCGCGCCACATGGGTGTAAATTTGCGTGGTCGAAATATCGGAATGGCCAAGCAACAATTGCACTACACGCAAATCAGCGCCGTGGTTTAGCAAATGGGTGGCGAACGCATGGCGCAATGTGTGCGGTGACAATGGCGCATTGATATCGGCTTTGATCGCATATCTTTTGATCAGTATCCAAAACATTTGACGCGTCATTGCGCCCCCCCGCGCCGTAACAAATAACGCATCATCCACTTGGCCATTCAGAATCACAGGACGTGCTTCTTTTAGATAACGTTCGATCCACGCGCGCGCTTCTTCGCCGAATGGCACCAGACGTGTCTTGTCACCCTTGCCGGTGATGCGCAACACACCTTCGTTCATGCCGACCTCAATCGATTTCAACAACACCAACTCCGACACTCGCAAGCCGCTGGCATACATGAGTTCCAACATCGTACGATCCCGCAGTCCGAGCGGTTTATTCACATCTGGTGCGGCCAGTAGCGCTTCGACCTGCGCTTCGCTCAATGTTTTAGGAAAGCGTGGCGGCTGTTTTGCTGACTTCATTTTGAGACACGGATCGGCGCTGATTTTATTTTGCCGCAACGCGAGCTGATAGAAACGTTTGAGCACCGCCAGACGGCGATTAGAAGAGGTCGCTTTGGTCGTCGCGTGGCGCTCGGAGAAGTAAGTTTGCAAATCATCAGCCTGCGCATGGTAGAGCAATTTACCGCGTGCACTTTGCAACCACGTTGCAAACAATGTCAAATCACGACGATAAGCTTCCAGTGAATTTTTGGCGAGGCCATCTTCCAGCCATAACGTGTCGCAAAACTCATCGATCGCAGGATCGTCATTCATGTCAGGCCGTCGAATTCCATTGCACCTTCATGCGCCAGTAGCCAGCGTTTGACGCCGAGGTAAAACCCCTGCTGATCGCTGTGATTGGAAAAGCCGCCGAGCCCACCCGTGGCAATGATGCGATGGCAAGGGATGATGATAGGAAACCAGTTTGCGCCACACGCTTGGCCCACTGCGCGTGGTGCAGTACGCAAATGTTT
>CAJDWW010000042.1_pt1 | contig 9922 bp, 9 predicted proteins | sample 7391721 | NCBI WGS metagenome assembly CAJDWW01 (sample SAMEA7055731, study PRJEB34461) | soil metagenome | biome: terrestrial ecosystem; feature: Peninsula; material: soil | place: Antarctica | collected 2016
TAATCCGTCTGTCCACCCGTCATGTTTTGCATCGCGGCGTCGAGAATAGCAAGATCCGCCGCATGCAATATCGCAGAAACGGCAACGATGGTGGAAATTTTTATTTCAATGGCTTGAGTCGGCTGGCTTCTTGGCATGACACTAATGTGAATGATCGAGCTCCGGCGAATACCGGAGGCGTCGTTAAAACCACCGATTTTACTTCGTACCGCGCATTGGCGAGCGATTTTGCGATTAGAGCATCACAATCGGCGCGTATTATATAGCGCGGCGCTGCTCGCCTCAGAAAATCAAAAGACGATTTACCCGCCATTTCGGCATCTTTCGTTCGTCCGTAGCAGCGCACGATATTTTTTATTTCAGGAGACCGCCGTGCCAGACCATTCACCCACACCAACCATGGCATTTTCTTCCGCCGGTATCATCTGGATTAAATTGTCCGTCATTTATTTACTAGTCGGCATAGCGCTCGGCATCATGATGGGCGCCACGGAAGATTTCACGCTACACCCGCTGCATGCCCACCTTAATTTGCTGGGATGGACAACACTTGCACTGGCTGGCCTGATCTATTCCATTTTTCCGCAAGCCAGCCAAAGTCGCCTTGCCAAAATCCATTTCTGGCTACTGAATATTTCATTGCCCGTCATGATGGTGGCGCTCGGCTGTGTGCTGAAAGGGTATTTGGGCGCGATACCAGTATTGGCCATTTCGGAAATTATCGGTGCGTTAGGGATAGTAGCGTTTGCGGCGAATATTTTTCTGAATTTGAAAAGACTCGAAGCATGATTACCGCAAATTAAAAGTCGTCTGAAACAAACGCCACTTTATCAAATCTAAATCACGCCAGTTGTGCCGCTTACGTGGAGCAGACGGTTAGATTTCCTCTGACACGAGAGCCGCATCCCAATATAAATAACAGACACGCCATACTCAGCTCCTGCTTACCTCGCATGTCATCCACGAATTCCAATTGCCAGAATCGGCAATCTCCAATACTCTTGACGTTTTCTTATCAACACAATTTGATAATGGAAATTTCACCACTTCGCCAAGACAAATAAAAGGATGACACGATGAAAATCTGTCTCGTCGAAGACGATCTTGAATTAGGCAGAGCGCTGGCGGCAGCGCTCCGGCAAGATGGCCATGATGCGGTGTGGCTGCGTCGTGCGGCCGATGCTTTGCAATGGGCCGATGCTGAACCATTCGACGCGATGCTGCTCGACCTCGGATTACCAGACGGCAATGGCCTCGATCTACTCCGCCACTTCCGCGCGGAAGGAAAAACTTTGCCGATTCTTGTGATCACTGCGCGCGACGGCATGCAAGACCGTTTGAGTGGATTGAATGTCGGCGCTGACGATTACCTAATCAAACCTTTCGCCACCGAAGAATTACTAGCGCGGTTGCGCGCGGTGGTACGGCGCTCCAGTGGTTGGAGCGATCCAAAAGAGTCCACGTGGACCATCAGAGATCTGACGCTCGATGAAAAACGTATGACGATTACGCGTGACAATCAACTAATCCCTTTATCCAAAACCGAATTCGCGCTGCTGCATACGCTGATGAAGCATGCTGACCGCGTATTGACACGCCAGGAAATTGAAACTTACGCGATGCTCCACGACGAAGGCCATGTACTGGACGTCCATATTTCCAAACTACGCAAGAAAATCGGTGAAGGATATATCCGCACTGTGCGCGGCATCGGTTACGTGGTCGAGAAATGAATACCGGCCGCCGCTCTTTGTTCGGAAGGATGTTGGCGAGTTTTATCGTCGTGATGTTATGCATCTGGGGCAGCGTTCTAGTGTGGAATATCTATCAAACCCAGACCGAACACAAAAGTAATACCGAGCAAGAAGCGAAAATTCTCGCGCAACAATTGCTGGCAATCTCGCAATCGCTTTCCGATCGTCCTGAAGATATCGGTATCGTCGCAAAAAAAATGATAGAAGCGCGCGACGGCTACTACACAGAAAACAATTTCTATGCGCCGCTGATCCAGATTCATATCTGGAAAAACGGCAATCTGTTATATGCATCCAAACCAGAACTGCCGGATAGCATTCCTGCCCATCCATCTGGTGATGCCAACCATGCACTGCCAATGAAAGGTTTATGGGTCGGATGGCAGGCGAGCGACGATGCATCCGGTATTACCGTGCATGTGATTCGCGAAGTGATCGGCCGCTACATCGTGACGATTTCTAGCGCAAGTTATTTCCTGCTACCACTGCTATATAGTTTTCCATTGATGCTGATCCCGGTTTTTCTGATGATCAGGGTTGGCTTGAGCCCATTGAAATCGATTGTCAGCCAGATCGAAGAACGATCAGCCTCCGACCTGACGCCATTAACAAGTTCACCCTACAAAGAATTATCGCCGTTGACCAGCTCAGTCAATCATTTGATGAAACGATTGCTGCAGCGGCTGGAGCGCGAAAAAGAATTTTTAGCTGATGCCGCACACGAATTGAAAACCCCGCTGGCCGTGATTCAGATCAACGCAGAAACACTGAACAAGAATCGTGATCCAGAACAACTGGAAGCGGCGGTTCGCGGTTTGAATCAAGGGGTGTCGCGTGCCACACATACGGTGCATCAGATGCTGGCGCTAGCGCGCTTCGATGCCGACCCCGACAACACGCCATTGCAAGCGATCGATCTGGTCGAATTGATACGCAGTCGCCTCGCCAGTGCCGCGCATAACGCGATGGTGCGTCAGATCGAGATTGAATTACAAGCGCCACCGCCATTCGAATTACCGATGAATCGAGAAAGCATGATTTCGTTAATCGATAATCTGATCGACAATGCGATCAAATATTCGCCAGCAAACAGCAAAATCATGGTGTCGATCACCAAAGAAGCAGATTTTGCTCGGCTGACCATCTCCGATCAAGGTCCGGGTATTCCGAAAGCATTACGCGACAAGGCGTTCGAACGATTTTTCCGCGTACCGGATCAGGAACAAGAAGGTAGCGGCCTCGGCTTGGCGATCGCCGAACGAGCGGCATTTATCAATCACGCGCGCATCCGGCTGGAAGCTGGTTCAGGTGGCAGTGGGTTGTCTGCCATCGTGGAATTTCATCCGATAACGGCGCCATCAGCATGAACCTGTGCTGATCTAACAACGTCGCGCCGTGCCGTCTACGCGTGCTCGACTTCCACTCGGTCACGCCCATTTTCCTTGGCCGCATGGAGTGCCGCGATTGCGCGTTTGATTCCCTCACCCAAATCTTCACCAGCAGTCAATTCCGAAATACCGAGACTGCAAGTGACGCGGATTCCATTGGGCCAAGTTCTGCTTGAAATCAGTTGCCGCAAATGCTCAGCCATCTCGGCCGCGGCCTGCACCGCTGTCAGCGGACAAACCAGCAGGAATTCTTCACCTCCCCAACGCGCCAGCAGATCATCATTCTGAATATGATCTTTGACCAGATTAGCGAGATTTTTCAATACCTGATCACCAGCGCTATGACTGTATTGATCATTGATTTGCTTGAAGTGGTCGATATCGATAAAAATCAGCGACATCGGGAATATCAGATCACTCTGTTTTTTCGCCAGTTCGAACAATTCATCGCCGAGACCTTTCGGATTCAGCATTCCGGTCAATGTGTCGTGTCGTGCCAACTTCGCAAAAATCTGTGTTTGCACACGAAGCGCTTCATTGATTCGTTTCAGCGATGCCTGCTGTCGACTGCTCGCCATCAGTGCACGATGCGCCAACGCGGCGTCTGCCAACAGATAGGCGATCATCACGATCACCCACGATGCAATAATCCCGAGACGGAATGCCGCTGGCGAAATCAGTTTTCCGTGAAACTCGATGTAATCCATCGTAATGCGATGAGGGCCAGCTACCAACGTGCCGCCAGTCGATATTTCGAGCACCGATACATTACTGAAATCGGTACCCAGATGTTCAATAGGTACCTTGTGGTTATTGGTCCACCATGACGCCACTGTGAAGCGTGACAAATCAATCTCAAGTGGCTGTGCATATAATCCCGGATCGTAAACCAGCTCCTGCACTTTCAACGTGGTCGGGTCTTTCAGGTTGGCGTAGGCGGGATTGAAATTGCGCACAAAGAAGCGCACCTGATGCTGCGTCTCCGGTCCTTCATAAGAAATTGCCAAGCGCACCGTATCGTATTTCGATAAATTAACGCCATCGGGTGGCTGCTTGAGCTTGATGGCCAATTCGCAATAAGGCCATTGATAGGCGACGCTGACGTCGCACTCCAATAGGAGTTTGCCATTTTCCCGCTTAAGAACAGAACGAGTTTGCCCGCCGTTGTCGCGATCATCAATCGCTTCCATCAATAATGGCGATTTCGCATCGATGCGCAATACTGAATTCATGCCATAGCGATGCCATAGCAACGCCAGCGCAGTGGCGATAATCAGTCCGATCAGTAACCGATGCAAATACTGCGTCTTCATCAAACATCTCCGTTATTTCCTATAGGCGCTGCATTCGGAAATCCGCGCTCTTTTGCTATCTGGCGCTTGAACTTTTTATACTTATTTTTAGCGGTGCAACTATATCCTGTTTTGTCGTGACCGCCTGTAACTGTCCTATTTGTCACGCAATAAATACCCAACCAATGTCTCGTTACGCACGATCATCGTTACGAAAATTGTGAAAAATCGGGGCGCCGCTTTTCAAAGAATGCGGTGAAAGCCTCTCTGGCTTCGGGCGCGCTCAGCATCGCAGAAAAAATGGCTATCTCTTCTTTTATTCTGGTATCCACTGCGTTTGAATCAGCAGCTTTCAGCAAACGTTTGGTGGCGCGCAACGAAGCTGGCGGTAATGCCACTAATTTTTTTGCCTGTGAATACGCGAATGGTAACAGTTGCTCCGTAGGCAGCAACTGATTGACCAGGCCACAGGCGTATGCCTCCTGCGCGGAAAATACTTCGCCCAATAATAATTTTTCTGCCGCCCGATGATAACCGGCGACTCGCGGCAGCAAGAAACTGGAGGCGAACTCAGGACATAGCCCGAGCTGGACGAAAGGCATAGATAACTTGGCCTCGGGCGCGGCATAGACTAGATCGCAATGCAGCAACAGCGTGGTTCCGATACCGATCGCATCGCCAGCGACCGCCGCCACCACCGGCTTAGCGGCACCACTCAACGCATGCATGAAGCGAAATACTGGCGCCGCCGCATCGCGTGGCGGATTTTTAACGAAATCTTCGAGATCATTGCCGGCACTGAATATCTCAGGTTTACCGACAAACAGAATGACGCGCACCGCGACATCATTTTCAGCATCTTCCAATGCCTGCGCCATCGACTGATACATCGCAGCCGTGATCGCATTTTTTTTAGTAGGGCGATTGAATTCAATCGTCAGAATTCCTTCGTTATTATCGATCAGCAGATCCATTCTTCCCCCTTACAGCATCACGCGTTCGACACTACATCCGTTCGTAAATTCCGGCCGCACCCATACCAGTCCCAACGCACATCGTCACCATACCGTATTTTAGGTTCTTGTTTCTGAGCGCATGAATCACCGTCGCAGAACGGATCGCACCAGTCGCGCCGAGCGGATGACCGAGCGCAATCGCGCCACCATACGGATTGACTTTCGATATATCGAGATTCAAATCCTTGATCACCGCCAGCGATTGCGCAGCGAACGCTTCATTCAACTCGATCCAGTCCAGCTGATCCTGTCTGAGGCCAGCCGCCTTCAGCGCAGCAGGAATCGCCTCTTTTGGTCCAATCCCCATGATCTCCGGTGGCACGCCGCGCACCGCGAATGAAACAAAGCGTGCCAGCGGTGTCAGGTTGAATTGCTTCAGAATTTTCTCGCTGACCAAAATCAACGCACCAGCACCATCTGACATTTGGGAACTGTTACCCGCAGTGACACTACCCCTAGCAGCGAACACCGGCTTCAGTTTCGCCAATACTTCGAGGCTAGTATCGGCGCGCGCGCCCTCATCTTGATTGACGGTACGCGTTTTGATATCGATTTCGCCAGTGGCCATATTGGGAAATTTCTCGATGATCTCAACTGGAAAAATTTCACCGAGACGTTCGCCCGGTTGCTGCGCGGCGATCGCTCTATGATGCGACATCAATGCAAACTCATCCTGCGCCTCACGCGAAATTTTCCATTGCTGTGCGACCTTTTCAGCGGTGATACCCATGCCGTAAGCCATGCCGATGTTTTCGTCGGTGAATATTTTCATGTTCATCGATGGATGATTTCCCATCATCGGCACCATCGACATCGATTCCGCGCCACCAGCGATAATCACATCTGATTCACCGACACGAATACGATCAGCGGCCATCGCCACCGCCGTGATGCCGGAAGCGCAATAACGATTGACGGTTACGCCACCTACCGTTTTCGGCAAACCTGCCAACAGCACTGCCATCCGCGCAAAATTCAACCCCTGTTCCGCTTCTGGAAACGCACAACCGATAATCGCATCTTCAATCACGTTCGGATCGAGCGTTGGTACTTGCGCCAGTGCCGCTTGGATCGCATAGGTCAGCAGATCATCGGGGCGCATGTGCCTGAACATCCCGCGCGGCGCCTTCCCGATCGGCGAACGAACCGCGGCGACAACATAGGCTTCCTGCAATTGCTTGGTCATTCTCTGCTCCTTGTTAATTCTCTTTACCGCATCAGCGGCAGAGAGTAAAGGTGAGGGTCATGTGATCCAACTCCTGCGATGAATCAACCTTCGTTTTTCCTCACTCCAACCCTCTCACACTAATGCGGGAGAGGGAGCTTTTTTAGTTGCGAACAGGTTTGCCAGTCTGCATCATGCCCATGATGCGTTCCTGTGTTTTCGGATTTTTCAGCAACTCCATGAACGCCTTGCGCTCATGATCGAGTAGCCATTGTTCGTTAACCATACTGCCCGGCTCGACATCGCCGCCACATACGATCTCCGCGATCATCGAGCCCAATTTGAAATCATGTGCAGAGATAAAACCACCATCACGCATATTGACCAATTGCCCCAGAATGTTCGCGATACCGTAACGGCCAACGACCGGTATTGGCGCTTTCAATGGCGGACGATAACCGGCATCGAACAATGCGCGTGCTTCGACTTTGGCGACATGCAGCAACTCGTATGGATTGAATACGATCACATCGCTGCGCGACAAATAGCCCATTGCCTGTGCCTCGAGCGCGGATTTGGACACGACTGCGGTAGCCACATTCAGGTAGCGGTCTTTCAGGAACTGCAGGATGTCGTTGCCTTGCGCATCGGCTGCCGCGCGCAACGCGATTTCCTTCAGCCCGCCACCAGCCGGCACCAAGCCAACGCCGACTTCCACCAACCCGATATACGATTCAAGCGATGCGACGCGTTTCGCCGCATGCAGCAGCATTTCGCAACCACCACCCAACGCCAGCCCGGCCACCGCCATCACCACTGGCACATTTGCATATTTCAATGACTGATGCGTATTTTGCAAACGCGAGACTTCCGGCTCAATCGCCGATGTCCCACCCGACATAAACAGCGGTAGCATCGATTGCAGATCAGCACCAGCGGAGAACGCGCCACCTTCTGCCGCATCCGCCTGCCAGATCACCAAGCCCTTGTAGTTTTTCTCTGCTTCGGTAATGGCGCGGTTAATCCCATCGACCACACCAGGACCGATCACATGCATCTTGGTCTTGCTGGACAAGATCAGCACTTCGTCGTTCTGATGCCAGAGCCGTACCGATTCATCTTCAAACACGGTGACGCCCGCAGTGCGTCCATCCGGCACTGCAGCGCCCAACACCGGCGCACGGAATGCCTGGCGCTGATATACCGGCAGCGTCGAGCGCGGCACGTTTGCTTGCTTCTTCGGCGAATACGAACCGTCGGCGGCATGAACGCCCGTTCTTCCATCAAACACCCACGCGGGCAACGGCGCGTTCGATAGTGCCTTACCGGCATCGATATCTTCCTTGACCCAAGTGGCAACTTGCTGCCAGCCCGCTGCTTGCCAAATTTCAAACGGGCCAAGATTCCAGCCGAAACCCCAACGCATCGCGAAATCGATATCACGTGCATTGTCGGCGATCACTTCCAAATGCACTGCGATGTAATGAAACGCATCGCGAAAAATTGCCCACAGAAATTGAGCCTGCGGGTTATTCGATTCGCGCAAGGTCTTCATCCGCTTGACCGCATCTTTTTCTTTCAAGATACGCCCCACCAGATCATCGGCCTTGCCGCCGCCCGGCACATAATCCATCTTCGCCGCATCAAGCCGCAGAATATCCTTACCAACTTTTTTGTAAAACCCGGCACCGGACTTCTGCCCCAGCGCTTTAGTGGCGATCAGTTTTTCCAACACCTCGGGAGTTTTTCCAACACCTCGGGTATCTTATAGATCGCTGCGAACGGATCATCCGGCAAAGTATCTTGCATGGTTTTGATCACATGACCCATCGTATCGAGCCCGACCACATCCGCAGTGCGGAAAGTTCCCGATTTCGCACGGCCCAATTTGGCGCCGGTGAGATCATCAACCACATCAACACTCAACCCAAATTTCTCAGCTTCGTATATCGTCGCCAACATGCCGAAAATGCCGACGCGGTTGGCGATGAAGTTCGGCGTATCGAAAGCGCGTACCACGCCCTTACCCAAGGTCGACGTCAGAAACGTTTCGAGCTGGTCGAGAATTTCTGGCTTGGTCGCCGCAGTCGGAATCAGTTCGACCAGATGCATGTAGCGCGGTGGATTGAAAAAGTGTACGCCGCAAAAACGTGATTTCAATTCGGCATCGAAGCCTTCCGATAACGCCGTGATCGACAACCCGGATGTGTTGGAAGCAAAAATCGCATTCGATCCGATATGCGGCGCGACTTTTTTATACAGATCATGTTTCCAATCCATCCGCTCTGCAATCGCTTCGATGATCACATCGCATTCACTCAACAACGCGAGATCATCTTCGTAATTCGCCGCCTGTAACAGCGCCGCATCGGCTTTGCTGCCGAGTGGCGCGGGGCTGAGCTTTTTCAAGTTTTCGATTGCACGCAACACAATTCCATTCTTCGATCCTTCTTTGGCAGGCAGATCGAACAGCACCACCGGCACTTTCGCGTTCACGCAATGCGCAGCGATCTGTGCGCCCATCACACCGGCACCGAGTACCGCAACTTTTCTGACAATAAAATTCGACATCTCTGATCCTTTAAGTTCTCAATAAGTATCCCCCGGCAAAGCCGGGGGTTTTATTACTTGAGCGCCTCAAAGGCGCTGATAACCCATGAGCCGCCTAAAGGCGGCTATAGCCCTAGTTTCATTTGGTCGTAACGTTCGTCCTCAAGCTCCTGATTACGAATGTACGCCCGTACCATCTCTTCATCCAGTCCCACCGTCGATACAAAGTAGCCTCTTGCCCAGAATACTTCTCCAGTGAAGTTCCTCTGCCGGCCTCCAAAATGTCGCGCGATCGAAATCGCGCTCTTCCCTTTGATGTATCCCACCGCATTTGATACCGAAAGCTTCGGCGGTATGCTCAAACACATATGAACATGGTCAACCATCAGATGGCCTTCGACTACCTTGCACTCCCTTTGCTGCGCCAGCTCCCGAAATATCTCTCCAAGGTTCTTACGCAATGCTCCGTATATCGTTTTCTTACGTCGCTTCGGGATAAACACCACGTGATATTTGCAGTCCCATCTCGTGTGGCTCAAACTTTGATACTCTTTCATCTTGAAACTCCTTCTTTGGTAGAGATAGAAGTTTCAAAGCGACCGACGTATAGGTCAAACCTTGGTGAGTCCCCCGGCAAAGCCGGGGGATTACCTTATTAATTCAAATTGTTGCGCCAACTGGAATCGCCTTATCAGGCGCTCGGTATTATCGGTGGTTTGAGCTGGAGTTGAGCGCCAGTACAGGTGCCTTTTCGACG
>CAJDWW010000063.1_pt1 | contig 9749 bp, 10 predicted proteins | sample 7391721 | NCBI WGS metagenome assembly CAJDWW01 (sample SAMEA7055731, study PRJEB34461) | soil metagenome | biome: terrestrial ecosystem; feature: Peninsula; material: soil | place: Antarctica | collected 2016
CGCTCGCGCTGGCGGTAAGAAGCGATCGCATCATCAAGTGCGGCGGCGTCGAAATCGGGCCAGAAAGTATCGGTGAAATACAATTCGGTATAAGCCAGTTGCCACATTAGGAAATTGGAAATTCGCTGCTCGCCTCCGGTACGAATGAAAAGATCCGGTTCCGGTGCATACGCCATTGATAGATGCGGCGCCAGCTGTTCTTCACTGAAATCCGTTGCCTGACGATTTTCTGCAACCATCTTGCCGACCGCTTGCATCACATCCCAGCGTCCACCGTAATTAGCGCAGACCGTCACTGTCAGACGAGTATTATTCGCCGTTTTACGCTCCGCATCGGCAATTAGTTTCTGTAGCTTGTCATCGAAACGACTCAAATCGCCGACTACTTTGAGACGAATACCATTCGCATGCATCTTTCCCACTTCACGTTCCAATGCGGCCACAAACAGCTTCATCAGTAGCGAGACTTCTTCCGCCGGACGTCGCCAGTTTTCAGAGCTGAACGCAAACAACGTCAGAAATCCGACGCCACGTTCCGCACAATTCTCGACGATGCTGCGTACCGTTTCCACGCCTTTCATATGCCCCGCCACGCGCGGCAGAAAGCGTCTCGTCGCCCAACGGCCATTGCCATCCATGATGATGGCAATATGCCGTGGCACCGCCGGAGCTTCGGATATTTCCTGCGTCGAACTGGAGTGCGTCATGAATTCATGGATTACAGTTTGATAAAGTGAGTGACTGAAAAAACGACGGGCGCTCTACACCGTCATAATTTCCTTTTCCTTTTCTGCAACCAGCTTATCAACCTCGATCACGAAACGGTCGGTCAATTTTTGTACTTCATCTTGCGCGCGGCGCTCATCATCTTCAGAGCATTCCTTGTCTTTCAGAAGTTTTTTCAGCATTTCGTTGGCATCACGTCGGATATTGCGGATCGCGATTTTGCTATCTTCCGATTCGCCCTTGACCATCTTCACAATCTCCTTGCGGCGCTCTTCCGTCAGCGCCGGCGTCGGCACCCGAATCATGTCACCTTGCGTCGAAGGATTGAACCCTTTTCTGTTCGGCGCTTTTCTTGACATCAGCCACAGTCATTTTTCTCTCCTGAATGCAAATAATTCTATACGTGAACCAGCGTGCCTTCGTTCTCGCCCAGCACTACGCGAAGTAATGCACCTGGCTTGACGATCGAAAATACCTTGATCGGCAATTTCTGATCGCGACACAGCGCGAATGCGGTCGCGTCCATCACCTGCAAGCGCTTGGCAATAACTTCATCGAACGAAATCATCTCATAACGCGTGGCCGTCTTGTCCTTGTTGGGATCTGCACTATAAACACCGTCAACCTTGGTCGCCTTAAGCACAATTTCAGCGCCAATTTCCGAACCGCGTAGCGCCGCTGCTGTATCTGTCGTAAAAAATGGATTACCGGTACCCGCGGCGAACACCACAATTTTTCCTTCTTCCAAATACTGCAACGCCTTAGGTCGCACGTAAGGTTCGACCACCTGCTCAATACCAATCGCCGACATCACCCGTGCCGTCATCCCTGCCTGACGCATCGCATCAGCCAACGCCAGCGAATTCATTACGGTCGCCAGCATCCCCATGTAATCGGCAGTGGCGCGATCCATACCTTGCGCACCTGGCGCCACGCCACGGAAAATATTTCCGCCACCGATCACGATTGCCAGCTCGACGCCGAGCTCGGCCACCTCAGAAACATCAGCGACCATTCTCTCGATGGTCGCACGATTAATGCCATATGCATCATCGCCCATCAGTGCTTCGCCGGATAATTTGAGAAGCACACGTTTGTAAGCTGGTTTTGTCATGAACTAATTTCCTTGTGACGATCAGGCGTATCGATATAACGAATAAGCGATTTTATGATGATTCACTGCGCTGTTGAAAAAACGGGCCTTTCGGCCCGCTTGGTGTTCCGCTTAAGCTTGCTTGGCGGCCGCGACCTGTGCGGCAACTTCCGCAGCAAAGTCATCCTGTCGCTTCTCAATCCCTTCGCCCACCACATACAACGTGAATGCCTTCACTTGAGTGCTCGCCGCTTTCAGCATTTGTTCGACCGTTTGCTTATCGTTTTTCACGAAAGACTGATTGAACAACGACACTTCTTTCAGGTATTTTTGCACTGAACCTTCGACCATTCTCGCAACGATATCTGCGGGCTTGCCGGATTCAGCTGCCTTTTGTGACGCAATCGAACGTTCTTTCTCGATCAAATTTGCTGGCACCTGATCCAGTGATAATGATACCGGTTTCATTGCCGCGATGTGCATCGCGACATCCTTGCCGACCTGTTCGTTATCACCTTCATATTCCACCATGACGCCGATCCGCGTGCCATGCAACCAGCGCCGCACGTACTTCATCGACTGTTTTGCCATCCAACGGCAATGCTGACAACGCCGCCACATCAGCTGGATTTTTTTCTGCGATCAGTTTTGCGCAAGTATTGACCAGCGCGATGAAATCATCGTTCTTGGTAACGAAATCAGTTTCGCAATTGACTTCCACCAATGCGCCAACGCCGCCTGAAATATATGCAGCGATCACGCCTTCTGCGGTCACACGTGACGATGCTTTGGATGCTTTGCTACCCAATTTCACGCGCAGAATTTCCTCCGCACGCTCCATATCACCTTCCGCTTCCGTCAACGCTTTCTTACACTCCATCATTGGCGCATCGGTTTTTGCGCGCAGTTCACCTACCATTGCAGCAGTAACTCCAGCCATCATGTTCTCCTAACTTGGTTGATGCCGTTCCCAGCATCGATAAATCGAAATAGATAAAACCTGCTCGAAAAAAAGGGGCTAACGATTGTTGCCCCTTTTTGAAGCCTGGCAATCAGCGCAGGTTTACGCGCCTTCGCTGACCTCGACGAATTCATCGTTACCGCTCTTGACCGCTTCCAGCACTTCAGTCGTCGCATTCGCACGGCCTTCGAGGATCGCGTCAGCGACACCACGCGCATACAGCGTGATCGCCTTCGACGAATCGTCGTTACCTGGAATGACATAAGTGATGCCATCAGGATTGTGATTGGTATCGACGACACCGATCACTGGAATTCCCAGTTTTGTTGCTTCAGTGATGGTGCCTTTGTGATAGCCGACGTCAATCACGAAAATCGCATCCGGAACGCCGTTCATATCCTTGATGCCACCAATCGATTTTTGCAACTTGATCATCTCACGATGGAACATCAATCCTTCTTTCTTGCTCAGTTTTTCAACCGAACCATCAGCGATTGACGCTTCCATTTCCTTCAGACGCTTGATCGACGTCTTGATGGTTTTGAAATTAGTCAGCATGCCGCCCAACCAACGTTGATCCACATAAGGCATGCCAGCGCGTTGCGCTTCAGCAGCCATGATCTCGCGCGCTTGGCGCTTAGTACCTACCATCAGCACCGTGCCGCGATTCGATGACAACTGGCGAATATATTTCATCGCATCCTGGTACATAGCCAGGGTTTTTTCCAAGTTGACGATATGAATTTTATTGCGATGGCCGAAAATATAAGGCGCCATCTTAGGGTTCCAGAAGCGGGTTTGGTGGCCAAAATGGACACCGGCTTCCAGCATTTCACGCATAGTAACGGACATGATTTTCTCCAGGGTTAGGTCTGGAATCCGTTCAGTCACTCGTCACGCTTGATACGCGCCGAGCACCCTTGTTGAACGAATTCGCGATTTACAAAAAACTCGCCCGGGAACCTTCCCGAGCTAGCCAGCGATTATAGCGTAAAACCATCGACTCTCTCAAGCTCCGTTAACGCCTGTTTGGCAAGTAATATCATTCCGTACGGAAAAAGTGCCGATTAGGATCAGGGCAAACCGGCGCTCACAAACTCACGATAGAAGCGGCCTGCTGCGAAGCATTGAGGCGTCGACTATAATTCCTGTTCCGTCGGCCTTTGCCGACTTTCATCTGTTTTGGCACCTCATGGCAAACATTTCCATCAAATCCGCCGAAGATATCGAAGGGATGCGTATCGCTGGCAAGCTTGGCGCAGAAGTTCTCGATTTCATCACTCCCTATGTCAAACCCGGCGTCACCACTGGCGAGCTCGATCGCCTGTGCCACGAATACATGACGGATGTACAGCACACGATCCCCGCTCCGCTCAATTATTGCCCACCTGGCTACACGCCATATCCGAAAGCGATCTGCACTTCGGTTAATGACGTTGTGTGCCACGGCATTCCCGGCGACAAGGTGCTGAAAAACGGCGATGTCGTCAATCTTGATATCACCGTCATCAAACACGGTTATCACGGCGACACCAGTCGCATGTTTTTCGTCGGCGAGCCATCGATCATGGCAAGGCGCCTGACTGAAATTACTTATGAATGCATGTGGCTCGGCATTTCGAAAATCAAGCCCGGCGCCCATCTCGGCGATATCGGCTACGTGATTCAGCAATACGCGGAAAAAGCCGGCTACAGTGTAGTCCGCGAATTCTGTGGCCACGGTATCGGCAAAGTATTTCATGAAGAGCCGCAAGTGCTGCATTACGGCCGACCGGGAACGCTAGAAGAACTAGTCGCCGGAATGATTTTTACCGTCGAACCAATGATCAATACCGGTCGCCGCGATATCCGTGAAATGCCCGACGGCTGGACCATCAAAACCAAAGACCACAGCCTGTCGGCGCAATGGGAACACACGGTGCTGGTGACGGAATCCGGCTATGAAGTGCTGACGGTCTCTCCCGGCATGCCAGCGCCACCGGCATTCATCCAGCAAGCTCACGTCACCGGCTAGACATGCCCGCTACGCTCGCGCTGACACTCAAAGAACAAATCAAGGCCGAGCGTCAAAAAATCATCGAGACTTTCCAAGCTGATGGCAAGCCTGAAAAGTTACTGACTGGCTTGCGGCAAGCGGTCGATGCCGCATTGACGCAAGCATGGCAGTCGTTTGATTTCCCACCCGATTCATCGTTGGTAGCGGTCGGTGGTTATGGTCGCGGCGAACTGTTTCCCTATTCCGACGTCGATGTGCTGATTTTGCTGAATGGCGCCGTTGACAATGTGATGCAAGCGAAGCTTGAAACACTGGTGCAATTGCTGTGGGATATCGGTCTGGAAATGGGGCACAGCATTCGTACCATCGACGAATGCCTGATTGAAGCGGCCGCCGACATCACGGTGCAGACCAGCCTGCTCGAAGCGCGTCTGGTCACAGGCAATGCGGCTCTCTTTCACACATTGCAGCAACGCTGTGATTTGGCGATGGACGCATGCGCGTTCTTCCGTGCAAAGACGATGGAAATGCGCCAGCGTCACGCGAAATACGAAGATACGCCTTACAGCTTGGAACCCAATTGCAAGGAAAGCCCGGGCGGCCTGCGCGATCTTCAAGTCATCGTGTGGGTGACCAAAGCGGCCAAGCTCGGCAATTCGTGGGAAGAGCTTGCCGCGCGCGAGTTGTTGACCCCGACCGAAGCGCGTCAGCTGACTGAAAAAGAACGCATCATTAAAAGTATTCGCATTCGTTTGCATCTTCACGCACAACGCCATGAAGATCGTTTGGTATTTGATTTGCAAACGCCAGTAGCGGAAACATTCGGCTACAAGACGACGCCAGAACGTCGTGCGAGTGAGTACATGATGCAGCATTACTACCTTGCCGCAAAAGCGATCACGCAATTGAATGTGATCCTGCTGCAAAATATCGAAGCACGACTGTTTCCACAACCGGTGTCAATCCAGCCGATCAATGCGCGCTTCAACATCGTCAACGGCATGATCGATATCGCCGACGACAATACTTTCGAAGCCACGCCTTCGGCGATGCTGGAAGTATTTCTGCTGCTCGGACAGCACGAAGGAATCAACAGCATGACTGCGCGCACGCTGCGCCAACTATGGCATGCGCGTTTCAAAATTGATCGAAAATTTCGTCATGATCCAGCCAATCGCGCACTGTTTTTGGAAATCATCCAGTCGCCACGCGGCATCACACATATGCTGCGCGATATGAATCAGACTAGCGTGTTGGGTCGCTACCTGCCGGACTTTCGCCACATCGTCGGTCAGATGCAGCACGACCTGTTTCATGTCTATACCGTCGATCAGCACATCCTGATGGTGGTGCGTAATGTGCGTCGCTTCACGCTGCCTGAGCATGCTCATGAATATCCATTTTGCAGTCAGCTAATCGCCAATTTTTCCAAGCCGTGGCTGCTGTATATCGCTGCACTGTTCCATGATATTGCTAAGGGGCGCGGTGGTGATCATTCAAAACTCGGCATGGAAGACGCGCAACAATTTTGCACCGATCACGAACTATCTGATGAAGATACCGAACTGGTCGTTTTCCTAGTTGGCCAGCATTTGACGATGTCTCAGGTCGCGCAGAAAAATGATTTATCCGATATCGAAGTGATCCGCGATTTTTCCGAGTTGGTCAAAGATGAACGTCATCTGACTGCACTTTATTTGCTGACGGTTGCCGACATTCGCGGCACCAGTCCCAAAGTGTGGAATGCATGGAAAGGCAAGCTACTGGAAGATTTGTATCGCTTGACGCTGCGCGTATTAGGTGGCGAAACACCGTCGGCCGACCGTGAACTGAAAAATCGTCAAGATGACGCACTCAAAACCTTACGACTCTATGGCTTACCCGAACAATCGCACCAACGGCTGTGGCATGAACTTGATGTTGGCTATTTTCTACGACACGATGCATCCGATATCGCATGGCAGACGCGCGCACTGTACGCCAAGGTAGATAGCGACACGCCGGTCGTCAAATGTCGGTTAGCGCCAATTGGTGAAGGTTTGCAAATTACTGTGTATGCGAAAGACCAACCCGATCTATTCGCACGCCTGTGCAGCTATTTCGCACATAAGAATTTTAGTATTCTCGATGCAAAAATTCACACCACACGGCACGGTTATGCGCTCGATACCTTCCTCGCTATCGCGCCGCTGTTCGCCAATAGCTACCGCGACATCATCAATCTGGTCGAACACGAACTGACGCAACTGCTGCAAGCACAGGCGCCATTACCACCACTTGGAAAAGCCCGTTTATCACGTCTATCGCGCACGTTCCCGGTGATTCCCACCGTCGATCTGCGGCCAGATGAACGCGGCCAATATTATTTGCTATCGGTATCCGCCAATGACCGAAACGGCTTGCTGTACGCGATCGCCAGTGTGCTGGCAAAGTACAAGATCAACCTGCATACCGCAAAAATCATGACATTGGGCGAGCGAGTCGAAGACGTATTTTTAATCGACGGTGTGGCACTCAATAATCCACGCAGCCAGATTCAACTGGAAACCGATTTACTGGAAGTGCTCCACGTGTAAACGCGATCACATATTCACCTTTCTCGTAGCGACATTTTTGACGGCGCTGCGTGTCTGCGCGAAAATGATCATCTTGAAATAAACAACCTAGCTGCATCTGAATAACTCATCTCCCTCAAGCACCACTATGGAACCTTTACGCCTCTCCAAACGCATGTCCGAACTCGGACTCTGTTCTCGTCGTGAAGCCGATGAATGGATAGAACGCGGCTGGGTCCGTGTCGACGGCATCGTGGTTTCGCAGCTAGGCAGTAAAGTATTACCGCATCAGAAAATCAGCATCGAACGTCAGGCCAGCGCCGAACAATCGAAACGTGTCACTATTCTCATCAATAAACCGATCGGCTATGTCAGCGGCCAAGCTGAAGATGGCTATCAACCCGCAGTCACTTTGGTAAAACCGGAAACCCGCTGGAAGGAAGACCACGCAGACCAACATTTTCATCCAACGCAATTGCGCAGTTTGGTGCCAGCAGGACGCCTCGACATCGACTCCACCGGCTTACTGGTATTGACCCAAGATGGCCGTGTCGCCAAGCATCTGATCGGTGCGGATACCTCGGTTGAAAAAGAATATCTGGTACGTGTGCAATACACGAAGCCAGGCAAGCTGCCGGACAACGAGCTGCGCCGACTCAATCATGGCTTGTCACTCGATGGCAAACCACTACTACCTGCAAAAGTAAGTTGGCAGAACGACGATCAATTGCGCTTCATTCTAAGAGAAGGAAAAAAACGGCAGATTCGGAGGATGTGCGAAGCAGTGGGATTGCGCGTGATCGGTCTCAAACGAGTGAGGATTGGTGGCGTCAGATTGGGCGATTTACCAATTGGCGAGTGGCGGTATTTGAGGGTGGATGAGCAGTTTTGAAAATGACCGAGGGTGGACACCGAAGGCGATAACAATATAAAACTGCGCCGACAAAATTTTAGTAAGTCTTTCGATATGAGCGAGACTTACATCGCCTAAGAAAGCGCGTTACTCTTGCGTGGGGTTCAAAGTTGCCCCGGCATCGCCATGCGCAGCGCCAGACTGGCCATGATCCAGATCGTGCCCATCACCATGATGCCTAGTAGCAGCGCCGAAAATACGATCAACTGTAGATCGTCACGCTTTTGTTTGAAGCCGATGTGCAGGAAGAAGCGAAAATGCACTAGCATCTGCGCCAGCGCAAAGACGCCGATTGCTATCAGTAACGAGTTCCTTGGCATAACATCCCACTGCACCAGCGCAAACGGTATCAATGTCAGCAGCAGAGCCAGACCGATGCCCCAGATGTAGGAGTGGAATTCCTTGCGTTCATCCGTGCCCTGTTCAGTTTGAGTTTCGCTATCGCGTGTTGGTGTGTCTTTCATATCAACCCCGCCAAGTAAACTACTGAGAAGATCGCGATCCAGATAATGTCCAGAAAATGCCAGAACAGCGCTAGGCGCATGATGCCTAGCTTGGTTTGGATGTCCGTGCCGTAGCGAGCGATTTGTCCCAGCAAAGCCATCAGCCACAGACAACCGGCCATCACATGAAGGCCATGCAATGGCACCAAGTCGAAGAACGCTGATAAGAAGCCGCTGCGACTGGGCACGCCGCCTTTGGCGAACATGCTGCCGAAGTCATGTAGTTCGAGGCCGAGGAAAACCATGCCCAGCACCAGCGTCAACGACATCCAGCCAATCAGCCGAGCTTGACCGTGCTGGTATTTCAGCGCCAGCGAGGCCATACCAAAGGTGAAGCTACTCGCCAGCAGCAATATCGTCTCGATGAAAGCGCTATTGATGTCGTACAGATCACGCGGCCCCGGTCCACCCGCGGTGGCATGTACCGAGGTGACGTAGGTGGCAAATACCATACCGAACAGGATGGCATCACTCATCAAGAACACCCAAAAGCCGAACATCATGGTTTCGGCGGCTTTGTCAGCCTCGCCATGCGCGGCACCTAGATTCAAACCGGGATGCTTGATGGCTGGCTGGTTGATGCTATGGTTCGATTCGGTCATGGTATTCCTCCATCCGCCGCTTGCAGCGCCAGCCCCTCATTGGCTGAACTGCATTCGTCGGCGCGCGAGATGGCCGTGGCTGTACTTGCTGCGCCGGGATGATGCGCGTTGTGTCGCGTGCGAAACCACGAATAACCATGCTCATGATCGCTGCCAGCAACGCAATGATCACCAGCCACCAGATTTGCCAGACTAGGCCGAAGGCCAGAGCGAAACCGATCACTGCGATGGTCGGCCCCATCGCACTGTTTTTCGGTAGTTCGATGTCAGCATAGGTTTCTGGTCGCAGATAGGCTCGGCGGTTTTCCTTCGCGGTGGTGAACGCATCGCGACCTTCGACCACCGGAATCACGGCGAAATTGTACTCGGGCGGCGGTGCGGAACTCGCCCATTCAAGGCT
>CAJDWW010000051.1_pt1 | contig 9671 bp, 7 predicted proteins | sample 7391721 | NCBI WGS metagenome assembly CAJDWW01 (sample SAMEA7055731, study PRJEB34461) | soil metagenome | biome: terrestrial ecosystem; feature: Peninsula; material: soil | place: Antarctica | collected 2016
TGGTATGAGTGGTAGTTGGGATGGCGTGAAAATATGGTGGCCGGAGACCGAGAAATTTCTAAAGAAAATTGGCATGCCGACCGAGCAAGTGATCGCATTGATCAATGAAAATCACATTCCTAAAACAGACTACGCGGCGCTCGATAATATCGAAGCGGTTCCCTATTTGAAAGATAAAGGGCGCGACGCCTATCGCACTTTCCTCGCTAAGTCGATGCCGCGTGCATTCGCGTTGTCTTCCACTGGCGCATGGAGTTGGGCAGAAGACGGTGATGATCCGGCAGAAGAAGTGATCGCTAACTGTGAAAAACACAGCGCAGCGCCGTGCAAGCTGTATGCGGTTAATGGCGATGTGGTGTGGACAGACAATGCGACGCAGATGGTGGCAGCGACCTCAGGAGCCAAGGAAACTACCGGAAAATAAGTCAGTAAACTCACTGTCGAAAAGGCTAAAAAAGCAGTTTAATCGCCCCGGAAATTTTGCTTCTTGCGTTGTGCGAATACGCTATGCCGGTTCCTATACATCATACATTTGCCATCCGCGCGAACGCTCCACCGCCCGTCGCCAGATCGTGAGCCGTTGTTCTCGTTCAGGCGCAGACATGCGAGGCTCGAAGCAGCGTTCCATCCGCCATTGCGCGGCGATTTCTTGCTGCGATGACCAGTAACCGACCGCTAGTCCCGCCAGATAAGCGGCGCCGAGTGCGGTCGTTTCGGTGATAACAGGCCGCACTACTGGTACGCCAAGGATATCGGCTTGAAACTGCATTAATAAATCGTTGCGTGCGGCACCGCCATCGACTCGTAATTCCTTTAATTGAATTGCTGAATCTTTTTGCATCGCTTCCAGTACGTCGGCACTTTGATAGGCGATGCTTTCCAGTGCAGCTCGGGCAATATGGGCTTTGGTCGAACCGCGTGTCAGGCCGAGAATCGTGCCGCGCGCATACGGATCCCAGTACGGTGCGCCCAAGCCTGCGAACGCGGGTACGAAAAGTACGCCACCGTTATCAGGCACGCTGGCCGCAAGCGCCTCGACGTCCGATGATTTTTCGATAATGCCAAGGCTGTCGCGCAACCATTGCACGGTCGCGCCAGCCATGAAGACACTGCCTTCGAGCATGTAGTCGGTGCGCTCGCTTGTTCCTTGGTGGAGCGTCCAGCCGATAGTGGTCAGTAGCCGGTTGTTCGATGTCACCGCCTGTTGTCCGGTATTCATCAGCATGAAGCAGCCAGTTCCGTAAGTATTTTTCGCCATCCCAGGAAAATGACAGGCTTGGCCGAAAGTGGCGGCTTGCTGATCACCGGCAATGCCGGCCAGTGGAACGGCGGTTCCCAGTAATGCCTTATCGGTATGCGCGACGATGCCGCTGCTGGCGACGACTTGCGGCAATAGCGAACGCGGCACATTGAGGATCGCCAGTAGCTCGTCATCCCATTGTCGCGTGTGGATATCGAACATCAGCGTGCGCGACGCATTACTGGTGTCGGTCACATGTGCGCCGCTCAGTTTGAAGATCAGCCATGAATCAATGGTGCCAAACGCCAGTTCGCCGCGCTCGGCGGCGTCGCGCGCGCCGGATACATGATCGAGCAGCCAGCGCAGTTTGGTACCGGAAAAATACGGGTCGAGTACGAGGCCAGTTTTTTGCTGGAACAGATCAGCCTTGCCTTCGGCACGTAGCTGTTCGCATAACTCTGCAGTACGTCGATCTTGCCACACGATCGCGGGCGCGATCGGCTTGCCGCTGCGGCGGTTCCATACCACCGTGGTTTCGCGCTGATTGGTGATGCCAATCGCGGCGATGTCGGTTGCGGCAATGTGGTTTTCGTGCAGCACTTGTTGCACCACCCTTAACTGGGTTTGCCAGATTTCTTCGGCATCGTGTTCGACCCAGCCCGGTTGCGCGAATATCTGACGAAATTCACATTGCGCAGTGCCTCGGATGGCGCCGGCATGATCAAACAGGATTGCGCGCGAGCTGGTGGTGCCTTGATCGAGCGCGAGGATGAATTTTTCTGACATGTGTCGAGTGTGCTGATGACGGTTGGAATACGGTTTTACAGAACGAGATAGCTTCATCGAAAACCCCGAAGCACGCATCGAACTGTGCTATCGATTAAAGCGTTTGTCGAGCCACGCCTCCAGCGTTGCATCCGTTCCTGGTGGCAGATGCAAACCAAGTTTGGAGCGCCGCCACAGAATATCTTCGGCACGCGTCGCCCATTCGTTTCGCACTAGATATTCGATTTCGACTTCAAATAAGCCAGGTGCAATTTCTTTTCCCATATCGTCGAGTGACTGTCGCCCCGCGAGTAACGAAGTAATTCGCGAGCCATACGCATGCGCGTAACGTGCGACCAGCTCTTTTGGAAGCCATGCAGTGTCAGCCTGCAGGCGGCGTACGAATGCATCGAATTCCAGCACCGAGCGATTTTGCGGCTCAGCGCCAAAAATGTCGCCACCCGGCAAACAGGCGTTGCCGGTCCAGTGGCCATGATGATTCGATAGTGATGGCGCGATCAGATCAACCGCTTGTTCTGCCAGTTTACGGAAAGTGGTGATTTTGCCGCCGAAGATCGACAGTAGCGGTGCGCCGTCATTATCAAACTCGAAGCGGTAGTCGCGAGTGATCGCGGACGCGTTTGCGTGTTCATCGTCAACCAGCGGCCGCACGCCGGAGTATGACCACACGACGTCTTCGGGTGTGATCGATTTGTTGAAATAGTGGTTCGACAGCGCGCACAGATAATCGATCTCACCATCATCGATAGCAACTTGATCGGCACTGCCGTGATAATCGAGATCGGTAGTACCGATTAATGTGAAATCATGTTCATAGGGGATTGCAAAGACGATGCGCCCATCTGGATGTTGGAAAATATAAGCATCGGAATGTGCAAACAGCGATTTGACGACGATATGGCTACCCTTGACCAGCCGCACCGCACGAGATGCCGAGTGATGCGCGGCGACTTGTAGAAATTGCACCACCCACGGCCCACTGGCATTGACGATACAGCGCGCAGTAACATCGATCACGCCGGATGCGTCACGTAAGGTTGCTTGCCAATGGTTGCCGTGCTGGTGCGCCGATTTGCAGCAGGTGCGCGTCAGAATCGTCGCGCCTTTTTCCGCAGCATCGAGTGCGTTCGCAACCACCAGCCGCGCATCATCAACCCAGCCATCGGAATACGCGAAGCCACGAGTGAAATTCTGTTTGAGGGGTTTACCTGCCGGATGGCGACGCAAATCAATCGCTCCCGAACCGGGCAATAGCTCGCGCCGCGCCAGACAGTCATACAACAGCATGCCAGCGCGTATCATCCATGCCGGTCGCTGCCCGGCATCATGCGGCATCACGAAACGTAGCGGCCGCATCAGATGCGGCGCACTGCGCAATAAGACTTCGCGCTCGATCAACGCCTTGCGCACCAAGCTGAATTCATAGTGTTCGAGATAGCGTAAGCCGCCGTGAATCAGCTTGGTCGATGCGGATGACGTGTGAGACGCAAGATCATCCTTTTCACACAACACGACGTTCAATCCGCGTCCGGCGGCGTCGCGCGCGATGCCGGTGCCATTGATGCCACCACCAATCACCAGCACGTCACATTCGATGTGTTGCTGCCTGCTCATCCCGGTTCCTCGATTGATTTCATGCGTTGATTGCCTCCAGCGTCAAGAGCTTCTACCATAGGAAAACAATCTCGCCTCTCAGCGAGAAAATAGTACATTGCCATCAAGTGAGCCGCTGCAATCGCATTGCTTGATCAGGAAAATAACGCGCACACTCAGGTAAATGATCATGATGGACTTTATTCTTAATCGCGACAATTGGGAAACCGCGAGCTTTATTGTGACGGTATTTGCATTGCCCTTCGCGATTTTTCTATTCCTGTTTGAGCGGCGCAAGGAGCGCGATGCGGACGATGAGGAAGCTTATCAATTGTTGCAAAACGCGTATAGCGATTTCCTGAAAATCGTACTCGACAATCCCGATCTTCAGTTGCGCAGCACAAAAATGCGGAACGATCTGACGCTCGAACAGCGTGAACGCGCATTGATCATTTTTGAAATGCTGATTGCGTTGTTTGAGCGCGCTTACATTGTTTCCTATGAGCCGGATTTAAGTGGCGTGGCGCTGCGGAGATGGAATTCATGGGATGACTATATGCGTGAATGGTGCCGCCGGGAAGACTTCTATTATCTGCTGCCGCAACTGCTGAGCGGTGAGGATCCTGATTTTGCCGCGTATATCCGCCGTATTGCAGATCGGGAGTTTGCGCCGAGGGTAATCGGCTAATGCGCCGCTGGTGGGTCGCTGATGAGTTGTCCATCGGCCGCTCACTTTCCATATCGGCGATAATGGCGGATTATCGAAAGCCGCCTCATGCCATCTACATTTCCTACTCTCAAAAACGATACTTTTTTACGCGCACTGTTGCGTCAACCGACTGACTACACGCCGCTGTGGCTGATGCGTCAGGCGGGGCGTTATCTGCCCGAATACAACGCGACCCGCAAGCGCGCTGGTTCCTTTCTGGGATTGGCGAAGAGCCCTGATTACGCTACCGAAGTTACGCTGCAACCGCTGGATCGCTTTGCGCTAGATGCGGCCATTTTGTTTTCAGACATTCTGACGGTGCCTGATGCGATGGGTCTCGGGCTGTATTTTGTCGAAGGCGAAGGACCGAAATTTGAACGGCCCTTACGTGATGAGCAAGCGATCGCTGCGCTGCGCGAGCCAGAAGCGGGCTCGTTACAGTATGTATTTGATGCGGTCACTCAAATTCGCACAGCACTGAACGGACGTGTGCCGCTGATCGGTTTTTCAGGCAGCCCGTGGACGCTGGCTTGCTATATGGTCGAGGGAGGAAGTTCGGCCGATTTTCGTACTATCAAAACGATGTTATACAGCCGACCCGATCTATTACACCGCATTCTGACGGTGAATGCGGCAGCGGTGGCGTCTTATTTGAATGCACAAATTGAAGCTGGCGCACAGGCAGTGATGATATTTGACACTTGGGGTGGCGCACTGGCCGATGGCGCATATCAACGTTTTTCACTTGATTACATGCAGCAGGTGATGCAGCACCTCAAGCGCGAACATGATGGCGTACGAATTCCCGCGATTGTGTTCACCAAGGGCGGCGGCTTGTGGCTGGAGCAGATTGCCGCAATCGGTGCTGATGCAGTAGGCCTTGATTGGACGGTTAATCTGGGTCAAGCTCGTAAGCGAGTTGCCGATGGCGTTGCATTGCAAGGAAATCTTGATCCGAACGTGCTGTTCGCCGATGCCGCTTCGATACGCACTGAAGTCGCCGCTTTGCTGGAATCTTATGGTCAGCATCAACTAGGCAGTGGTCACGTGTTCAACTTGGGACATGGTATTTCGCAGTTCACTCCACCCGATGCGGTATCAGTATTGGTGGAGGCGGTACATGAACAAAGTCGGGCGTGGCATCTCAACGCAAGGTAAGCACCGAAAGACGTAAAGGCTATTTACCTGCCGCTGCGATTTGCGAGCTTAAGCAAAGCCGTGGTCTTAATGCGAAAACTGTGAATGCTCAATGTGCGTAGCGTTTTTTATCTCTCTAGTTGAAAATACAGCCGAGTCATATTTGGCATAAGTTGCTACTGCAATCCATGTTTATTCACAAAAAGTATCTTGATGCAAGGCAGCAGATATTTTCTATGGGATTTATTTTCCAAGTGGAAATAATAATATAACCATCTGATTTTAAAGAACTTATTTTTCCTAGTGGATTTTGACTCGGAATTAATGCCATCACGTAGTCGTAACCATTGTGTGTGCTCGAGCAGGTTTTCCACAAAGTTACCCACAGGGTTTGTGGATATTGAAAAAAATGCTTACAAAACGAGGGCTTAGCAAAAATCTCAAAGTTTTACATTAAGACTGTAACCAGTAATTAGGAGGCATAAGATTCCTACAGGCAAAAAATCACCCCCATCAAATTCTACTGGTGCACGTTGATAGGGCAAAATCTGAACCAAAATGAGCCTCCCATTGGCAGACGCATAACGTCGGAACCGCAGATTTAAAAATTTCACGCGGTAGTTATTCACAAAAATCCGATGGTGCGAAGCAAAAATAAAAATAGCTAGCCTTTGACGGCTGTTTTATAAGTGTATTTTTAAGTTATTGATTTTAAAGGTATTATTTTATGCTTTTCTTTTTGGCAAATGACTAAGAGCCGCGTGGGTTAAGGCTTTCGGGGTTGTCAAGAGGGGGTTATTCACAAAGTTATCCACACAATCTGTGGATAGCCAAAAAACTACTTATTAAACGGGTAGTTAGCAAATCTTTTAAAGTGAAACATTAAGTTCGTGGAACATTGCATCGTCAGGGTTGCGCTAGATACACCCATCGACAGATTATTTGATTACCGTTGGAGTAGGACGGAGAGTGACCACGCGATGCCGCAGGCGGGGCAGCTTGTCATCGTGCCTTTTGGTACCCGCGAAACGATTGGATTGATCGTTGAGATTGTTCAGCATAGCGATGTGCCAAATGAAAAGCTGAAGGCCGTGCTGCAAGTTCGAAGTCAGCTGCTTCCGCTATCGGAGAATTGGCTCGCACTATGTGGCTTTGCTGCTGACTACTATCAGAGGCCATTGGGCGAAGTGGCATTGCCGGGCATTCCCAAAAATCTGCGTTTGCTGACATCGACTTCGCTTGATCGGACACTAAAAAAGCTGACTAAGATAATTGTCGAAAACGACATCACGTCACATGATGCGCCATTGCTCAATCCGGCACAGCGCATTGCTGCCGACGAGATTGCTACGGTTGATGGCTTTGCTTCATGTTTGCTGTATGGCGTCACTGGCAGTGGAAAAACCGAAGTCTATCTGGATGCCGCCGCGCAAATTCTGGCGCGTGCAGCAGCCCAAGAGCAGCGCGCACAGATACTGCTGCTGGTGCCTGAAATCAATCTCACGCCGCAACTCGAAAGCAATGTGCGCGCGCGTTTCCCTAGAGCGATGGTTGCAACCTTGCACAGCGGCCTAGCCGAAGGCGAGCGGCTGGCGCACTGGTTGGCTGCGCACAGTGGCCGCGCCAGCATCATTCTCGGAACACGCTTGGCGGTATTGGCATCGCTGCCCGATCTAAAGCTGATCATCATCGATGAAGAGCATGATCCGTCGTATAAGCAGCAAGAAGGTTTGCGCTATTCGGCGCGTGATCTGGCCATCTGGCGTGCGCACCAATTGAATATTCCCATCGTGCTCGGTTCGGCGACGCCGTCCCTGGAAACTTGGTATCGAGTACAAAGTGGTCGTACCCGCAAATTTGAATTGCGAGCGCGAGCGGTTGCCAACGCGGTATTGCCCAGCGTTCGCATGATTGATATGGAGCGCGAAAAAGTAGTTGATGGTTTAACGCCCACGTTATTTAACGCAGTCAAAGATAGGCTGGCGCGCGGCGAGCAGTCGTTGTTGTTTCTTAATCGACGTGGTTATGCGCCAGTAATTTCTTGCGACGCCTGTGGCTGGGTCAGTAATTGCCCACGCTGTACTGCTTTTATGGTGCTGCACAAGCCTGAGCATCGTTTGCGTTGTCATCATTGTGGATTGGAACAGCGTATTCCACGTGCTTGTCCAACCTGCGGCAATGTCGATCTGCAACCGATGGGACGTGGTACTCAGCGCATCGAAGAAGGTTTGCAATTGCTCTTTCCTACGGCGCGCATCTTACGTATCGATGCCGATTCAACCCGGCGCAAAGGCAGTGCACAACAGGCGTTCGATAGCGTGCATCGTGGAGATGTGGATATCTTAGTGGGAACGCAAATGGTCGCGAAGGGCCATGATTTTCAGAGATTAACTTTGGTCGGCGTACTTAATCCCGACACCGCACTTTTTTCGCATGATTATCGTGCCGCAGAGCGGCTATTCGCACAACAAACAGGTGCTACGCCGAGTGAAGTGTGGATCCAGACGCGCTATCCACGGCATCCGCTCTATGCGGCAGTGGCCGCCCATGATTACGACGGTTACGCGACCCATTTGCTAGAAGAGCGCCAGCAGGCGCACCTGCCGCCATTCGTTCATCAGGCGCTGTTGCGCGCCGAAGCCAAGCAACTGGAAACTGCAATTGCTTTTTTGCAGTCGGCCGCGGTTTGCATAGCGCACCCGGGAATCACGATCAACGATCCGATTCCAATGACGATGACGCGCGTAGCAAACATCAACCGCGCACAGTTACTGGTCGAGTCTGTCTCGCGCCCAGCATTACAGGCATTTTTGAAAGACTGGATGGTGACTCTGCGCAGTATGAAATCACGCGTCAAATGGTCGCTCGAGGTTGACCCTTTGGATATTTGACGCGAAAATTCTGTGGTAGCGCAGCGCAGCGCGTCAGTGGCGTTGCTCTGGCTCTAGCAATTGCGGCGAACTTGAAGGGTCGAAATCTTGCCAGTCACCCTCTTCGATAGTGCCTTCCGCACGCTCCAAGTCTTGTGCTCCGAGTGCGCGCAAAATTTCAATTGCCTTTGGCTCGATCGATGCATCCGGCACTTCGATTGCAATCAGCATACCCGAGGATCTGATCGGATAGGAGTGATCCGCATCATCTGTTTGCGACAGTGAACCGATCAGCGAACCCAGATGTGCGCCAACCAACGCACCGCTGGCCGCGCCAATTGGGCCGCTCAGCGGTGCAGTGGCGGCACCTACTACGCCACCAATCGCACTGCCAGCGACCACACCGCGACCTGTGTGTTCAGCGCCGTCCGAAATAGGGCGATCACCGCCAAATGTTGCAAGGTCATGACGACCGGCCGGTCCTAAATAAAAAGAGCTGATCCGATCTTCATCGAATCCCGCGTCCATCAATGCCGAAGCGGCACCTCGCACCTGATCCTGCAGATCGAAGCGTCCTGCGATGATAGTTGACATAGCAACACTCCTCACTTTTGTACTATAGCTAAGAGTCGTTAGACCGACGTTAGTTCTCTGCGTAGATTGTGCGGGCGCTGGCGATTTCAGTTCAGCAAGGATTCGAAACGACCTTCTGCAGCTAATTGCCGGATGATGCGGATCGTATCGATGTCGGCTTCGGTATACGCCGCGCGACGAAATTCGTCATAGAACTCTTCGTCGCTATCATCGACGCCATTATCGTATTCGAACCGCACAAAAAATATTTCAGGACGCGGTTCTTCAATCGATACCGTCAAACTCGATGCCGGAAACTCTTTTTGTGCAGGAACATCATAGTGAATGCGATGCTGTGGATCGAAAGTGACGCGATCACGTACGATCAACTGACCGTAATGTAATGCACGTGAAAGTGAAAATTCGGTCCGTTCCAGTAGTTCGCAACGATCGAGCCACGGTACAAATAGCTGAGGAGTTTCGGCGCGCAACGTGAGTCCACGCCATAGTTGTTCGCGTGTGAGGAAATCGATCAGAGGATTAAGAGGGTCGTTAATTTCGACCAGATGAGTAAATTTCATAAGCGTAGTAAAAGCAAAAAATCCCATAACAGTGGGATCGTCAGCGAGGTTGATTTTCCTTATCGTGACGGCGGAATGTCAGTCATTAGATTCCATCCGATGAAAATTTGAACCAGTCTCTGTTCGATAACGCAATTTTCCAATCCGGCGAGTATCGCATACCGCCACTCGTCTTTTTCCTC
>CAJDWW010000028.1_pt1 | contig 9650 bp, 8 predicted proteins | sample 7391721 | NCBI WGS metagenome assembly CAJDWW01 (sample SAMEA7055731, study PRJEB34461) | soil metagenome | biome: terrestrial ecosystem; feature: Peninsula; material: soil | place: Antarctica | collected 2016
TGCGAGTGCGGCAGTATTCATGGTTGCTCCTGTAGGGGGATGTTGAATGTCAGGCAGTCGCCTGGAAGAGGGGGGATTCAGTAACGAAACTGGTTGAAGGTGCTGATAGCTGGTGAGAAAAATTCTCACGCACTTTTTGCTTGAGTACTTTTCCAGTCAGACCGCGTGGTAATTTTTCTCCCACAGGCAACACATGAAACTGGATAGCGTGTTTCAGATTCAATGTTGATTTGGCCCACACATCAAGTGCTGCTGCGGTTAGGGTCTCATCTGCTTTGGGTTCGATGATGGCGCCCACCGCATCTGCGGCGTCACCCATCGCCACCACGGCGACGGCAAAAATTTGTGGATGGTGTAGCAGTTTCTCTTGCAACGGAAGCGTGTAAATCTCACGCTGCGCATGGCGGATGACATCGATTTCACGATCAAGATGATAGTAGCGGCCAACCCGATCACGTCGTGCGATATCGCCGGTCCACCACCAACCATCGGTGAAGACGTTTTGTCCATCATCGGCTGCGTTCCAGTATTTTTTAAAGACGGTCGGGCCTTTGACCATCAAACGCCCAGCTATTCCGACTGCCACCTTGTGACCGTTTTCATCGACAATCTTGACGCGTGGGCTGCCCAGTGTGCGACGGCCTACGCAACGCCCGTAACGGTTGGTGAACGAATAGCTGATCTTTAGTAGTGCTGCAAATCCGACTTCTGAAGTGCCGAGGAATTCGATATAGGCCGAGCGGATTAATGGCTTTCCAAAAATTTTCAAGAACGCACCGAGTGATGTCAGCTTGCGGATATGAACCTCGTAGCTCGAATCGCCACCGGCCATCCATGCTTTGACATGACCCAACTGATAATTTTCAATCGGTAGTGCGCATATCGAACGATAAACATCGGGAAATGCGAGCACCAGCGTGCAATGTTCGCGTTCGATTAAACGCAGCAAAGTGCTTGCATCTTCGCCACTCGGCACATACGCCGGTACGCCGGATGCGAGGCAAGTGAATATTCCGGCTTGCGTGATGTGATGATTGGCGGGCGAGCACAGTAATGCACGATTGCGGCGCGTGAACGGTTGCAGCATCAGCTGCGATTTGGTGGCGCGAATAATGCTATCGGATACATGCGCGACGCCTTTTGGAAAACCAGTCGTGCCGGAGGTGTGAACGATCATTACGTTATCGTGGTGATCAATCGTGACCGGTTCGAAATACGTGGATGCGGCAGAAATTAATTCCTTGACGCGAACTATGCCGACCTGATCTCGATCTACTTGATCAAGTACCAGCGCGACACGAGTTCCACCCGCCAGCTCATTTGGATCAAGCGCGGTCAGTGTCGTTCCATCAACGAATACCAATCGCGCGCCAGTGTGCTGTAAGTAACGCCGCACGTTGTCACGCGATAGATCGCCATTGATGGGCACTGTGATGCCGCCGGCTCGAATAATCGCGAGCGATAGAATCAGATAGTCGACCGCACCCCGTTTATAAATCGCGACCCGATCAAAACGCCTCACTCCTAATTGCATCAACATATTTGAAATGCGATTGACGCTCTGCTGTAGTTGTTCCAGCGTCAGGCATTGCCCCTCAATCCCGAGCGCAGTCTGGTCACCGCTGAACCGCAAGATTTCAGCATCGGCACCATAAGCGGCGATCGATTTTTCGAGACAGTTGGAAACCGTCAGCGAACTATCTAAGATTAGGCGAAGTCGATTCAGCATCAAATTTTCCTTACGCTCGCAGCGACGACTCTGGCGATGGATTAGGCGCTAATGCGAAGCGGCGTAATTTGCCGGTGAGCGTGCGCGGCAGCGAGGGAACAAAATGGATGAAATGGGGATACTTCCAACTTTCAAGTTCGCGCTTGCAAAATTGTTTGATGTCGTCTTCCAAATTTTCCAGCGAGCCATCCGCCGCCACAATGTAAGCACACGGACGGGTGGTTGATGCGTCATCTCCGGTGGCGGCGACTGCAGCCTCGAGCACTCGTGGGTGTTTAAGCAGGACGGATTCAATTTCAGTCGGCGAAATCCATTGGCCTGCCACTTTGAACATTTCGCTTTGACGACCGAGATAGTAGAAATAACCTTCGGTATCTTTGCGAAATACATCCTTGGTACAGAACCAGCCATTGCGGAACAAATCGCCTGGCGTTTCAGGCGTGTTGCCATAGGCAGAGATCACTGATGGCCCGCGTATCCACAGCACGCCATTTTCTCCATTCTTGCAAAGTAAATCTGCTTCATCCATTAACATCGCATCGAATCCTGGCACCAGCTTGCCGGTCGTGCCGGGGCGATGTACGCCATGAATGTTACTCAGATAAGTGCTGAACACTTCGCTGGAACCGAGGCTATCAAGAATCGACAGACCGAACTTTTCTTGCCAACGTCGACCTATCTCTTCCGGCAATCTTTCGCCCGCAGCGATGCAGGCACGCAGCGAACGGCTAACGAGCGGTACTGCATCAACATGACGATTCAAAATCATTTGGTAAATCGTCGGCACTGCAAATAGAATCGTTGGCGCGTTATCGTTGATAGTTTGAACCAGTGCATCGGTATTGATCACGCGTGGCGGCAAAATCGATGTTGCACCATGCGATAGCGAAATGAACAGGTTCTGCAGACCAAACGCGAAACATAAACGTGAAGCCGAGAACACTACATCGCTGGATTTGATATCGAGCACTTGCGCCGCATAACGATCAGTCGCAACACGGATACTCATATGCGCGTGCAACGCAAGCTTGGGGTGTCCGGTCGAACCCGACGTAAATACGCCGAATGCGTGAGAATGCGCGGAAACCAGCGCCGCGTCGCAATCAGCATATGGCAATGCCTGCGCTTGCTGAGCCAATGCCGCCAATGTCAACATTTTCTGAGACCATGGCGTCTCAGCCATCCGCTCGGCCACGTCGACATCGGCCAATAGCATTACCGCTTGCGCTTGCTCTAGCATGTTGATGGATTCTGCTGCTTGTACCAATGGATTGATTAGGATTGCGGTACCGCCCGCATACATGATGGCGATCATCGTGATCGCGGATTCGATGCTATCTGCCGCCATCATTGCCACTCGCGAGCCGACTTTGACGCCGTGTTCGGAGAGAATCTGTGCCGTGGTACCAATGCGATGCGCGAGCTCTGGATAAGTGATCGATTGTTCTCCAGCGCGAATCGCCACGCCGCGTCGATCTTGCTCGTGGATCGCTTGAACAAACCAACCGGCAGCATTGAATTCAGCGCCGGTGCCAGACTGTGCAACAAACAGTTGTGCTTCAGGCGTAATCATCGAGCGACGGTGACGTCCCGCGAAATAACTGGCTAACCAACCACGCATTGCGTCGAGGTCGACATGTACGTTCTGCTGCAAATCTTCATCGCAGAATGCCAGCACACTATCGCGCATGAAACGTTTATCGGTCGATGCATAGGGACCGTAATGCGACAGTCTGCGACTCAGTTCCACATCGAGGCGGTTCAACTTCGCATCGTCGCCATCAGGCTCAACCACCGTGACCGGAATCCCGGTGAGCTCGGAAAATACTTGGTGAAAATAGCGCGTCGGGCAATGATCACGCGACGTCACATGATAGACGCCACCGAACGATGCGTCGGTACGCGTCACCGCTAGCATTTCGCGTACGCAGACATCGACCGGAACCAGATTGAGTGTGGCGTCGCGCGGAATTTGCACGCGCATTTCAGCAACGCTGCTGCGACTTTCACGCATCAGCAGCGTGTCACGGAAATCGAGCAGGATATCGGCATATTTGTAGATGCCGGAATCGCTTGAACTTAAGCGTGTGACGGAATGACCAACGATGATACTAGGGCGGAAAATGCGAGCGGGCATGCCGCGCTTGGCACAGACATCGATTACCATCCGCTCAGCAGAAAATTTACTCGCTTCATATTGATTGTTGAAACTAGGCGGCGTTGCTGCCAGCTCAGCATCAATTTCACCGCAGCGATCGCCGGAAACATAGGCGGTGCTGACGTAATTGAATTCGTTCGCATTGATCGCATGCGCTAATTCAAGGCAGCATGCGGTGCCGCCACAATTGATTCGGCTCAGCTCACCGACTTCAGACTCGACAAAATTGACTGATGCGGCTAAATGCCAGAATAGTCGATGTGCATCGTGCGGCAACGTCGTCATATGCGCTGCGAGTAGCGCGGCACTCTTTTCATCTGCCTGCAATGGATTGATATCGACACAAGATACGCGCGCATATTCACGGCGGTTAAGCAGTGCGCCACTGGTGCGAGCAGCGATACGTACCGCGCGCTGCAGTCGTTCCGCAGCCGGACTTTGTGCAGTACCGCGTGCGAGGCAAACGATCAAATCATCGGGGAATGCGCGTAATAGTTCAAACACTAGATGGGAACCAAGATAACCAGTGGCACCGGTGGCGATATGAATACGCATCATGCAGCTCCCTTCAAGGCGTTGAACGCTGGAGATGAATCCGATATAGCCGACGGCAGCGCTTTATCATTCGGTGACGCGAGCTGGTTTGATTCATCAATCAACGCATCCAGCGTGAGTTCCTCGCCATCATGGCTGATGCGGAAATTGGTAATATCGCCGGTTGCAGATAGCGCCACTGCTTTCATCAATGCACGGCCTTTGACTAATGTTTCAACGAATTCTTCGGTGGGATCAGACAAGGAAATGACTGCGCCACCCATCCCGATTTCCAGTTCATTGCCGTGCTGGACAATGGTGCGAATCACGATATTGAGATCGCATGCGCCGTTGAGCGAGAAATAGCCTAGTGCTCCGGAATAAACGCCGCGCGCAGAATGCTCGAGCGTATCGATAATTTCCATCGTCCGCAGTTTAGGTGCGCCCGTCATCGAGCCACCAGGAAACGCAGCGCGCACCAAATCGATCACACTACAGTCAGCGCGTAAATGGCCGCGAATAGTCGATACCAATTGATGGACGCTGGCATAGGTTTCCACTTGCATCAAACGTGGTGTCCACACTGAGCCGATCTGACACACCTGTCCCAGATCATTACGAACCAGATCGGTGATCATCAGATTCTCTGCGCGATCTTTGGCGTTGGTAGCGAGGTCGTGCGCCAGCGCATGGTCAGTCGCAGCGTCTGCACCGCGTGGACGAGTTCCCTTGATCGGCTTACTTTCAACCACGCCATTCGGGCTGACACGCACGAAACGTTCCGGTGACGAACTCAACACTGAAAATTCGCTGAAACGCAGTAATGCAGAATAGGGCGCTGGATTATGTTTGCGTAGCGCGTAATACAGCGCCATTGGCGAAACATCGGCGCTGGCGCGCAAGCGATTGGTCAGGCAGATTTCATATGATTCACCTTCGTGAATTGCCTGTAGCGATCGGTTGATCGCCGATAAATAAGACGCACGATCCATCTCAAGAGTGAACACCACTGGTGGCTTGACGTCAGGCGTTTCATCTACATCTGACGAAGGGTGCGATTGCGCAGCGGCGATCCGCTTTTCAATATCGGCAAACCATGCTGCGGCGTCACTATCGGCTGCATCGGCAGGTGCTGCTGCGACCGTATAGCATTTTCCTGTGTGATGATCGTAAGCGACGAAGCGATCAATAAAGCGCAGAGCGGCATCGGGCGTGCGCGCTTCAAAACGATTTTTTACCGGATGCGTCAACGACTTCAGTTCATAGCCGAGATAGCCGACAAAGCCACCGCAGAAATCGAACGGCAGACTTTCGTTACCGATGACGCGTGTTTGCAGTTGCTGATCCAGAAAAGCCAGAATATCAGTGGGCTCTTCGCTCACCTCGACACCGCGTTTAACGATCACCGGATCACCATTGCGATAGCTCACCTCGCACGAACGCGGGCCGCTACCATCTCCCATGAAACTGAAGCGCGACAAACCTTGCCGTAGCGCGCTGGAGTCGAGCCAGAATGCACTGTCCGAATCGCCAAATAGGTTTTCGAAAATTTCCTCAGCGGTCTTGCCTGACTCGATCACACGATGCTCGACTTGCCACAGCGTCGAAGCTGACTCGGCCTGCTTAACTGCGCCCAACGAATAAGTACGACGTTGCCGCATGCGTTGCTGCGTAAGGTCTCTGAAATTACGCAGCAATTGTTTTCCATGTTCCGCGTAAATCGACTCTGGATGGAATTGCACGCCCCACAATGGGCGACTGGTATGCGCCAACGCCATGACTAAACCGTCATCGGTGCGCGCAGTGACAATCAACTCCGACGGCAAAGGTTCGTGCGCACATAACGAGTGATAACGAACGACGTCGAAACGATTCGGTATGCCGGCAAATAGCGCGCTACCATCATGCGTGATCGTGCTGGTGCGGCCGTGATAGGGTTCCGGCGCGTGGCTGACCATGCCGCCATGCGTCGTAACGATGCCTTGATGACCAAGGCAAATCCCGAGCACCGGACGAGTTGAATGCAGGATTACATGGCTTGATATTCCAAAATCACTGGGATTGGCCGGGTGCCCGGGTCCCGGCGAAATCACAAACGCATCAAAATTCAAATCCGAAATTGGGGTCGTATCGTTATTCTTGATGACGACAGGCTCAACGCCATTCACTTCAGCCAGATACTGGTACAAGTTGAACGTAAAACTATCGTAGTTATCGATAAGACCGATGCGCATGCTGAATATTTCCTTCTGTGCAATTATGAAACCCGCCTCGGGAGAATGTGGCGGAAGAAGTTTTAACAATTATTTTATTTTTATGACACTGTTAAAAACGTAATACTTATAAGTGCATGTTTATATATGGATTTATTTTTAATAAGCTTATTTTTTAGCTCACTACACAGACGCATAAAGCTTTCTAAATCATATATAAGTAATTTAACATTTAACAAAGTTTGCAATTGTAATGAGTTATTTATAATTTGGCTTGATATTTATCAATGAATTTATTGTCAAAATATTATTGCAATTGATGTTATGAACGCCAATGGGTAACCATCATTTTGTCGACTGACGAAGACTTGTAGGGGACGGTAAACGCGACAGATGCGAGCCACAGCTGACACTGTGAGCCGCGTGTCGCCAATGATGATTTGATTTCGATCATGGTGCCTGATCTCACAACCGACATGCTCAATACACTTGATTCCTCATTAGAGAATCTTCAAGTTTTGAGGAGCAAGCAAAATGTTAGCTAGTCAATCACACGCCATTCCGTCATCGTTTGATGCAAACGCCCCCGTCAAGCAGAAATCTAACGTTGCCGCCACCGACTCCCGCTTAGCCTTGCGTGAAACTCGGCCAGTCATTTTGGCAAGCTGGTCGAAATACATCACCGAGGCACCTCAGCGCAGCGTTCTCTTCCTCGATTTACTGAGGCAGCGTGGCGATGAGGAAATCGAGATGACATCGTGACATCGCGGCCGATGGCGAGCAGGTGCTTTTCGCTCCGCGCGAGAGCTAGGTAGTTGCGAGCATGATTGCGACCGGCAATGAGCCACATAGATATTTAATCGTGAATGGAGATTAGCAATGAGACGTATGAAGCTGCGCAAAGATATTGAACTTTGCTCTATTGATAGTTGGGGCGGTTCCTGCGGTAAATGTATCTGGCGATACGCCGCCGAGTGGTTATAGCATGGGCTCCAACATGATGGGGGGCTATGGCAATAGTTGGATGGGTGGGTATGGCGGGATGTTGCTGCCAATCTTACTTGTTATTGTGATTGTTGTACTTGTGGTTTGGATCATCACGCAAAAGAAAAAATGAGTGAATAAGTCGCTCACTGAAACGCGCAATGATACGAACATATTCCGTTGTTCGCTTATCTATTCCAAGAATCATGGCGATTCGCGGTTTTAGAAACGCGATTTGATCATTTTATAAGGAGTGTAAACATGAAACGCATGAACCTTCGCAAGGCCTTAAATGCCGGGCTATTAATATCTGGAATGATAATCGCAGCTAGTGCAACGGCTGATCAACCACAGGGAGGATATGGTATGGGTTCGGGAATGATGGGAGAACACAGCACTGATTCGGGAATGATGGCGGGGAGCGGTATGGGTTCGGGAATGATGGGAGGACACGGCATGGGTTCGGGAATGATGGACGGATGCGGTATGGATCCTGGAGCGATGGGCGGATATGGTATGCAGTCCAACCTTGGATCCTATTCGAATTTGAGCACCGAGCAACGCGGTAAGATTGCAAAAATCCGGGATGATGCAAGGCACAAGCAATGGGCGTTGATGGGAAAGATTCAAGACGAGCAGGCACAGATGAATGAGCAGTATTACTCAGACAACCACGATGATGCGGCTCTCAGCAAGAGCTACCGCACGATTTCTGACTTGCGCTATCAGATGTTTGAGGGCTCGCTCAATACCCGTAAACAAATCGAAGCCATACTCACCAAGGAGCAGCGCGAAAAGCAAAAGCATGGTGGTTGAAATGAGATGTGATGTGATGAATTGATGGATGCGCGTGAGCGGTAGAGAAAATGCCGCCGCGCAGCTACAACGCATTTCATTCGCTTTTAAGAAATGATTCGCCGCACTCGTTTCATCGTGCCTCTAATCAAAGGAAGATATTTATAAGCGGATTCAGTGAGCCGCAATAAATGTCGTCAAAATTTAGGGAAATCAGAAATTTATTTTTGAGACAGACGATATGCTTTCAGTGCGAATGAATGAAGCGAATGGAGTTGCTCTGTTCGAACTTGGCGGGCCAATATCGAAAAGTGATTTGAAATCTGCGATGCAAGTGGTTGACCCTTGGATTGAGAGAAAGGGAAAACTAAAAGGCTTGCTTATCTATGCGAAATCATTCCCAGGTTGGGAATCGCTTGGCGCACTGTCTTCTCATCTTGCTTTTATAAAAGAGCATCATAAAAAAATAGAGCGAGTCGCGCTAGTGACAGACTCAGTCATTGTTGGCGCGGCAGAGAAAATTGCCTGTCATTTTGCAAACGCGGAAATCAAATTATTTCCGTACAAATCTCTTGAAGAGGCTAAGACGTGGCTATCAGAAGATGGCGTCGTTAATTCCCTTACGAATTAAGTATTAGCGCAGCGAGTCAATACAGGAAACGCGTCACGCGTGCCGTTGTTGCGCAATTTCAAACCGCGAGAAAGGTTGCAATGAAGATTGTCTCGAACAAGACATTCAGTGAGATCGTTCAGGGCGACACCACATCGGTCGAACGCACGCTGCAGGCCAGTGATGTGCGGGCAGGGGTCGCCGCGTTTGCCGAATGGAACGTGCTTGCCACTCCGGGTGAGAGCCAAGTGGCAGCGAGCATCGCCACTGCCATGCTGACCTTGGATATCAGCAATATCCGAATTGTGCCTACCGTTGATGCAGAGGACTCAGCATTGCAGGCAGCAATGCCGGCTGGCAGAGGCGAGATCGCGGCGCTCATAAAAGGTGGCCTGCATGCCACGGTGTTGTATGCCAATGCATTGATGCGTGATCTGACGATTCTGCACCAGAAGATTGCGGAGTGATCAAGCATGAAAAAAGCAATCATCGTTATTAACTCAGGTTCCACCAGTTTGAAATTCGCCACCTATGCAGCAAATGCCAGCGGATCGTTATCCTTGCTTTACGCAGGCCAGATCGACGGCATGCACAGTAATCCACAGTTCGTTGTCAAGAGCGCAAACG
>CAJDWW010000066.1_pt1 | contig 9571 bp, 9 predicted proteins | sample 7391721 | NCBI WGS metagenome assembly CAJDWW01 (sample SAMEA7055731, study PRJEB34461) | soil metagenome | biome: terrestrial ecosystem; feature: Peninsula; material: soil | place: Antarctica | collected 2016
TGCCAAATTTTTCAAATGGCCATACCAAGCGAACGTCATGAATACATTCGACAAAATCAGCAGGCCGGTAGTCTGGAAAATGACGGGTACTTGCATCAGGATAAGTCAGTGATGGTGAGGACGCATTATAAGCGTAGCCGATGTGCGATCAGTCTGCCAGTTTGTGGATCGTTTGTTCGGCCACGCCAGCGATGAAGTGGTGTGCTTGCCCGCGTGACGGGATAGTGATGAATGGCTCGATTTGCAGCAGCGGAATGAGTACGAACGCGCGCTGCGTGAGTCTCGGATGAGGCACTGTCAGCGAGTCGCTGGAGATGATGTGTTGGCCATACAGTAGTAGGTCGAGATCGAGTGTGCGAGGCGCATTGCGATACGGTCTTTCGCGTCCAGCCATCTGCTCCAGATTTTGTAATTCAGTCAGTAGCGTATTCGGATCTAACTGCGTTTCGATACATGCGACTGCATTGATGTAGTCATCTCCGCTGGCGTCGATCGGTGCCGTGCGAAATAGATTGGATTGTGAAATCAGCGAGCTGTCGCGTAGTGTGTTCAGTTGCATGATGGCGTGCTTCACATGGGCGACGGCATCACCGAGATTGGAGCCGATACCGATGTACGCAGTGACGCTCACGAATTTTGCTCGCCACCATTGTGATCGATATCTGTAGCCGACTTACGACCTTTTCCTCCGCGTCGACGAGGACGTTTTTTGGCGCTGCCGGAGCCAACTGTTGACGGAGATTTTTTCGCCAGCATCGCTTCGCGACCAGGGCCGTCGGCGTCGGCGAATTCGGTCCACCATTCACCGATTTCCGCATCGAGCTCACCTGATGCGCAGCGCAGCAATAGAAAATCGTAACCGGCGCGCCAGCGCAGATGTTCCAGTAACTTGTACGGAGATTTACCACTACGCCGTTCGAAACGTGGTTGCATCGCCCAAATGTCTCGCATATCGGAAGACACTTTGCGTTGCAATGCGAGTTTGTCTGTTTGCACTTGCAGCACGTCGTCCGCGGCTAGGTGCAGCGCCGGAATCGGATATTCACCAGCGGCTTGATAGGCCGCCCATTTTTCGACGACCTGATGCCATAGCAACGACGCGAACAGGAAGCCAGGCGAGATTGGCTTTCCTTGAGACACACGCAGATCGGTGTTAGCTAACGCGAGCGTGACAAATTTTTTGCCGAGCGGCTGTTCCATCACAATATCGAGCAGTGGCAGCAAGCCGTGATGCAGCCCCGCCTTGTGCAATTCCTGCAAGCACGCGAGTGCACGGCCACTCATCAGCAGCTTGAGCATTTCGTCAAATACGCGCGCAGTCGGAACGTTGTCGATCAGCGGCGCCATTACCGCGATCGGTGCGCCAGTGGCAGGGTCAATGGTGAAACCGAGCTTGGCGGCAAACCGCACCACGCGCAACATGCGTACGGGGTCTTCGCGATAGCGCGCTTCGGGAATGCCAATCATGCGCATCGTTTTGCTGCGAATGTCTGCCATTCCATCGTGATAATCGAGCACGCTTTGCGTGGCTGGATCGTAATACATTGCGTTGACGGTGAAATCCCGACGTATCGCATCTTCATGCTGCTCACCAAAAGTATTGTCACGCAATACGCGACCATGCTCATCCTTCAGTGCGTTTTCCTGCGACGCGCCACGAAAAGTGGTGACCTCGATTTGCTCCTGTCCCAGCATCACGTGCACGATCTGAAAACGGCGGCCGATGATGAATGCACGGCGAAACAAACGTCTCACTTGCTCAGGCGTCGCATTGGTCGCTACGTCGAAATCCTTGGGTTTGCGTGTTAGCAGCAAATCACGTACTGCGCCGCCGACGATGAATGCTTTAAAGCCCGCTTGCTGCAGCGTTTCCGTGACACGCACGGCGTTGGGTGATAGCAGGTACGGATCGATACGATGATCCTTAGGACCAAATATCGTTGGTTTGGTTCGATCCTTGTTCTGCTCCTTCGAGCCGAGCATGCGGCGAATGAATGTTTTAATCATTGAATAATTTCAGGATAGGCCAGTTTTTTTCTTGTGCATATGCAGCGAGCTTGGCATTGGGATTGGTGGCGACTGGATGCGTGACAATCGACAGTAACGGAATATCGTTTTGCGAGTCGCTGTAAAAATAACTACGTTCAAAATCCGCCAATGATTTATTCATAGCGGCCAGCCACGCATGCGTATTGGCCACTTTACCCGCACCGTAAGGAGGAATGCCGATGGGTTTTCCGGTCAGTTCACCGTCGGCAGTCAATTCTGGTTCGGCTGCAATCAGATGTTCAACACCGAAGGCGAGTGCAATCGGCGCCGTCACAAAACGATTGGTGGCGGTGACGATAGCGATCAGATCACCCGCATCTTGGTGTTTTTTCAGTAGCGCATGGGCGGCGGGACGAAGCGCTGGATTCAGGTATTCGTTGGGATCGAGCGTTCCGCGCTGGTACTGCTCGTAAAATTCAGCATTTCTCGTGCCGAACGCAGCAGCATCCACAGCGCCGATGCGCACCATGAATTGACCCCATTCGTAATCGGAATCGAGCGGAATTAAGGTGTGGTCGAGATCGAAGAGGGCGAGATTCATTATCAAATATCAGAGGTGAAATCAGGTTCCAGCTGGAGCAGGTCTCGCAGCAGCGGCAAGGTGATCGCTCTTTGCGTTTCCAGCGAATAGCGATCGAGCGCATCGAGCATCGCAGAGAGCGACGGCATATCGCGCCGGAAATGCGTAATCAAATAGGGTATCACGCCGGGCGACAACGACAGCCCGCGCGCTTGTGCTGCCTGCGTCAGTGCGTCTATTTTTTCATCATCGGTCAAACCGTGAATTTGGTAGATTAGACCCCATCCGAAACGAGTACGCAAATCTTCGCGTAATGTCAGCGCAGCGGGCGCCATGACGCCAGTGGCAATCAACGACGCATCATGATCGCGCGCTTGATTGTAGAGTGCGAATGCGGCGATTTGGTGTTCGGCTGACAGTTGCTCGCAATCGTCAAGCAGATAGAGCGAAATGTTTGAATCGAAGGTGTAATCGTCAAGGTTGGCGCTGGCGCCGAGATATCTCGCATGCGGCGCGGTGCTCAACGCGCGTAGCAAGTGCGTTTTGCCAGCCCCAGTTTCTCCCCACAGGTAGATGAAACGTTCACTCAGCGTGTCAACGCTGCGCTGATAAACCTTGTTCAGCAGCGCGTGCAATTCGTGATTTCTGCCAACAATAAAATTTTCCAAGGTTCGCGGTTGCGCTACACCCCAGTTCAACAGCAATTGCCTCATGGTTGGGTATAAAAACTGCTGTTTAGATAATGTGCGCGGATATGTTTGACGGCGACTGACACGATGGCGGACGCGGGTAGCGCCAGCAATATGCCGACGAAACCAAACAATTGGCCGAACGCCAGTAACGCAAAAATGACTGCCAGCGGATGAAGGCCGATTCGTTCACCTACCAACCGCGGCGTTAGGATGAAACTTTCCAGTACTTGGCCGATGCCATACACCACCGCCACCGCGCCGAGGCCATAGAAGCTATCAAACTGCAGCAGGGCAGCGATAGTCGCCAATGCCAGCCCTAGTCCGAAACCAAGATAGGGGATGAACACCAGTAAGCCAGTCAGTATCCCGACCGGCAATGCAATGTCAAAACCGGCGACAGCCAGTCCGGCAGAATAATAAATAGCGAGCGCCAACATTACAGCAGCTTGGCCACGCAGATATTGCGCCAGTAGCGCATCGACTTCTTGCGCCAGCCGTACTGTCTTAACTTCCCAGCGACGTGGCACTGTATTTTGAAGGTGAGCAGTTAGCCGATGCCAGTCGAGCAAAAGATAAAATACCACCACGGGAATCAGCAACAGATTTCCGACCCATCCCAACAGTCGGACGCCACCGACTTTGGCCGATGCCAGCACCGTGCTCCACATATCTTCGCCACCGTTTTTCATTTGGTGCGACAGCATTTTCTGCAAACCAGTGCTATCCAAACGGACATTGATGCCGTAATGCTGCAGCCATGGACTGACGGTCTGGTTCAGTTTGGTCAGCAGTTGTGGAATTTTTTCTTGCAGCAGTGGCAGTTCTTTCTGCAGGACTGGCAACACAATCAACACCAGCGCCAATACCGATGCGAGTACCGCCAACAGCATCAGCGTGATCGCTAACCAACGCGGTAACGGATATTTTCCAATGCGGCGCGCGGCCAGCCAATCGACACCAGGATTGAGCGCGTAGGCGAGAATCGCACCCGCTACAAATGGCATCAATACCGGGCCCAACAATACAAGAAACACGACAAATACGAGGCCGAAGATGACCCACAGCCAAGTTTGTTTTTGTTCTGAAGTAAAAGAAAGCGCCATAGAGGGACCGGATAGAGAGGCGGATTTGATAAAATAGGCGTTTTGCCAGACACCCATTCGTGGACTTAACTGGTTATTCTACCGCCTTCGTTGCCAAATCAGATGATGACTTCTACTCCTGTTTCCCTTTCTTACCGCGATGCCGGTGTCGATATCGATGCCGGAGATGCTTTGGTCGAAGCGATCAAGCCGTTTGCGAAACGTACCATGCGCGAAGGCGTGATGGGCGGCATCGGCGGTTTCGGCGCGTTATTCGAGGTTTCCAAGAAGTTCAAGGAGCCGGTGCTGGTATCTGGCACCGATGGTGTCGGCACCAAACTGAAGCTGGCTTTTCATCTGAACCGGCATGATACGGTAGGTATCGACTTAGTGGCAATGAGCGTCAACGATATTCTGGTGCAGGGCGCAGAACCGCTATTTTTCCTCGATTATTTCGCATGCGGCAAGCTCGATGTCGCGATTGCAACCGATGTGGTCAAAGGTATCGCCCACGGCTGCGAGTTGGCTGGCTGCGCATTGATCGGTGGTGAAACCGCCGAGATGCCGAGCATGTATCCGGATGGCGAATATGATCTCGCCGGGTTCGCGGTAGGCGCGGTCGAAAAATCGAAACTGATTGATGGTAGCAAGATCATTCCTGGTGACGTGGTGTTGGGGCTGGCATCGTCGGGCGCACATTCCAACGGCTATTCTTTGGTACGCAAAATCATTTCGGTCGCACAACCCGATCTCGACGCCGATTTTCACGGACGGCCACTGGCTGACGTGCTGCTGCAGCCGACGCGTATCTATGTGAAACCACTGCTGGCGCTGATGGAAAAAATGGAAGTCAAAGGTATGGTGCATATCACCGGTGGTGGTCTGGTGGAAAATGTGCCGCGCGTATTGAAAGATAATCTCACCGCAGTGCTACATCGCGATGCCTGGACGATGCCGCCACTGTTCCAGTGGTTGCAGCAACATGGCGGCGTGGCGGATGCGGAAATGCATCGGGTGTTCAATTGCGGGATTGGTATGACGGTGATCGTGTCGAAAGAAAATGCAGATGCCGCCATCGCACAACTGAGTGCGGCCGGTGAAAATGTGACGCGCATCGGCGAAATCCGTGAACGACAAGACGGAGAAGCGCAGACTCTGGTGATTTGATCGATCACATTAATATAAAAAGGCTGCAATTTTTTGCAGCCTTTTTTATCGGGCGCATGGGCGAATCAAGGGAGTCGAATATGATCGACCAGCGCCACCACATGTTGATCGGGCCGCGGTGTCAGCAGGCTGACTATAACGATCATTAAAAATCCGATCGGTACGCCAAACACTCCCGCCGAAACCGGGGCGATTTGCCACCATTGCCCTGCTGCTGAACCGCCGAATGCTGGCATCGTGTGCATCATGTAATACACACACATCGTGAATCCACCTAACATGCCAGCGGTCGCGCCAAAATGATTGGCACGCTTCCAGAATACGCCCAGCACCAGCGCCGGAAATAACGTCGACGCCGCCATTGAAAATGCTGCGCCCACCATCGACAGAATATCGGCTGGTTTCAACGAAGCCGCATAGGCCGCCAGCAACGCCACCACTAGCAATAACAATTTGGAAATCGTCACGCGTTTTTGTGTCGACGCAGAGGGGTTTAGGGTTTTGTAGTAAATATCGTGCGACAGCGCATTGGAAATCGTCAGCAGCAAACCATCAGCGGTCGACAGCGCCGCCGCCAACCCGCCTGCGGCGACCAGTCCCGAAATCACATACGGTAAACCAGCAATCTCGGGAGTGGCTAGCACCACGATATCGCTATCTAATGAAATTTCCGCCAGTTGCACGATGCCGTCATGGTTGAAATCGGTGATGTTGACTAGCGGGTGCACTTTATCGATGCCAGCCCAGTACGAAACCCATTGCGGTAGATGCGAAAAATCGGAGCCGACTAGTGAGGTGTAAATATCGTATTTGACCAGCACCGCCAGCGCTGGCACCGTGATGTATAGCAGCATGATGAAAAACAGCGTCCAGAATACCGACTTGCGAGTTTGATCGACCGATGACGTGGTGTAGTAGCGCACCAGCACATGCGGCAGCGCGGCGGTACCCATCATCAGGCAAAACACCAATGCGATGAAGTTGTTACGTTTGACATTCGATGCTGCTTGATCGATGCCAGGAAATGGCTCGGCGTGCGGTGTTAGTGGTGCAGCACGCGCCAGATTAGCAGTACGTTCATCAATCCAGCGTTGACGTGCTTCTGCCGGACTTTTCGGATAGTTGGCGAGTGCATGGCTGGCGGCTTTGATGTCGATCAGCGAGCCATTACCAAATTTCAGATCTTCAACGTGATGCTGCGCTTCAATCAGACCGTCTTCCCACGACGCGGGCAAACCGGCAATTCGCTCTTCATATTTTTTCGCGCGCTGCGCAAAGATCGCATGCACTTGTTGTTCGCGCGGATCAGCGCTAAGTACTTTTTCGCGTGCGCTCAACTGTGCCAATGCCGAGCCGTAAGCCAGCGGCGGCACCGGCATGTTGGTGTGCTTGATCGAGAGCCAGATTACCGGAATCATATAGGCGATCAGCATGATGATGTATTGCGCGATCTGGGTCCAGGTAATCGCGCGCATGCCGCCCAAAAACGAGCACACCAAAATACTGGCCAAGCCTAGAAAAATTCCGATGGAAACATCGACGCCAGTGAGCCGTGACGTGATCAGGCCGACGCCGTAGATTTGTGCGACGACGTAAGTGAATGAGATCAGTACCGTGGCGATGACCGCTAGAATACGCACCACATTGCCGCCGCGATGACCGGCATAGCGCGCGGCTAGAAAATCCGGAATCGTGTATTGGCCAAACTTGCGTAAGTAAGGTGCAATCAGCAGCGCCACCAGACAATAACCGCCGGTCCAGCCGACGATATACGCAAGGCCATCGAAACCCATCAAGTAAAGTCCGCCCGCTAGACTGATGAAGCTGGCGGCCGACATCCAGTCGGCAGCAGTTGCCATACCGTTGAAAATCGCCGGTACGCGTCGGCCGGCGACGTAATATTCGGAGACGTCGGAAGTGCGGCTCATGATGCCGATTCCGGCATATAGGACGACCGTCGCAAAGATGAATAAATAGCCGATCCACAGGCGAGGGAAACCTTCTTTTTCCAGTACTGCCAGCGCTACGATCAGCAAAGCAAAGCCGACGGTGTACCACGCGTAATAAAGCGCCAGGCGGCGCTGGAAATTTTTATATGCCATGATCGTGATCGTCAGTCAGAGTCCGATCCAGGCGTTGCATCGCCCATACGTAAAACGCGATCAGCAGCAGATATCCCACCACCAATCCTTGTGCGGCCATGTAAAAAGACAAGGGCCAGCCAAACAGATTGAGTCCGGATAATTCGCGCGCAAAGAAAATCACCACAAAGGTAACGCTGGCCCAGATGCCGATCAGAATCATGGTGAGGCGCCGCGTGCGTTGCCAGTAAATACGCTGACGGGCAATCGATGGGTCTGAATTCATGTCAGCCTATATCTTGAAAAAAAGGCGTGGGCTGGTGCATCATCAGCGTGATGCGAAACAGGCAGCCGGGATATCGAGCATCGTTGCAATTCGGATTGCCGCTGATCTCGACACGCGCATCGTGCTGCTGCGCGATCTCTCTGACGATTGCCAGCCCTAAACCACTGCCTTCGGCGGTGTTACCAAGGATGCGATAAAACCGTTCAAAGACATGCGTCCGTTCCATTGGTGGAATGCCAGGGCCGCTATCTTCAACTTCGAGTATCGCGTGCTGCCGCTCGCCATCAGCGCGCACTCGCACCGTTACGCTTCCATCCAGTGGCGTATAGCGCAACGCGTTGTCGATCAAGTTGTTGAGCAGCTCGCGCAACATGGTCGCATTGCCCGTCACCATCACGGGGAAACCCGGATGTTCAAACCCCATATCGATTCGATATTCGAGCGATGCGGGCACCCAATCCTGCACGGTATTGCGCGCCAATTCGCCTAAATCAAAGGGCGCAACCGAGTTGGTTTCGGGGCCGCGGTTTTCGGCACGCGCCAACGCCAGCAATTGGTTAATGAGCCGCGTTGCCGACTCCGAACTTTTTGCCAATTGTTCGAGTGAACGGTGAATCTCGTCATGGCTGCTTTGGCGTAAAGCCAGTTCCGCTTGAGTTCGCATGCCGGCTAATGGAGTTTTCATCTGGTGGGCGGCGTCCGCAATAAAACGCTGCTGGTTCTGAATTGATTGCGCCAGACGTGCCAGCATGTCGTTCAGTGAACGCACCAGCGGCGAAATTTCTTCTGGCACTTCGCCCGGTTCGATCGGACTCAGGTCATCGGGTTTGCGCGCGCGGATACGGCGTTGCAGATCGCCCAGCGGCGACAGTCCGCGGGACAGCGCGAGCCACACTAGCCCGAGCGCGATTGGAAGCATGATGAATTCAGGCAGGATCACACTTTTGACGATCTGATTGGCAAGCTGTACTCGCTTGTCGAGTGTTTCCGCAACTTGGATCAATGCTAGATGAGGTGCTGCGGCGCTGCTGCCGTGGGTCAGCGTGCGGCGTAGATCGACATAAGTATGCGCAATTCGGATATCCGCATTACGCATTGTGCCATCTCGAAATTGCACTGCCCACGGCAAGATTTTTTCATCGCGATCCGGCATCGGCAGATCGGCATCGCCATCGATCAATTTGCCGTTAGGCCCGCTGATTTGGAAATAGACATTATCGATATCGTCAGCGCGCAACAGATCGCTCGCTGCAGTTGGCAAACGCGCGACTGGCTGGCCGTTGATTTCCTTGACTTGTTGCGCCAGTATCGTGACGCGGTCTTCCAGCGCGCGATCGAATGGCTGGTTGGCGATCGATTTCGCCGCGACATAGGTGATCGCGATGCTGACTGGCCATAACAGCAACAGCGGCACCAGCATCCAGTCCAGAATGCCGCCGAATCGGACTGGTGACGGGAAGGCGGTGTTGCAGTCAAGGTGTCGGTGCGGCGGCGCGAAAAGCGGGGTCGGCTAGCTTCTCAAAACAATAACCAAGGCCGCGCACCGTCGCAATGTGTACGCCATCGGTTTCAATTTTTTTGCGCAGGCGGTGGATATACACCTCAATCGCGTTATAACTGACTTCCTCGCCCCATTCGCACAAATGATCGACTAGCTGTTCTTTCGAGACCAGCCGTCCGGTTCGTTGCAATAA
>CAJDWW010000030.1_pt1 | contig 9368 bp, 4 predicted proteins | sample 7391721 | NCBI WGS metagenome assembly CAJDWW01 (sample SAMEA7055731, study PRJEB34461) | soil metagenome | biome: terrestrial ecosystem; feature: Peninsula; material: soil | place: Antarctica | collected 2016
TCTCTGGTGTCCTATGAAGAAGTGGATCAGAGACTGTTGTTAGCCAATATCAGCCGTCCGATTGAGCATAAAAATACCGAGCGGCTGCACGCATTAACGATGAGAGTCGCCCATCTACTGAAGCGGGACGACATTCCTCTGTCACAAAACCCATTCCGCCCCGAAGTGTATCTGACCGCAATTTATAGCGCTTGGATAGAGTTTGATCCAGATACCGATTCTCATGCACTGCTGCTCCCGTTAATGGAGCCCGAGATATTTATCAATCTGGGTCCCGTTTTTGATGCTCTCAACGATACGCTAATTGCACGTGGCGTTTTGCCAGGGCTAGGTGAAAACTATCGGATTAGAAAATCGAATACCGCACAGGAAACTGCCAAACAAAAAGCGGATGCAGAAGAGCGCGATCAGCATCTGCGTCGTTTGTTGATGCCGGGAGCCGCTGGTGGAAGCGCCGCGAATCCGGGGCAGCTCGGTGCAGGGTCATCCAATATCGGTCAAGCGGGTGGTGGCGTTGGGGAATTTGGAAACTTTCAGCAACAGGTGTTGCAAGCGTCTGCAGTCAGCAACCAATTGCTGGGCTACCTCGCCAATTTGCAAAAGAATATCTTTGATCAACCGCTCACCGCCACCGCCAGTAGCAACCCGGGATCAAATGTCACCATTTTTTCCAGTATCAAACAACAGGCGCCGCAAGGAACTCTGACCCAGGTTGATGAAAATGCGATGGACTTGCTCACGCAAGTGTTCGATGTCGTGTTCAATGATCGTCATATTCCGAACGAGATCAAGACACTGATCGGCTTGCTGCAAGTGCCGGTATTGAAAGCCGCACTGCTCGACAAGGAATTCTTTTTCAAGGAAGAGCATCCGGCACGTCGCTTGATTGAACTGCTGACAAAATCGAGCGTAGCATGGGATCAGAAAAAAGGGAAAGAGGATCCGCTGTATCAAACGATTCATAGTAACGTCAAGCGTGTGCAGCAGGAGTACGACCAGAAGGTGACGGTATTTACCGATGTCGTTGCCAGCATCGAATCTTTTATTGAAGAAGAAGAAAAAGAATCTGCTGCGTCGCTCTCAGCGCCGATCACGGAAGCGCTGCATAAAGAACAAACGGTACAAGCGACCAAAGCCGCAAAAAATGAAGTTGCAATGCGCGTTGGTAGCGGTGAAGTGGTCGCATTTGTCGAAACTTTCCTCGAAAATAAATGGGTATCGGTGTTGACGTTAGCGTATGGCGTCAGAGAAGAAAAACCGCAAGTGCTGGAAAGTGCAATTCGCACGATGGATGATTTGGTATGGAGCGTCAAGCCGAAGATCTCGCTGCAAGAACGCAAAGATTTAATCGCCAAGCTGCCTTCAATGCTGTCTGCGCTCAACAAATGGCTTAATCTCGTCAAGCTCGACGACGCAGAACGTTTACAGTTCTTTGCCGAACTGGCTGAGTGCCACGCGTCGATCGTGCGCGCACCACTTGAACTTTCGCCGCAACGTCAGTTGGAAATCGCGATGGAGGTTGCACGCAAAGCTGCAGAGCGTCGGCGCGAAAAACAAACCAATAAAGTACCAGAACCCACACCAGATGAATTCGCAGATCAAGTCGAAAATATCGAACGCGGAACTTGGTTTGAATTCACACAGAAAGACGACACACTCAAAAAAGTGCGGCTTGCGTGGATCAGCCCATTACGCAGCCTCTATATCTTCTCAACGCAAGACAAACAAGAGTCATTCTCGATGTCGGCAGAAGAGCTGGCAACATGCATACGCGAACAACGCGCCACTGTGGTCTTGTTGGCAGGCGTGATGGAGCGAGCACTATCGAATGCTTTCGAAACGGTAGGCGCGAATGATCCGGAGATGGAAACAAAATCGGTTGCTTGAACGCCGTCAGTATCAAACGTCTACTGACGGCGCACTACCAATCAATCGGCTGATCGTCGGATCACATTTCGCTTGAATCTTGATTCAAGACCTTGATGCGAGCCTGATGCAAGGCTTGATTTCAGCTCCGCTTTCAATACGCGTCATCCCATGAAATACTGAGCCGCGTCGCACATTGGATCAGCCCCACCATACTGTAGGTTTGTGGGAAATTCCCCCATAGCTCTCCGCTCTCCGGAGCAAGATCCTCTGCTAACAGACCCAGATGATTCCGGCGCAATAGCACCGATTCAAACAGCGTACGCGCGCGCGCTTTTTCACCGATCTGCGCGAGTGCAATAATCCACCACAGCGTACATACCAAAAACGCGGTCTCGGGCTTACCGAAGTCATCTTCTTCATCGTAGCGCAGCAGGAAATCACCCCGTCTCAAATGTTTTTCGATGGTGTGAACCGTGCTGATAAAACGTGGGTCTGTCGCCGGCAGGAACTGGAATTCCGCAATCAGCAGCAAACTAGCATCGAGCTGATCACCACCGAAGGTTGAAGCAAAGCTTCCGAGATTTTCATTCCATGCCGCGTTGCAGATCTCGTCATGAATATGATGCGCGTGTGCTTTCCACACTGCCGCGCGATCATCCAATTTCAATTGACTGGCAATCTTCGCCAATCGATCACAGGCTGCCCAGCACATCATGCTGGAAAACGTATGCACTCGTTTCACACCGCGCAATTCCCATATCCCGGCATCCGGCACTTTGTAATTGATTACCGCTTGCTCTCCCAACCGTTCCAGATCAGCGAACAGGCGCTGATCTCCCGGCCGTTCGAGGCGCATATCAAAAAATGCATGCGTACCTGCCATAATCGCCGCACCAAACACATCATTTTGTACTTGGTGATAGGCGAGATTTCCAATCCGCACCGGCCCCATACCGCGATAACCGGCGAGAGAAGGTGCGGTCGTTTCATGCAAGGCTGCTTCACGTCGGATGCCGTAGACCGGCTGCAGTGGTGCATCACGCGTATCGGCGATGATATTCAAAATGTAATCGAGGTAGCGCTCCATCGTCGACGTCGCGCCGAGCCGGTTCAACGCATTGACGACGAAATACGAATCACGCAGCCAGCAATAACGATAATCCCAATTGCGGCCACTGTTTGGCGCTTCAGGAATCGATGTCGTGACTGCAGCGACGATCGCGCCAGTGTCATCGAATGCATTCAGTTTGAGTGTGATCGCCGCACGGATGACAGTGTCTTGCCACTCAAAAGGAATGGCGAGATTTCGCACCCAGTTGTGCCAGTAAGCTTGCGTTTGTTCGAAAAATGAACGCCCTACTTCGTGCGGCGCGCCGTTGACCGTTTCATCCGGCCCCAGCAGTAATGTCACTGTGTCTTGAAGAAAAAATGGCTGCTCTTCGGTGATCGCGGAAATCGATGCATCGGTAGTCAAGCGCATCGACTGCGTGGTTCCGCGATACGACAGGTGATGCGCGCCACGTTTTATCTCCGCAGCAGAAGCACCGTAACCGACCGCCGGTCGCACTCGTAACGTGATGCGAGGGCGTCCCGCAACTCGCCGTATGATTCGTACCAGCATCGATGGCGCAAACAACCGACCATGCATTCGCAGCCGTGGCGCAAAATCGATCACCTCAATCGCATTACCTTCATTGTCAGAAAAATGGCTGGATAGAATCGCGGAATTACGCAGATATTTTTGTGAAGTATTTTCGCCATTGGTTAGTTTCACATCAATGGTTCCAGGACTTTCCGTATCATTTTCATCGCGCAATAGTGCACAACAGATAGGGTCACTATCGAAATAGGGATAGCACCACCAGACGATAGATGCATTGCGGTCCACTAATGCGTTGGTGCTGCAATTACCGATCAGTCCAAGCTCCAAGTTTGCCATTTTTCCTCGCTGGTTTAATGCAATCTAATCATCCGATGTTGGTATCGGCAAATTGTTCAATGCTATGTCTATTTTTTCTGCAACAAAATTCTGCAAAATTCGGGACGCTCATCAGTTGGCATCAACATGCTTATATTGTTCGAAGCGATCTATCAACACTCTCAATACCTGTGACATTTCGGATCGATCATTTAGGAAATAATCTGCCGCAGTGGAATCGTTTCGCCCTACTCTCACTGAAAAAATATCTTTCCGCTGTAAACGAAACACATCTTCGTCAGTATCGTCGTCGCCAATGTAAATCGCGCTATGCGCGCCGGTGACCCGCAACAATTCGACCAGTGCGCTACCTTTGTTCAGTGCATCTTGCGGCATTAAATTGAACACACATTTGCCGCCAATGATTCTAGGACGAGGAGTCAGCGTATCGAACAATCGACGCAGCCGACACGCGGCTTCGTCACGATCGCCATCAATTCGATAATGAACAGAAACGGAAAACTGCTTTTCTTCGAGCAGAATCTGCGGTGAGAATTGCGAATGATCGCTGAGTGCTGCGCGCAACGTGCTCACCCACGTTTGGCACAAAGCTATATATTCTGCTATCGGCACCTTCCATCCTGGCACGCCTTCTAATCCGTGATTTCCAATGACAAATTGCGGCGCGAAACTGAGGCGCGCACGTACATCAGCAACGCCACGTCCGGTAATAATACCCACTGGCGCGTATCGGGAAAGCTGTTGCAATGGTGCGGATATGTCCGGTGGCAAAGCGGCTTCATCGTAGCGCTCGACAATCGGTGCCAACGTTCCGTCAAAATCGAACATGCACAACGTATCAGGTTGAATAAACTGCTGCAGTTGCTGCGATCCTGCTTGAGAAAAAAGAAACTCCATTATTCGTTCAGATCCTTTTGTATGAAGATTTTCGGCTGTGTGAGCGGATTTTTGTCATCACGCGCTCGCGCTTGCGCAAACGCGCGGCATCCAACAGCATCAGCCCGGCCCATCGATAGACGTTGAAATCCCTTACCAGCGAACGCATGCTTTTCATACGTTCGCGCTGCTCTTCTGGCGGCATCGTCAGTCCACGATAAAGTGCATCTCCGGTTTGCTCTATATGATACGGATTAACGATCAATGCTTCATGAAGCTCGCGTGCAGCACCAGTAAACTGGCTCAGTACCAACACACCGCGTTCATCGTCGCGCGCTGCGATGAATTCCTTCGCGACTAGATTCATCCCGTCATGAAGACTGGTGACAATGCAAATATCAGCCGCACGATAATAACGATAAACCTGATCCGAGTCATGATGTTCGGTTTTCAAAATGATCGGCTGATATCGATCATTGGAAAAGCGCTGGTTGATACGTTCCGCCAGCATGCGTACTCTTTCCTCGAAATTTTGGTATTCCACCAACGAGGTACGACTTGGTGCGGCGATTTGCACCATTGTGAAATGCCCAATGAATGACGGATGCGTCTCCAGCAGCATTTCCACCGCTTGGAAACGCTCGATGATTCCCTTCGTATAATCGAGCCGATCCACTCCAATGCCGAGCAATTGATCCACTGGCAGTCCCAGCTCTTCACGTATCTCACGACGATCATCTGCCACCCCGGCGGCATTCGAAGTTTCGGGCCATGCAATCGAAATTGGATAACTTTCAACTTGCGTCAGTTCGCCCCCATAAGAAATGGTGGATGCTTCATGCTCAATTCTCGCTTCTAGATAGCGATCGACAGTGTCGAGAAAATTTTTGCGATGGAATGGCGTGTGGAATCCCAAAATCGTGCTGCCTAACAGGCCTTCAAGAATTTCTTCGCGCCACGGACAGATGCCGAACGACTCCGAATTAGGCCATGGAATATGCCAGAACGTGATGATGGTCGCTTTCGGCAATGCTTCGCGCACCATGCGCGGCAACAGTGCGAAATGATAATCCTGCACCAGCACCACCGGATTATCGCTGCGAGCCTCTTTAACCACCGCATCAGCGAAGCGTTGATTGACCGCGACATACTGCTCCCAATCCGACGAGCGGAATACGGGTCGCACATGAGCAATATGACAGAGCGGCCATAAGCCTTCATTAGAAAATCCGTAGTAGTAGCCCTGCTCTTCTTCACTCGACAACCACACTCGACGTAAGGTATAGCCGGGGCGTGCGGGCGGCACCGCAACGCGATCATCGCGATCAACCGTGTCACGATCAGCCGAGCCTGCACCATGCGCAATCCAAGTACCTGAACAGGCGCGCATCACCGGCTCCACCGCTGTCACCAAACCGCTGGCTGGCCGCCGCACCTCGATTCCATGAGGAGTATGCACATGAATATAGGGCTCACGATTCGACACCACTAGAAACTCGTCTCCGGATAATTCTTCCTGCAATAGAGATCGCAGTTTTTCCGGTGTCCACATTTGTGGCGCATTGCTTTGGGCGCGACGATCAACATCAAGTTCATGTAGCAGCGCTCGTAAATCACCCACCAATGGCCGTAATTCAGGAGGCGTATTGCTGTGAGGTTTACGCCGCAGATCGGCGCGCACGATTCCTTTGACGGTATTGATCCACTCACGCCAGCTCAAGTGTGCAACCAGCACGGTGATCATCGATGTCACTACCGCCAGCAATACAAATAACCAAATTACGTAGGTGCGTGTGTCGGAACTACGACGCTGGATAAATCCCATTTCATGCACCAGAATCAGCTTACCAAGGTACTGCTGATCCAGATTCAACGGGCTTTCCGTCACTCGTACTGGCCCTTGTGCCAGTTGCACCGTGGTCTGTTTAAAATCCTTGCTCGACGCTGGGGTACGGCAACCGAGCGATTCGGGATAGGTCACCGTTTTGTATAGCAGCTTGTTTTGTGGGTCGCAAAATGCAAGTGCGAACAGACGCTCATCCTGAATCGCACGATCGAATAGCTGATTGATCCGGCGTGCAGTGTGATGCGGTACATAATCGGCTAACGGTTCCTGCAACGCATTGGCCAGCAATTGGGAACGCACATCTAAATCGCGAATGAACCAACGTTCAGTCAAGCCATCAATTAACGGTACCGCGACAAATGCCACGAGGCTCATTGCAACTGCCAGTGGGATGGCGAAGCGTAATGAAAGACGCATCAATTGCGAACGCATAGCAAACCTTATATCGGCGCGTCACGCTGCGAGTGCGATTTTTCCCATCCTACGAAAACGAGAAAATGCATGATCCGCAAGCGGAAGCGCATGGTATTAAAAAATGAGAATCACTCGAATATTTTTTGTAATTTTCCAAAAGACGTGCATGACAGCGTGCATAATTTCCGCCCGAGTTAGCAAGGAGACTCTCTGTATTTTTTGTACAGAAATAAAACTCTCTTGTCGCGGAGCGCTCAGAGATCACACGTGTTGAAGCAGAGAATATTGACTCATGCAAAAACTTGAAACAGCAGTCCGAGTGCCGATTGCATTCGATTAGGCGACCACAATCGAGAGCCGCCAAAAGCTGTTTATTCGTTGTCCTTGAACAGCGTTTCTCAATTACTCGTTTGATTGTATCTAGCTGTATCCAGAACCTATTGGTCTCGCTCAATAGTCGGCATTTTTCCGTTCAACGTCAGCATAATAAATAGGTTGTCATCACCATCAGGATGACAACGTACGAGAGCAATCGAATTCATGACGATGACGTTGCTATCGCGCAGGCACACCGGTTCAAATCAGCCCGGTCGATTTTCAGCTTCTCGGTCACCAGCAACCAAGGTACTCGTGGGAGTGCCATCTTCCGTTTGGCGGGTATAAACCATTCGCAGTGGATGAGCGAAACCAATGCCGCGTTCCATCAGTTTTCGCATCAAGGTGAGATTGATGTTTTGCTGAACGTCCATGTACTTGTTGTAATCGGGATCGAGCACGAAATACACCACCTCAAATTGCAACGCATTGACGTCCAATGATTTGAAATGTGCGCGGTCGAAGCGGACTGGAATTTTCTGTGCATGCAAAATTTCTTTGATGATATTCGGAATTTCTTCAAGTAAATCCGGGTGCGTGTGATAAGCAACACCGAACTGAAACGCCACGCGGCGTTCCTGCATCTGCCGATAATTTCTTATCCGGTTTTTCAGCAACTCAGTATTTGAAAAAATAATCTGCTCGCCACCCAAACTCAACAACCGTGTCGTCTTGAGACCCACATATTGGACTGTACCGAGATACTCATCAACAATGATGAAATCACCAATCACAAAAGGCTTATCGAGCGCGATTGACACCGACGCAAACAAATCACCTAGAATATTTTGCGCAGCTAATGCAACGGCAATTCCGCCGATACCCAGACTAGCCATCAACGTCGTGATGTTGAACCCGAGATTGTCGAGTGCTGCCAGAATCGCCACCGTCCATAGCGTGATACGCGCAATCAGGCCGAGCATCATCAGATGCGTGGTGCCGGATGGATCGATTTCACGCTGCCGCGCGAGACTGCGGTTGACCGATACCAAAACCAATCGGTTTGCCCACAGTGCCACCTGAAATACCAACACGATCACCCACGCATAATGCAACCACTTTTCGTGTCGCGTCGACAGATCAAGCTGACTCACGGCGATCAAAAAAGCAATCGTGAGCAGCGATACAAATCGCGTCGCACGCAGTAATTGTTCTAGGTAGTTCAGGAAATGAAAAGGACGCGTCGCAACGAGACGGCTCAGCTGCCGTAGGAAAATTGCCTTTACACCTAGCATCACTGCCAAGCTCACACAAAATACCACCAGCGCAAACACTTCCTCGTAATTGGATAATACGGAATCGAACAAAGCCACTCCTTTAATAAATCATATTTATCCGCAATCGCACGGACACCTTCACGAACACGATTATCTACATTGAGGTGAGAAATTGACCATCCTGGATGATTGCTCCAGCAATGTCGGCCATGAATGCCGAATTATCTCTATTGAATTAATGCATTACAACGTCAGTTGGAATTCGTCTTACCCTACACGATTCTGCGCGTCGTGTCAGCCGATGCTCAATAGCTGCATTTGTGCATCGTCCAGATAGCACCATTCACCTTCATCTAGCGCCAATGCCTGCAGCGTGAGGCCGCCGATGGCCACTCGCTGCAATGCCGCGCAATGGTTACCAGCGGCTGCCAGCATCCGTTTGACCTGATGATATTTGCCTTGTTCGAGCACAATTTCAAGACGATACGCATCAAGCGCGGTGCAATGTTGTGCCGCCAGCGGCGCAGGCTCATCGTGCAGCTGCACGCCTTGCAACAGATGCTCGATCAATTCTGGTGTGATCGCTTCCGCTACCGTCGCGTGGTAAACCTTTGGCACATGGCGCCGTGGAGAAGACTGTGCGTGAATGAAACCCCCGTCATCCGACAGTAATAACAAGCCCGTGGTGTCATGATCAAGTCGCCCCACCGGCTGAATATCACGCCATGAGAATGGCTCCGGCAACAGCGTCATCACGCCAGGATGATGACTGGGTTTGCGTGAGCATTCAAATGCGGTCGGCTTGTTGAGTGCGATATAGACATGCTCGCGG
>CAJDWW010000032.1_pt1 | contig 9187 bp, 9 predicted proteins | sample 7391721 | NCBI WGS metagenome assembly CAJDWW01 (sample SAMEA7055731, study PRJEB34461) | soil metagenome | biome: terrestrial ecosystem; feature: Peninsula; material: soil | place: Antarctica | collected 2016
ATAGGCTTGTCCGTTTTTCCCAAACCCGCACGCGCCATTTTAATCGCAGACGCCAGTGCTTCGATCGCAGGATCCTGTCCAAAAACAACGTTCTTCAAATCGCGATCAATTGTCTGCAACTTGCTGCGGTCATCCTGATTCACCGATTGTGGTGGGATACGAGCGATCTTGGCAATGATGTCTTCAATCTCCGCCTTTCCAATGGTTTTCTTCTGTTTTGACTTTGGCAAAATCCGCTGCGCGGCACCAGCCTCATCAATTACGTCAATTGCCTTATCGGGCAAATGACGATCGTTGATAAAGCGGGCAGCCAATTCAGCCGCCGACGATAACGCCGACGAAGAATATTTGACGCCGTGGTGTTCTTCAAAACGCGATTTCAGTCCGCGCAGAATTTGCACCGTCTGCTCCACGGTCGGCTCATTGACATCAATTTTCTGAAAACGGCGCGACAGCGCGTGATCTTTTTCAAACACACCACGAAACTCGGTGTATGTTGTCGCGCCTATGCATTTAAGCTGTCCGCTTGCCAGTGCCGGCTTCAGCAGATTCGAAGCATCCAAGGTGCCGCCGGAAGCGGAACCAGCACCGATGATGGTATGAATTTCATCGATGAACAAGATACCACTTGGGTTGTCTTTCAACTGTTTCAGCACTGCTTTCAAGCGCTGCTCGAAATCACCACGATATTTGGTGCCGGCCAGCAAAGCGCCCATATCCAGCGAATAGACGACCGCGTCCTGCAAGATTTCAGGAACATCGCCTTGTGTGACGCGCCATGCCAAACCTTCGGCAATCGCCGTCTTGCCGACGCCTGCTTCGCCCACCAATAATGGATTGTTCTTACGACGACGGCACAATGTTTGAATCACGCGTTCAACTTCAGATTCACGACCAATCAGTGGATCAATCTTGCCTTCCGATGCCAGCTTGTTCAGGTTTTGAGTAAATTGATCCAGCGGGCTTTCCTTCTGCTGGCCTTCAACTTGAGCCTCCTCAGCACCTTCAGGCGATCTTTGCGCATCGTCTTGCTGATCCTTCCTGACACCGTGCGAAATGAAATTAACGACATCAAGACGTGTCACACCCTGCTGATGCAAATAATAAACTGCATGCGAATCCTTTTCCCCAAAGATCGCGACCAGCACATTGGCACCGGTCACTTCCTTCTTACCATTGGATGCTGACTGCACATGCATAATCGCGCGCTGGATCACACGCTGGAAACCAAGCGTAGGTTGCGTATCGACTTCGCTAGAACCTGGTACCGTAGGAGTATTGTCACTGATGAAATTGGTCAGCGTCTTGCGCAGATCTTCAATATTCACCGCGCACGCGCGCATTACCTCTGCGGCGGACGGATTGTCGAGCAACGCCAGCAACAGGTGCTCCACAGTAATGAACTCATGACGCGCCTGTCGAGCCTCAACAAACGCCATATGTAAACTAACTTCCAATTCCTGCGCAATCATACTTCCTCCATCACACATTGGAGCGGGTGTCCCGCTTTCCTAGCATGGGTTGATACGAGTTCGACTTTGGTCGATGCAATATCTTTGGGATACACACCGCACACACCTTTACCATCCCGATGAACTTTCAGCATAATCTGCATCGCCATTTCACGGTCTTTATTAAAGTATTCTTGGACAATCTCCACTACAAATTCCATCGGAGTGTAATCATCATTAAGTAAAACCACCTGATACATCGAAGGAGGCTTGAGTTTTTGCTCTTGGCGCACCGCCACCGTGCCATTGTCGTGCTTGATTGCCATACGTCTATTCTAATGCGATTTATCGGTCGCGCCATGCGCGAAAATAAGCAACCTTTGCTCTCTTGATTGATGTTACGCCCTTTATTGATATTGTACAGATGATGCCATTTGCCTCTGAATCAAGGGTTTTTGTAGGCAATCCATTAAAAAAGATACAACCTTGGACACAATCACCTTGACTTCAGACTTTTTTGCGTGAACAATGATCGGCATTGATACGTGCGAGTTTGCACGATTGTCAATATGAAGTGGGCAAGTTCGAGAAGGGGCAGCGTTACGCGAGGCTTCTTGCTTTTACGGCTCGTGTGATTAGTTAATAATTGAAAGACGCTTTTATGGCAACAGGTACAGTCAAGTGGTTCAACGATTCTAAAGGCTTCGGCTTTATCACTCCAGATGACGGAGGCGAAGATTTGTTTGCGCACTTTTCCGCAATTCAGATGAACGGCTTCAAGACCCTCAAAGAAGGTCAAAAGGTTCAGTTCGAAGTCACGCAAGGCCCCAAAGGCAAGCAAGCTTCCAACATTCAGGCTCCTTGATCTAAAAAGATTTAGACAGTCTCGAAAAGCCCCGCGTATGCGGGGCTTTTTTTATATACGCGTCCATCTTCTACTCAGCCGCTCGATTCCCGCTCTGCGTGACGAGTCCACGCCACGAGCTCTGCAGCTAGCGCATTCTCTAATCGGAGCATGCAGCGGTTCGCCCAAATAAAAAAGACCGATAGTCCGGTCTTTTTTACTACTCAAACAACTTGAAGTCGAAATTACATATTCTCGATCATCACTTGACCAAATCCTGAGCATGACACTTGTGTTGCGTCTTTCATCAAGCGCGCAAAATCGTAGGTCACTTTCTTTTGAGCGATCGCTTTTTCAGTTGCACTGATGATCAGGTCGGCCGCTTCACTCCATCCCATGTGACGCAGCATCATCTCTGCGGACAAGATAAGAGAGCCGGGATTGACGTAATCCTTACCAGCGTACTTCGGCGCAGTGCCATGAGTCGCTTCAAACATCGCGATCGAGTCCGACATGTTCGCTCCCGGTGCAATACCGATTCCACCCACTTGTGCTGCCAATGCATCGGAGATGTAATCACCGTTCAAATTCAGCGTTGCGATCACACTGTATTCAGCCGGGCGCAACAGAATCTGCTGCAGGAAAGCATCCGCAATCGAATCTTTCACCACAATATCGTTGCCAGTTTTCGGGTTTTTGAATTTGCACCATGGGCCGCCATCGATCAGTTGCGCGCCAAACTCCTTCTGAGCTAGTCCATACGCCCAATCGCGGAAGCCGCCTTCGGTGTACTTCATGATGTTGCCTTTGTGGACGATCGTCACAGAAGGCTTGTCGTTATCGATTGCATACTGAATCGCCTTGCGTACCAAGCGCTCGGTCCCTTCACGCGAAACAGGCTTGACGCCAATACCGGAGGTTTCGGGAAAACGAATCTTCTTAACACCCATTTCCTTGATCAGGAAATTGATAATTTTCTTTGCGTCTTCTGATCCTTCTTGCCATTCAATCCCAGCATAAATATCTTCCGAATTTTCGCGGAAAATCACCATGTCGGTTTTCTCTGGCTCACGCACTGGCGATGGCACACCCTTGAAATAACGCACAGGGCGCAAGCACACATAAAGATCAAGCTCCTGCCGCAACGCCACATTCAGCGAACGAATACCGCCGCCCACTGGCGTCGTCAAAGGTCCCTTGATGGAAACCACATATTCTTTCAATGCTTGCAGTGTTTCTTCCGGCAGCCACACATCGGGACCGTACACTTTGGTGGATTTTTCACCGGCAAAAATTTCCATCCAGCTGATTTTTCGTTTGCCACCGTAGGCTTTTGCAACCGCGGCATCAACCACCTTGATCATGACCGGGCTGATATCAACACCGGTTCCGTCACCCTCGATATAAGGAATGACTGGCTGATCAGGCACAGTCAACGAGAAATCGGCGTTAACCTTGATTTTCTGACCTACGGCGGGCACTTTAATATGTTGATACATTTTTTCTCCGGAATGTAGACGGACAACAGATAGAAACAAGATGGAAATTCGATTGATGTCTTATATAAGACATAAGACCAAGCCGCGTATTATGCCTTAGTATTTTACAAGTTGCCATGTCTTTGCGCGCCTTGCCTGATAAAGTGACGCCATCAAAACCGCAATCACCGAAGCGGCATCTCCCTGCTCAAAACCGTCGCTCCGCAATTACTCCTCTATCTATGCCACTAATCCTTTTCAACAAACCTTATCAAGTCATGTGCCAGTTTTCGCCACATCCTGCGAGGAAAACACTATCTGATTACCTCTCCGTCCCCGATGTTTATCCCGCGGGTCGGCTCGACGCCGATAGCGAGGGCTTGGTGCTACTGACCGATGACGGCAAACTTCAACATGAAATCAGTCATCCATTGCGCAAACAAAAAAAGACCTATGTTGTGCAAGTTGAAGGACGCGCAGACAAGAGCGCATTGGCGCGTTTGCGTGAGCCGCTGAACCTAGGAGATTTCATCACCCACCACTGTGACGTAAAGCTGATCGCACCACCCACATGGCTATGGGAACGCGATCCACCAATCAGAGAACGCGCCGCGATACCGACCTCCTGGCTTGCCATCACGATCGAGGAAGGAAAGAACCGCCAAGTGCGTCGCATGACTGCGGCTGTCGGCTTGCCGACTTTACGATTGGTGCGCATTGCGATCGGGCCGTTTTCACTTTCGCAGCACCCACTGTGGCCCGGTGAATGGTGCGAAGTTTCACCGCTCGACCTACGGCAGTCAGCGTCGGATAGTGTGACAAATTGAAACGGTGTTATTTTTCCAAAAACTGTGTCAACCGGCAGCAGAATCGGCCGTTACTTCCTCTGATTCACTTGAATCATCAATCCCGAAATTACACTTTCATATCCTTCGAAGGACTCAACATGAAAACTCTGATCGCCGCTCTGGTAGCTAGCCTGTTTGCTGTTTCCGCTTTTGCTGCTGACGCTGCTGCTTCGGCTAGCGCACCTGCCGCTGCTGCACCTGCCGCTGCTTCTGCTGCCGCTTCTGCTTCGGCTCCGAAAGCTAAAAAAGCCAAGCATGCAAAAAAAGCTCATCATGCAAAAAAAGCTGCTGCTGCTGCCGCTGCTGACGCTTCCGCCGCTCAGTAATTAGTTAGTCAGTAAAGAAAAAAGGCAGGCGCGTCCTGCCTTTTTTCTTTATGCTCGTAACTTCCGCTTTAGTCGCAGCTTTATCGCTCCCGTCCCAATGAAAAAAATATCGCCCTTGTTTGCGCTGGCTTCATCCTTCTTCGTCATCACGGCATTTGCGCAGGAAGCTCGGCCGGTATTTGATACGACGACACTCACCGCAGGCATGCATCTAATTCATGCCGAGGTCGCTCGCACTGAAAGTCAACGCGAATATGGACTGATGTACCGCGAAAAGCTTGCGCCAAACGGAGGCATGCTATTCATTTTCTCAGCACCCGTCTCGGTATGTATGTGGATGAAAAATACGCCGCTTCCGCTATCCGTCGCGTTTCTGACAGCGAACGGGGAGATTGTGAATATTGAGGACATGGAACCACAAACGGTCACTTCGCATTGCGCGAAAAAACCGGTGCGTTACGCACTAGAGATGAATCAGGGCTGGTTCCGGCAAAAAAATATCAAGCCAGGAAACCCTATCGAAGGTCTTCCTGCTGCAAAGCGAGGAGCTGCAGCGCAATAAGCTTCACGGACTTTTACGCATTTAGTAGTCGCCCACCACAATTTTCTTTCCACCAGAAAACGCCAAAAGCCCGCAGCAAAATTGCATGCGAGCTTTGATTCAATCTTTTATTTTCTGCAGCAGAGATGCCGCAGATTCTGCTAGATCAGGCGGCGAGTGCTTTCAAAGCAGCTGCCAAGCGGCTCTTATGGCGAGCTGCTTTGTTTTTGTGAATGATCTTTTTATCTGCAATGCGATCGATTGTCGAAATCGAGGCTGCAAAGGTTTGCGTTGCAAGCGCTTTATCGCCAGCCGCAATCGCTTTGCGAGCAGCTTTGATCGCAGTACGCAAAGTCGAACGCTGACTGCTGTTTTGCGCGTTTTGCTTGACTGCCTGACGAGCACGTTTGCGTGCCTGTGCGGTATTTGCCATGAAAAAATTCCTAAACTTGTTCTGAGTGCGTCTGAAAAACGCAAAATTTAAAATTTGTAAATCAACATCGATTCAGCGGAGCCCCGCAGTATAACCGCTTTTCCTACGAACGGCAATGTCGCCCTTTCCGGCAATTCTCTGTGTTTCGACTTAATTCCGAGAATTTTTTCATCGGGAATATCATACGTGTCACACGGGGAAACACGCTTCCCCCGCTATAATGGCGCCCCATGAACCTGCTCAAGACACTGGCGGCAATTTCCAGCATGACGATGCTGTCCCGCATCACCGGCATGTTGCGTGAAGTGCTGATCGCGCGCGAATTTGGCGCATCGGCATTTACCGATGCCTACAACATCGCTTTTCGTATTCCCAACCTGCTAAGACGACTCTTCGCGGAAGGGGCATTTTCGCAGGCATTCGTGCCAATTCTGGCCGAATACAAAACGCAAAAGGGGCAGCAAGAGAGCAAAATACTGGTCGATCATGTCGCCACGATGCTGACATGGGCGTTATTGCTCACCTGCTTAATCGGCATCATCGCGGCACCGATTGTTGTGTATGCGATCGCGACTGGGTTCACCGACGATCCCAAGCTTTTCAACGTCTCGGTGGTGATGACTCGCATCATGTTTCCTTATATCGTTTTCATGTCGTTGGTAGCACTATCGGGCGGTATTCTCAATACGTGGCGCGAATTCAAAATTCCAGCATTTACGCCAGTACTGTTAAACATTTCATCGATCATCGCGTCTCTTTTCGTTGCCCCTCATTTAGCACAACCAATCTATGCGCTGGCATTCGCGGTCTTTGTCGGCGGTGTTTTGCAACTAGCGATTCAGATTCCTCCACTGGTGCGGATCGGCATGTTGCCGCGAATCGGTTGGAATCCGGCATTTGCGTTACGCGACCCCGGCTTGCGACGAGTATTAAGAAAAATGGGCCCTGCAGTGTTCGCCGTATCTGCCGCGCAAATCAGCATCATGATCAACACCAATATCGCGTCCCACCTTCAGCACGGCAGCGTGTCATGGCTGACCTACGCGGATCGTTTGATGGAATTTCCGACTGCGTTGTTAGGCGTCGCACTGGGCACGATTCTGCTACCCAGTCTTTCCAAAGCGCATACCGAAGGAGATACCGCAGAATATTCATCACTTCTCGACTGGGGATTGCGATTGACGTTTTTACTAGCGCTGCCGTGCGCGGTTGCGCTGGCAACTTTGTCTGAGCCGCTTACCACTACTCTTTTCCATTATGGAAAATTCACTTCACAAGATGCCGCGATGACCGGAAAAGCGTTAATCGCCTATGGTGCAGGATTGATCGGACTGATTGTGGTGAAAATTCTTGCACCTGGTTTTTACGCGAAGCAGGATATTCGTACGCCGGTCAAGATTGCGATTCTGGTGCTCATTTTTTCTCAATTGCTGAACCTAATTTTCGTACCGGCAATCGCGCATGCCGGCCTCGCGCTATCAGTCGGACTCGGTGCTTGCCTGAACGCTACGCTGCTATTCACCGGATTAAGACGTCGTCGCATTTACATGCCGCAGCCGGGCTGGGGACTATTCTTTCTAAAGATTGGTGCCGCGCTATTGATCATGGCCGGTGCCGCACTATGGCTGGCGTCGCAGTTTGACTGGCTCGCATTACAACGGCATCCAGTACAGCGCATGCTAGATTTGCTGATGGTCATCGTCATTCTGATGGTGCTTTACTTTGGCGCGCTTCTTGCAATGGGATTCAAACCCAGAGATTTCCGTCGCATTTCTAACTAGCTCCTTTCACTCAACCCAGCCATTTTGAGTTCAACGAAGGATCAACCATCATGACGCTCAGCACGCTTGATTATTTCGCTTCACTCGTCAGCCAAGATAATGCGATTCCACTCTTTGAAGCAGCAGTGACGATTGCACAGGAACTCGATCCCGAACTAGATCTCGAACAACCACAAAGCGAAATCGATGTGCTGGCGGCACGCTTACGCCAAAGATTCACCGATGATATTTCGCAGATCGAAAAACTGCGAATGCTGAACCATTTTTTCTATAATGAGCTCGGCTTCTCCGGCAACATCAACGATTACTACTCGCCCGCCAACAGTTTTTTACATCACGTGATTCATACCCGTCGCGGCATTCCGATTTCACTTGCAGTCATCTATATGGAATTGGCGCAACAAGTCGGCATTGAGATACAAGGAATATCATTTCCCGGGCATTTTTTGATGAAATTAACGGTGCGTTCCGGAGACATCATTCTCGATCCGTTCACTGGAGAAAGTTTGTCAAGTGAAGCGTTACATGAGCGGCTGGAACCTTATCTCGCAGCGAACCATCTGCAAGGCGAAACCTCGATCGCCGAGTTTTTGCACAGCGCTGACCCTCGCGACATTCTGGTCAGAATGCTGCGCAATCTTAAAATTATCTTCGTTGAACAGCAGCAGTGGGATCGTCTTCTGCTGACTCAGCAGCGTCTGATGATTCTTTTGCCGCATGATATTACTGAGCGCCGTGATCGCGGCTTTGCGTATGCCAATCTCGATTGCCCGCAAGCTGCGCTGGCAGATATCGATGCTTATCTGGCCGAAAGACCCGATGCCAGCGATGCCGAAATTCTACGTTCCACCGTGCGCGAATTACGCAATGCGGCACGACGTCTGAACTGACTTGCCGTCACACCGTTTTGCCAGCGGTCAGCCCTTGGTGCGCGCTTCGATGACTTCCCAGCGTTCGAGAAGTTCGAGTAGCAGCCCATCAATCTCAGCAAATCGCTGATTCAATCGCTCCACTTCCGCCGACTGTTGTCGATATAAATCAGCATCGGCCAGCTTTTCGCTGATTGCTTTTTGCTCATCTTCCAGTTGCGAGATTTGCAGCGGCAGCGCTTCCAGATCACGCTGCTCCTTGTAGCTCAGCTTTTTCCCTTTAATGGGCGGCGTCGCCAGAGTGATTCCTGTTTTTTTTACGGCGCTGGTATCGTTACCACCACTCGCGCTCGCGGCAGGTCGTACTCGCTCCCAATCACTGTAGCCACCCACATATTCTTTCCAGACGCCATTGCCTTCAGCGGCGATAACTTGGGTCACAACATTATCAAGAAAGGTACGATCATGACTGACAAGAAAAACTGTTCCTTCATAGTCAGTCAACAAATCCTCCAACAACTCCAGCGTATCAATATCCAGATCATTGGTCGGTTCATCAAGTACCAACACGTTGGCTGGTTTGGCAAACAAGCGCGCTAACAGCAAACGATTGCGT
>CAJDWW010000055.1_pt3 | contig 9164 bp, 12 predicted proteins | sample 7391721 | NCBI WGS metagenome assembly CAJDWW01 (sample SAMEA7055731, study PRJEB34461) | soil metagenome | biome: terrestrial ecosystem; feature: Peninsula; material: soil | place: Antarctica | collected 2016
CAAGGCAAACCACTGCTGCTGCGCACTCATACCAGCCCCATGCAAGTGCGTTACGCGCGCACGCACAAGCCGCCGATCAAAGTGATTGCACCAGGGCGTACTTACCGCGTTGATAGCGATGCGACCCATTCACCGATGTTTCATCAGGTCGAGGGATTGTGGATTGCGGAAGACATCAGCTTTGCCGATCTCAAAGGCGTATATCTGAACTTCGTCAAAGCGTTTTTCGAAACCGATGATTTGCAGGTACGTTTCCGTCCGTCGTATTTTCCGTTTACCGAGCCGTCAGCCGAGATCGATATCGCATTTGGTAGCGGCCCGCTGAAAGGGCGCTGGCTGGAAGTGTCGGGCGCGGGGCAGGTGCATCCGGTGGTGGTGCGCAATTATGGATTGGATCCAGAAAAATTTATCGGCTTCGCCTTTGGCTCGGGGCTCGAACGCTTGACGATGCTGCGTTATGGCATCAACGATTTGCGCCTGTTCTACGAAGGTGATTTACGCTTCTTAAAGCAATTCAATTGATCCATCTGGTTTTGCATTTGATCACCTGTCAAATCAAACAACACACTGTCATTCTCACGCAGGCAGGAATGACAGCGCTCTACTTTGCGAATTCCCTCGTACGAGGGAAAGAAAAAAACAGAATATCCAAAGGCATTCACTATGCAATTCTCTGAAAACTGGCTGCGCACGATGGCGGATCCGAATATCTCTTCGGATGAACTCGCGCATTTGTTGACGATGTCTGGCCTCGAAGTTGAGGAGGTCGAAACCGTCGCGCCGCCGTTTGCCAACGTGGTAGTCGCGCAAGTGGTTGAAATCGCCAAGCATCCCAATGCTGACCGCTTGAACGTGTGCCAAGTCGATGTGGGTACCGGCACTTTGTTGAATATCGTCTGCGGTGCGCCTAATGTACGCGTCGGCATGAAGGTCGCGTGTGCGATGGCAGGTGCAATTTTGCCACCGGGCGAGGATGGCAAGCCGTTTGCGATCAAGGTCGGACAATTGCGCGGCGTCGAATCGCAAGGCATGTTGTGTTCCGCGCGCGAATTGAAGCTGTCAGAAGAGAACGCCGGCTTGCTGGACTTGCCGACGGATGCGCCAGTTGGGCAGAATTTTCGCGATTACTATCAACTCGATGATCGCAAGTTTACGATCAAACTGACACCGAACAAAGCGGATTGTCTGTCGGTGTTGGGCGTAGCGCGCGAGGTTTCCGCACTCACCGGGGTGCCGTTGAATGCACCGGTGTTTCAAAATACGGAAGTCAGCAGCAGCGACCATCTACCAGTGAAAATCTCGGCGCCAGATTTATGTGGACGCTTTTCGGGGCGCGTGATTCGCGGCTTGAATGCGAAAGCGAGTACGCCGGATTGGATCAAGCAGCGACTTGAGCGCAGTGGTCAGCGCCCGATTTCAGCGTTAGTTGATATTTCTAATTATGTGATGCTGGAGTTGGGACGTCCGACGCATGTGTTCGATCTCGATAAGATTCACGGCGGCCTCGATGTACGCTGGGGACGCAACGGCGAATCGCTAAAACTGTTGAATGGGAATACGGTCGAGGTTGATGAGTGGATTGGTGTGATTGCCGATGAACGACAGATTGAATCGCTGGCTGGCATCATGGGCGGCGAGGCGACTGCAGTGTCGCTGGATACGCAAGATATTTATCTCGAAGCCGCATTTTGGTATCCGCACGCAATTCAAGGCCGTGCGCGTCGCTATAATTTTTCGACCGATGCCGCGCATCGCTTCGAGCGTGGCGTCGATTTCGCGACCACGGTTGAGCACATCGAGCGCATCACGTCGCTGATCGTTGATATTTGCGGTGATCCCGGCAAGACCACGGTGGGTCCGATCGATGATCAGGCAGTCAATCTGCCGCAGCGTACGCCGGTGACGATGCGTACTGCGCGCGCGGTAAAAGTGATCGGCGTTGCATTGGATGATGCGCAGATTGCTGATATTTTCAAACGACTTGGTTTGAGCTTCACGCAGCAGTCGGGCGTATTCGAGGTGATGCCACCGTCGTATCGTTTCGATATCGAGATCGAGGAAGACTTGATCGAGGAAGTCGCGCGAGTCTATGGCTTTGAGAATATTCCAGCGCTGCCACCAGTGGCGGCGAGTGCGATGTTGGTGCGGCCCGAAAACAGCCGTTCGTTGTTTACGATCCGTCGTCAGATTGCCGACCTCGATTATCAGGAAGTCGTCAATTACAGTTTCGTCGAGGAACAGTGGGAAGCTGATTTTGCCGATAATTACGCGCCGATCAAACTGCAAAATCCGATCGCCAGCCAGATGAGCGTGATGCGTTCGTCACTGATCGGCAGCTTGATCGCGAACGTACGGTACAACTTGAACCGCAAGATGAATCGTGTGCGGGTATTTGAAATCGGCGCGATCTATCAGCGTGATGCTGCTGTGCAGGACGGGCCATTGAGCGTCGCCGGTTATCGTCAGCCAAAGCGGATTGCTGCACTCGCTTATGGTGCGGTGGCGGAAGAGCAGTGGGGGTTGCCAGCCCGTCATGTCGATTATTTCGACATCAAGGCTGATTTGGAAGCGTTGTTTGCGCCGCAATCGTTGCGTTTTGAGAACGTGTCACATCCGGCGTTGCATCCGGGGCGTTCTGCCGCAGTGTGGATGGACAATCGGGAAATCGGTTTCATCGGCGAGCTGCATCCACGCTGGCAACAGAAATATGAATTACCACTGGCACCCGTGATATTTGAAATCGATGCGGATGCAGCACAGATGCGCGATGTTCCCGCGTATCACGATATTTCACGCTTTCCAGCTGTAGTGCGCGACCTTGCGCTGGTGGTCAAACAGTCGGTCGCCGCACAAGAATTGCTGGATACATTTGCTGCTGAACAGAACACAAATCCTGCCTGTAAAATTTCGCAAGCCATTGTTTTATTTGATGAATATCGCGGCAAAGGGTTGGAAAATGACGAAAAAAGTCTTGCTTTCCGGTTTGCCTTGCAAGATACTCAATCTACCCTGCAAGACGAAGCTGTAGAGGCAGCGATGAGCGCATTTGCAGCCGCAGCTAACAAGAAAAATGACGCAAGATTGCGCGTATGACATGGCGGGAAACCATATCCATGAATGAAGTGACTTCAGTTGAATTCCATTCCGTGCTGGATGCCGATCTCGATCGCGCGATGCTGGAAGCAAGAGCACGCTCGCAGGCGGAAAGAGAGCTGCCGACGCTGACCAAGGCGGAACTGGCGGAATTACTGTTCGAGCAAGTTGGGTTGAACAAGCGCGAAGCTAAAGACATGGTCGAAACTTTTTTCGATGAACTGCGCAATGCACTGGAGCGCGGCGAGATGGTTAAGTTGTCCAGCTTCGGCAATTTTCAGTTGCGTGATAAACCGCAGCGACCCGGTCGCAATCCAAAAACCGGAGAGGAAATTCCGATTACCGCACGGCGTGTCGTGACGTTTCATGCCAGCCAGAAGCTCAAGGCGATGGTTGAATCTGTCGGTAGTAAATTGCTCGTACGTGCTGCCTGAAAGCGAATTGATCAATGAATGACCGCTCGGCCAAACCTGAATCGATCGTATTGCCGCCGATCCCAGCAAAACGCTATTTCACTATTGGTGAAGTCAGTGAACTGTGTGGCGTCAAACCGCATGTGCTGCGCTACTGGGAGCAGGAATTTACCCAGTTGAAGCCGGTAAAGCGGCGGGGTAACCGGCGTTATTATCAGCATCACGAAGTCTTGCTGATTCGTCGTATTCGTGAATTACTATATGAACAGGGATTTACCATTAGCGGTGCGCGCAACAAACTGGATAGCAGATTGTCCGGTCTCACATCAGATAACGAAAATCCGGTGCCGGAGATTCCAGCAGGCAGTTTGAGCATCGCAGAAATCCAAAGTGAATTAGTGGGAATACTCGCATTACTGAGTTGACTGCCAAGTTTCTATTTTTTAAAAAGCCGCTTTTGCGGCTTTTTTATTATCTGATCAGTATTATTGATAGCTGTCGAACCGAATTTTCAAAATCGATGAAGAGTGATTAATCGAGTCGCGCTACGGTTGAGTGCTTCCGACCTTGGACAAAATCATCCACGATCTGAACCTTCCTTGGGGAAATTCTATCGAGACATCTTTATGTCGAGCATCAAACAAATGCATTTATGCGCGCAGATGTCATTCAAAATCAACATCAGCTGCGGCAGGGTGCGGTAAATTTCCTCATGACCTGATGTATTCAATCAACGAACCATCATTAGGCCTTTCAACAAAAAGGATTTATGACCGATCGACTATCTTCGCATCATCATGCCTCGCGTCGCGTGCCAATCGCATTGCATTCGGTTGCAGGGCTTGATGATGACTACGAGAAAGCAGCGCTGCCGCTATTGACGCGCTTTGGCGATTTATACGGCGCGTCCGATTGTATGCAACATCTGTTTCATCTAATCGGTAAAGTCGCACCCACCCGTGCCAACGTGTTGGTGATAGGTGAGAGCGGCACAGGTAAGGAGTTGGTGGCAAGCATTGTGCACCGGATGAGCCCACGTGAAAAACAGCCATTCGTTGCATTGAACTGCGGTGCAATTTCGTCTCAATTGATTGAAGCCGAATTGTTTGGTCATGAGCGTGGCAGCTTCACCGGCGCGGTACGGATGCACAAAGGCTGCTTCGAGCGCGCTAGCGGCGGCACATTGTTTCTTGATGAAGTCACCGAAATGTCCATGGAAATGCAGGTCAAACTACTGCGTGTGTTGGAAACTGGTCGCTTGTCACGTGTCGGTGGCGATGGCGAGATCGAGGTCGATGTCAGAGTCATTGCGGCTACCAATCGTAACCCGCAGGAAGCGGTTGCGTCTGGTGCGATGCGCAGCGACTTATTTTATCGACTGGCCGTATTCCCGATTCATATGCCCGCCTTGTGTCAGCGAGGTGAAGATATCGAACTGCTGGCTAACCTGTTCCTCAGTCAGATGAACAACGATGAAAAAACAGAAAAGATTTTTTCACGAGAGTCGCGCCATTTCTTATATCAATATTCATGGCCAGGTAATGTACGTGAGCTAAAAAATCTGGTGCAGCGCGCGTTCATTCTGGCCGATAAGGAACTTGATCTAACGATCGGGATGGGAATGCCGGTGCTAGTGGAAGCAGCCGCGACTGATGATTGCATCAGGCTCGAAGTGGGCAGCCGATTGGCGGATGCAGAACGGAAAATTATTTATGCGACGCTTGAGCATTGTGGCGGCAACAAGACGCGTACTGCTGAAATGCTCGGGGTTAGCCTGAAGACTTTGTATAACCGCTTGAACGAATATGAAACGAAGTTGCAGCCAGCCTCGTCTTCGACCTCTCCGATGATGCGTGACCTCGGTTCTTCTTTTTGATTCTCGATAGTGATAGATGGCATGAGATTTGCTGATCACCAGTCAGCATCAGCAGGAATTTTTCGTAATTATTTTTAAAGGAGCATGTTCATGGAAACGAATGGAAAAACGACTCATAAGAGCGATACGGTCGATGGTCATCGCAGCGTCGAACATATCACCACCTCGGCGCATGGCACCGTGGATCGTCTCGCTTCTGGTGCGCATCGGGTTGTTGATAGAGCGGCCGTGGTGGCGGGTTCTGCTGCCGAGACGCTGGTCGAAAAACGTGAGCGAATCAGTGTTGTGAGTACTGAATTAACGGAAGATGTACGCGGCTATGTGCAAAGTAATCCACTCACATCGATTGGGATTGCCGCAGCAATCGGCTTTATTTTCAGTCGCTTAGTCGGCGGCCGTTAACCGCATCAGCGATAAGCGTAAGTGATCGCAAGATGGAGGAAAAAACTCTTTCGGTAGCTGAGCGCATGAAGCAGGTTTTTCGTTGTTCGCTTGATGAATGGATCAGCCAGCGCGCCGCCAGCAAAGGTGCCGCGCTGGCTTTTTATACGTTATTTTCAATGGCACCAATGCTGGTGCTAGTGATTGCGATAGCTGGTGCCGTGTTTGGCACGCAGGCAGCACAGGGAGAAATATTTACACAGCTACACGGATTGGTCGGCGATAACGGCGCGCAGGCAATTCAGTCACTGTTGGCCAGCGCACGTAATCCAGCATCAGGCACGATCGCCACTGTCATCGCGACATTGGTGCTGCTGGTCGGAGCCACCACAGTATTTTCGGAACTGAAGGATAGTTTGGACGAAATTTGGCGCGTACCGAAAACGCGCGAGTCAGGTCTGCTCAGTGTGTTGCGCGCACGGCTATTGTCATTTGGTTTGATATTAGTGCTCGCATTTTTACTACTAGTGTCACTGGTCGTGAGTGCGGCGCTGGCAGTGCTTGAGCGCTATTGGGGTGGATTGTGGCAGGAGGCTGCAGTCATCATTGGCCCGTTATCTTCATTATTTTCTTTCTTGGTGATCGCCGCACTGTTTGCGATTATTTATAAAATGCTGCCGCAAATTCATTTGTCTTGGCGTGATGTGATGATCGGCGCGTTGGGAACAGCAGCGCTGTTTGCCATTGGGAAATCGCTGATTGGTATTTATCTCGGCAATAGTGCGATAGCCAATAGTTTTGGTGCTGCAGGTTCGGTGGCGGCGTTATTGTTATGGGTATATTACTCAGCTCAGATATTTTTTCTTGGTGCTGAGTTCACGCGGCAATACGCATTGTGGTTTGGCAGTTTGCGTGATCGGAATCCGATTTTGAATGGCGCTCACGCGGAATAACTCGCGCAACATCAAGATTGCTGGTGCAGATAATCGCCTTGTTGATTTTGATCGGATACAAAATTGTGAGATGAGAACTTGTCAACGAATAGACAGTCAGATTCAGTGCAGGCACATTGATGCATGCATTACATAATCCCTCGATATTGATCACAGGAGCTTTAGCCATGAACAAAGACAGAGTAAAAGGTAGTGCCAAGGAAGCCGCTGGAAAAATTCAACAGGCGGCTGGAAAATTAACAGGAAGTGAAAAGCAGCAGGCCAAAGGTGCAGCCAAGGAAGTGGAAGGAAAAGTGCAGAAAGGCGTTGGAAAAGTAAAGGACGCGGGTCGCGCTGCGGCCGACAAACTGCACTGACAACAGCGGTTACGCTGACTGTTGGCGTGTCGTGCAAAAACAGCTGACTGAAATTGGATATCAGAAGTTTCGTCGTGACACTGGTAAAAAATTTAATCTCGGTTCATGACAAAAAAATGGCGGCACCCAGAAAGGGCGCCGCCATTTTTTCAACGTGCAGCTTTCTACAGTCGGTTACCGCCGATGACACGCACAAGTACTGCAATGATGGCAAGCACTAGCAAGATGTGAATGAAACCACCAAGGGTGTACGAAGTGACCAGACCCAACACCCACAAAATAGCCAGAATGACGGCAATGGTAAATAACATATGAATTCCTTTATATGGTTTTTCGAATTGATCGAAAATAGATTGAATGCGATATGCCAAGCATGAGGGCTGCGTACCGACCACACCAGTGAATAGCTAACCTCACCACCCACTTGCCCACCGCTTGGCAACGCGGCGAAAAATATTTACAACCGTCCCGCCAACAACAGCACTAGCAATAACAGCACCACCAATCCGGCGACGCTGGTGGGGCCGTAGCCCCAGTTGCGGCTATACGGCCAACCGGGAAATACGCCCACAAGCATAAATACGACTAACACCAAAAAAATTATGCCCACGGTCATTTATTGCCCCTTTTTTGATGACTACCATTATCGAGACGCACGCCAATCTCATACACTTGCACTTGTGGTTGTGTATTACGCTCCATTTGGTTACCGATCAGCGCACCACCAACCGCACCGGCGACTGTCGCCGCAGTACGACCGCGGCCACCACCTACTTGATTACCGAGTACGCCGCCGACCACGCCGCCAGCGACGGTGCCAAGTGCGCCGCCACTACCGCTACTCGTATGTGCGACTTGGATTGAATCGATTACGCCATATGAACTGGAGTAGGCCGGGGATGACGGATACGAACTGGATGCGGGGGCGCTACCGGAACTTGCGCAACCGCCTAACATCAAGCCTGTTGCAACCAATGCCGCTCCGAGAATGTAATTTTTTTTCATGATTTCTCCTACTGAAGTTTAAGAGTGATCAATTCGCGATCGGACACCGCTTCTGCGATATACCCAACGCTAGTGATCAATTGATACGATAGGAAAGATAAGGCAATTGCAGGGCGCTATTCTTGATTGCCGCCAAACACTGGTGTTAAATATTTCGTGTTGGCTCCGAGCACTGCGCAAACGCAAGAAAAATTATCTAAACCGCATTTCTCTTGATAAAAATCAGAGGTCAACTTCACAAGTTGCGGGTGGGGGAGTTGCACTTCAAGTGCACCACGCTTAGCGGTCATGTGGTTGGATGCTCGCAGCGTTTTGAGTGAATGTATTGATGTAAGGCCCCTTTTTCTGTTGATTTAAGGTTGTTTTCCATGCAACTTCTCCTTTCGATTAAAATCAGGGTAGTGTTGCACTTGATTCTAGACTCCAGCATGGGGGGGGCTATTTAATAGGGGTCTGTCCCCTATTATTGCCAGGCGGTGGGCAATGCCATCGGCCAGCAGGACGGTTTCGACTGGAACCAGGTTGCCATGGGTGCGATTGCCGGCGGTGTGTCGGGAGGTATGGCCAAATCCTTCGGTGGCGGCACGCTGGCCGGCAGCAGCATGCCCAATGTGATGGCAAGAGCCGCTGTAGCCAATGCCATGACGCAAGGCATCAGCGTCGCGGTTGGATTGCAGGATCATTTCGAATGGCAGCAGGTAGCTGCCAGCGCAGCGGGTGCAGGTATCGGCAATGAAATCAGCAATGGTCTCTTGGGCAAGGTCGGCACCGATGGACAGCGTGTACTGGGCACCGACTTCGCCAAGACATTCGGCAATGGCATGGCGGCCAAGATAGCGGGCAGCACCATCTCGGGCATCGCAGCCGGGCTGACGGTGTCAGCCTTGAACGGGGGCCGGGTTAGCATGATGCAAATCGCGGTGGATGCGTTTGGCAATGCGCTTGGGCAGGGGATTGTGGGGGCGATTCAACAGAGTGAGGCTGAGGCTAGGTTGGAGAAGCTTAAGGCAGAATTAAAGTCCGAAGGCACAAATGCGCCGACTGTTTCTCCATCATCGAACAGTGTCAATACGAGTATTTCGTCTGC
>CAJDWW010000034.1_pt1 | contig 9099 bp, 7 predicted proteins | sample 7391721 | NCBI WGS metagenome assembly CAJDWW01 (sample SAMEA7055731, study PRJEB34461) | soil metagenome | biome: terrestrial ecosystem; feature: Peninsula; material: soil | place: Antarctica | collected 2016
TGTGCTGGATGTGATCATTCGGCAGCGATTGAATCTATACTATGTTGCAAATGGTCAACGCGTGCCGGAAGATCTGCATGTGGCAAATCAGCATTACCTGATTGATCGAGCTTTCAAGCTCAAGCGCGAAACCGCGCCGTTCCACTATCAGGATGATGAATTGCCGTTGGTGATGGCGAATGCCGGAAGAGCGATGAGCGATAAATCACTGCGCGGGGTGGCGCTTGGCTAATTCGCAGATTGATCAGGCCGAAGGATTGCGACGATTGTTGGCAGGGCCGAAACCGCGGGTGTTGACTTTTTTGTCGGCGACTTCGCGTGATGAAAAACTGTCGATGTTGAGTAATCTCGGGGCATCACTGGTGCATGCCGGCAGTGATGTCTTGCTGCTGGATGCAACTGAAGCGGCGGCGGGCATCGCCGCTCAATGGAATTTGCAACGCAGCGCCAGTTTGATGGACGTCGCCTGTCAGCAGCGAGCATTGAATGAAGTCGAATACCGGACGGATAAGGGCTTTGGTGTCGCCGCGCTGACGCGTACCGCTTGCTCTTCTGCGCTGCGGATTCCAGCTTGCGATTCGATACAAGGACGACGACTGGCAAATGTTTTTACAATGCTGGCGAAAGAAAAAGATTTGATCGTGGTGGATGGTGAACTGAATATCGATGATGGGTTTTCGTTACGGGCGATGGCGCTGGGCGAGATTGTGGTGCAAGTGTCGGGTGATGCGGCATCAATCAAAACCGGTTACGCGATTATCAAACGGCTCAATGCGCAGCTTGGCAAGCGGTCATTTGGTATTCTGGTGACGGGTACATCAGATCATGAGGCGCAGGTGATTTTTAAAAACATGGCGCAAGCCGCCAGCCGTTATTTGGCCGTGCCGCTGGAATCGATCGGTTCGATTCCACGCGACGAACATATGACACGAGCCGCACGTGCAGGGCGTTCCGTGATTGATGCATTTCCATTAGCAGGCGCATCGGTTGCTTTCCGCTCGCTGGCTGGCTATTTCGCAGCTGCAGAGCGACCACGTAACCTTGCGAATTCAAGGGCTTGAAACACGATTAAGCGTTACATAATTGCTGGCAGACGGAACGCTCAATCTCTCATCCAATATCTTTCCAGAGAGAGGGTGAGAACAAACATCATTCGTTGTCACGAATTAAGGAAGAATCAATTAGGCAGATGTATAACGTCCACGGAAAAACCGACAAGAACGAACTGATCGTTCAACATGCGACGCTGGTCAAGAAGCTGGCGCACCAGCTCAAGGCCAAGCTGCCGCCGAGCGTGGATGTTGACGATCTGATTCAAGCCGGCATGATCGGTTTGTTGGACGCGATTGGTCGCTATGAAGATGATCACGGTGCGCAGTTTGAAACCTATGCGGTACAGCGGATTCGTGGCGCGATGCTCGATGAGCTTCGCAGCAGCGATTGGCTGCCGCGCAGCATGCGGCAGAATATGCGAAAAATTGAAGTGGCGATGACGACGCTTCAGCAACGCCTCGGTCGTCCGCCGCAAGAGAGTGAAGTCGCCAAGCAGCTCAAGCTGTCACTCGATCAGTATCAGGAATTACTCGGTGAAGGTGGCGGGCATCAGCTGGTGTATTACGAAGATTTTCATGACGCTGAAGGCAGCGAGCATTTTCTCGATCGCTATTGCACCGACGATAGTGGCGACCCGCTGAAGGCATTGATGAATACTGCATTTCGCACGACGGTGATTGAATCGATCACGGCGTTGCCCGAGCGTGAAAAAATTCTGATGGGGTTGTACTACGAACAGGAAATGAACCTGAAGGAAATCGGTGCGGTGATGGGCGTTTCTGAATCACGCGTATGTCAATTACATAGCCAAGCGATTTCTCGCATGCGCGCATTTCTGAGAGAGAGAGCATGGACTGGGGTAGCGTAGCGGGCGTAGCGCTCGCATTAATCGGTATCGTGCTTGGGCAGGCACTGGAAGGTGGACAGATCGGTTCGCTGGTGCAGCCAGCGGCGTTTCTGATCGTCACCTGTGGCACGCTGGGAGCGGTGCTACTGCAGAGTGGCATTCCTAATTTTAAGCATGCAATGAAGATGGTGAAGTATGCGTTTTCACCTCCGCCTGATAATTATCCGGCGTTGATACGCGATATTAATGTTTGGAGTGCGGCAGCGCGACGTGAAGGATTGCTGAGCTTGGAGCGTCATATCGATTCTGCGCATGATCCCTTTGTCAGAAAGGGGTTGCAATTAGTGGTCGACGGAATCGACCCGCATCGTCTGCGCGAAATACTCGAGATTGATATCTCGACTTACGAAACGCGGGAACGACTCGCTGTCAAAGTTTGGGAATCGGCTGGCGGCTATGCGCCCACGATCGGTATTCTCGGTGCGGTACTCGGTCTGATCCATGTGATGGAAAATCTGTCCGATCCAAGCAAACTTGGCAGCGGCATCGCAGTGGCATTTGTCGCTACGATTTACGGTGTCGGCTTTGCCAATCTGATCTTTCTGCCGATCGGTAGCAAACTGAAAATGATGGTCAATCAGGAAGTGGTGCGGCGCGAGCTATTAGCAGACGCTTTCGCTGGCATTGCCTCCGGCGACAATCCACGATTGATTGAAGAGCGGCTGGCCGCGTATCGCGGATAACGCTCACTGAAACTTGCGCTCGTCAATCCGTCACGACGGAAGCGCGCGCTGATGGCGCCGCTGCTCGCTGTAGACCACAACGTAGCGCTCCATCCTATTCTTGAAGAGTACGCATCATGGCGCGAAAAAAATTCGAAGAAGAACACGAAAACCATGAGCGTTGGCTGGTGTCGTATGCTGATTTCATTACACTGCTGTTCGCTTTCTTCGTCGTGATGTATGCGATTTCATCAGTCAACGAAGGTAAATACCGCGTACTGTCGAATGCGCTGGGAGCCGCCTTTGGACGTGCCGATGTCGGGATGTCGCCAACCGTTACCGTCAGCCGTGCCGTACCTTCACCATCAGCTCGCCCGATACCGTCAGCCAAGCAGCGCGCAGCGGAAGCGACATTGCGTCGTGAGCGTGAACACATGACTGAAATGGCCCGCAATATCTTAAAAGTTTTGGCGCCATTGATCAGCCAAGGCAAAGTGCGTGTGACGCAAACCGCGCGCGGCGTCAGTGTGGAAATCAATGCCAGCGTATTGTTCGCGCCAGGTGATGCGAAACTGAGCAATGAATCGGAGCAGGCATTAAAAGCCGTCGCGCAGGTATTGAAAGATGACGATCATGCGATCCAAGTTGAAGGGCACACCGACAATATCCCGATCAGCAATATCAGATTCCCGTCAAACTGGGAACTCTCCGCCGTGCGTGCCAGCAGTGTAGTGCGTCTGTTTGCCGACAACGGCGTCGCTGATGCTCGTATGCTGGCGATCGGCCACGGCTCGAACGATCCGGTCGATGCCAACGATACCGCCGAAGGCCGGATGCGCAACCGACGCGTGACTATCATGATTTTGTCTGAACTGCCGGACAAGGCCATCGAAGTGCCAGTCGACGTCGCGAGTACCGAGCCGGTAGTGCGGTGATTCATCGCGTTCCGCAATCAACGTCATCCATCACAGGCGATTAATTCATCGCATCTTCTTAGCAGAAATGGCTACTTGATAGCCCGCATGCCAGTGTGAAAATGGAGGCTATTGCTAGTCTTCTTCCTCCTACTTAAAAAACACGGTATATTTGCCGCCACTTCAGCCACACCGCTGTTTTTGGGAGACTCAGGTGGAAAATTATCGTTCATGATTGACATGGGTAACTCGTTTTGCGTCGAGTGCTCGTTGTCACCAGCGACAGTCATGGCTATTACCGGCGAAACGGTTATCCTCGGCGATCCACGATAAGACTCTTCATTGACGGAAGAGGAAGGGGAGTGATGGCACAGATTTTTACAGTTATTTGGTGTGAAAAATGGCGCACAGAAAAAGAATAGACGACGATCAAAATGACTGGGTTTCAAGTAACGTCGGCTATTGCAAGTTGTAGTTTGTGTTCGGTAACTTTTGCAGATTTACATTCGCCGAGGCGAGAATGTTTTTAAACTAATGGCCATACGATTTTGGTTTTATCAATCTCTTGAATTTCTCCATTTATGAAAACAAAAAAATATTTCAAGTCGATTCGCCTGTCAAAAATAATCAGAAATGATGCGATGACACAAACAGGCGACTTGATGAAACGTAGCGGGCCTCTTACCACGCCATATATCGGAAGCGCAATTGCAGCGTTGTCGTTGGCGATATTGTGCAGCCTTGGAGTACTAGCTTTCCATTTCCCTCAATACCTCACTACGCCAGAACTGCGCAGTGTTTATTCTGTCGACATGGTCCGTCATTTGTTGTTCGCCGCGCTGGTCGTTGCCGGCACCTTAAGTTTGGTGAATATTATTCTGAATCGTAATCGCGGCATCCACTTGGTGGCGGCAGCATTGATTATTCTTTGCTGGGTTTTAGGTGGTTCACATGTGCCCGTAAATGATTTTCCTGACCACACGCCGTATATCGGTTTGGATTGGTTCATTCTCGATTTATTGGGATCCACACTGATATTCGTAGCGATAGAAAAATTATTTCCACTATATAAAGGCCAGACATTATTTCGTGGCGAATGGCAAACGGATTTAATTCATTTCGCGGTTAACCACTTTATCGTCGGTCTTATTTTGTTGACGGTAAATTTTCTGATTCATCGACTTTTTGGATGGATGGCAAGCGATACCGTGCACATGTTTGTGGAGCACATCTCATTCTTTCCACAATTATTGCTATGCATTTTGGTAGCAGATTTCGCGCAATATTGGGCTCATCGTTCTTATCATGAAGTGCCATTTTTGTGGCGCTTTCATGCAGTTCATCATTCAGCAAAAACGATGGATTGGCTCGCCGGTTCACGTCAGCACATGCTTGAACTTGTCGTCACCCGCGTATTGGTGTTGGGCGCGTTATTTGTGATGGGATTTAGCAAAGGCGTGATGGATGCATACATCATTGTGGTCGGCTTCCAGGCGGTGTTCAATCATGCCAACGTTCATTTACCTTGGGGTTGGCTCAAATATTTGATCGTCACACCTGATTTTCATCACTGGCATCACTCATCGGATGAAGTTGCGATTGATAGGAATTATGCAGCGCATTATGCATTCTTGGATTATCTGTTTGGTACCGCAATCCGAGGGCAAAAAGGTTTCCCGGAAAAGTATGGTGTGCAGGGTGATTACATGCCAGATGGATTTGTGAAGCAGCAGATGTTTCCATTCCAAAAACTGGAAAGCGATTAAAAAATCGAATCATGTTTCTCATATAACGCGAGTAAAAATTTGACGTGTGTTTTAAGATTTACGGATAAAAATTATCAGAGGCGCAGTGTTTGCAAACAGGTGTAATGCCGCGAAAAGTATGGCACCTTCTTTGCCTCACAACACTGCGCCGAGACAGCTAACATGCAGGCAGCGTCATGTTAGCTGTGGTTGGATGCACCCAACGTGCAAATTCACGCGAGGTATCGATGCAGCCTCCGGCATCGGTGTACACGCCGCGCGGTTCTCGATAGCGCTGCATCAATGTCATGATCTGTTCTAATTCTGCTGGATTTTTCAATGATGTTTCCACGCATGCGGCGACCTTTGTTTCGTCGATGCGTTCGTCACCGTTTTGATCTATGTATAGCCCGTTTCGCCAGTGATAGATTTCCACACATTTTTGCTGCAACGTAAATGGCTCGTCGTGCTTCCAGAAATTGCTGAATAAACCGTCACCCAGATAGATCACCCAGGAGCCTTCGAAACCGGACGCTGCGGCCGAGGCTTCGTCCGGATTGCGGAACCAGACGCGGTCACCTGGCACGTAATAATGATGCGGCATCGGTTGATCCATCGAGCCATGTTCATGCAAGAACACTTCATGAAATTCGCCTGAACGGATCGAGCGTCTAGTCCATAGCGACTGAAGTCTGGAATATAAAACTGGGTTGCATTGCTCCAGTTCCTGTGCGATGCCAAGCACAGTCACGTACTCGGAAGCGCGATAACAAGAAAATGAGTAAAGCATCCCAGATACCTCAGGTTGAGTTGCTTTGGTCAAGGCGGTAATTAAGGAAACACCTGGGCGGATGATGAAACCGTGATCTTCATCGTAGTGCCAGCAATCTGCCGGCCGTTCGGCGGCACTTGTATGAAATGCCAGTGAGGTATTGCGAGCGGCTCGCACAATATTTTGTCGGATTCGTATCGCCGACAATAGTTCATCGACGCTCGGAAATTTGAATGCCACTGGCCCCATCAACATGGTGAACCATATCTCCTTGGTCAGATCGGTAGGGCGGGCGAAAGTATCAAGATTCAGCGCTTGATTCAATTGGAGCGTGTCGTAGTTTGGCGCCCAAGCGTATGCCCAACTAGATAGGCTTGCGAAGACATCGGAAAGCCAGAGACTTAGAAACGGCCCATAAGTATCTATTCCCGCACTGAATTCCACTTGCGACGCGATGCCCAGCACGCCCAGCAGTACGAGCAAAGTCTTCTGCCCTTGCAAAATATCCGACATTCCGCTGCCTCGAATTAAAATTCCACGCGGTTTTTTCTCATTCATTTCTCTTGCCTGACTTTCTGATTCTCAAATAGTGGAAAGGGGTGAAATTTTGATGAAGGATTTTACTTCCAAGTACACCCCAAAAAAAGCTCACAGTGATGAGCGACCTGCTACATGGCGGTTCGTTAAATCGGGCTGAATACAATCGACACAGAGACTGCGACAGCTTACAGCCATTGATTTCGGTAGGGAGTTTGTTGAAATAACAGTGCTTTTCCAGGTTATTTCTTTGTGTAAAGTATCCTTTTTTCTTCACCAAAATTTCCACACAGCGTGTGAGATACGTGACGTCCATGCATCATGACTCCCAAAATTTATTTGATAAATATCAATAAATCTTTACAAAAATTTACAATCCGAAGTTTACCTTTGAAATTTTGCTAATCTCGCTGCGGCCTTGTTGCTTCTGTTAAAAGCAAGGTTCTGTTCTACCTCTAATAAAAAAGCTGTAGAGGATGCTCGTGTTTTTCGCGACATCCCACCCCGCAAGAATCAACCTTGATTCTAAACACGCACTTTAATCCGCACGAAATTCAGGAGATAAAATGAATTTACGAAAGACACTTATTGCCGCATCATTGGCAGCAATTCCATTCCTCATGACGCTTCCGGCGATTGCCGCGAGCCCGCTGATGGCTGCACCCACCAATGACAATTCACCCCAGCAGAACGCCGCACTGATTGCGAAGCTTTCCGCCAAGCGCAGCGCGCTTGGTTTGGATGCTGATCAGGGCTTCACTGTGTTGCAGCAGCATCCCGGCGTAATGGGTACCAAAATTTCGCGACTGGCTCACACTTTCAAGAAGGTGCCGATCTGGGGTTCCGAGTCTGTCGTCGTCACCAACTCTTCCGGTGACATTGTTAGCGAATCAGTTTCCGATCGCCGTCGCGGCTTGAGCAGCGGTTCGATGAGTATTGCTGGTGGTGCGAGCTTCAATGTCAAACCTAAATTGTCTGCGCAGCAGGCGCTCGCGCATGTTGGGCAGAGTATTGCCGCTGGCGGTGTTGATGAACAACCGCCCACGTCTGAGCTGATTATTTATCCTGTAATGAAATCGGTACGCGTTGCATCCGCAGTCAACAAAGCGGAAGCCGACCTGAATGCACTCGATTTGGAAGAAGTGGTCGATCATTACGAACTGGCCTATTTCGTGAAGACGCGCAAGATCGACAACGGCCATCCGATCTATACCGATTCGATTATCAGTGCCGATGATGGCCGCATTCTGAAGCAATGGGAAGCACTGCAAACCGTAATCGGCAGTGGCCGCAGCCAGTACAACGGCACGGTACCGATCAACACCACGTTTACTAACGGCAGTTATCAAATGATCGATAGCACCCGCGGCGTGGGCGGTACTTACGGCGCGATGGCGATCACCAACGCCAATCATGGCACCTCGGGCGGCGCCGTCTATACCAACTCCACCAATACTTGGGGCGACGGACTGCAGTACAACGGGGGCAGCACCACCAGCGCCAACGGTCAGACCGCAGCTGTCGATGCGTTGTGGGGTCTGATGAACACTTACGACATGTTGAAAAATACGGTCGGCTGGCAGAGTCTGGACGGACGCAACACTGCAACTTATATCGCAGTGCACGTCAACACGAATTACGACAACGCCTACTATACGGGCACCTGCAAATGTATGTTTATCGGCGATGGTGGCACCTCGTTTAACAGCATGGCAGGGATCGATGTCATTGGTCACGAGATGTCGCATGGCGTGACTGCGGCCACATCGAATCTGACGTACAGCGGTGAATCCGGTGGCCTGAACGAATCGAGCTCGGATATCGGCGGCGAGATGGTCGAAGCGTATGCAAAGTCGGGCGGCACCGGGAGTACCATTCCGGCTGGTAACGATTGGATGATGGGTAGAGAAATTAGTAAATCCGGCCGACCGTTACGCTGGATGTGGAAGCCGAGTAAGGACGGCAGAAGCCCCGATGCGTGGAGTACTTCGCTCGCCGGCCTGGATGTGCATTACACCAGCGGTCCGAACAATCGCATGTACTACTTTCTGTCGCAAGGTTCCAGTTCCTCGTCCGGTAGCGAATATTACAGTCGCTATCTGACTCAGAGTCCGCTAGCGATGACCGGCATCGGCAACGACAAGGCGTATCGCATCTGGTTCAAGGCAGCCACCACCAAGTTCACATCATCGACCAATTACGCTGATGCTCGCAACAAGACCTTGCAGGCGGCTCAGGAACTGTACGGTGCGGGTAGCAGAGAAGCGATAGCGGTACAGCGCGCGTATGCTGCCATCAATGTCGGCACGGATATCGGTGAGTCGTCCACTCCGACACCGACACCAACGCCAACTCCGACACCAACTCCAACTCCAACGCCGACGCCGACACCAACACCAACACCAACTCCGACACCAACATCATGCTATGCGACATGGAACAGCGGTACCGCATACAACGGTGGCGCTACGGTCAGCTACAACGGCGTGAATTACAAGGCTAGCTGGTG
>CAJDWW010000064.1_pt1 | contig 9085 bp, 9 predicted proteins | sample 7391721 | NCBI WGS metagenome assembly CAJDWW01 (sample SAMEA7055731, study PRJEB34461) | soil metagenome | biome: terrestrial ecosystem; feature: Peninsula; material: soil | place: Antarctica | collected 2016
GACGCATCTTCATCGGCCCACTTTTTGCGCAACGATAGTGTGGTGCAATGTTTGCGCTGTGCTGCGGCGGATTTAGCGGCACGCTGCTGCTGTTTTTCTGCGACAGCTTCCTGCTGATGCCGAGTTTTTTCCATGGCAGTGACAGTTTTTTGGCGCGCGACATTTTCCTTGCTAGCACGCGTGATCTCTGCTGGCGTGGCTGGTGGCTGATCCGGGAGTTGTACGGCAGTTCCGTTGGTGCACGGGGCGTCGGTATAGGAAACAGTGCCACCTGATTCGCATTTGTAAACAGCGAGTGCAGGTATGCTGGATGCCAATAGCAAGCACGTGAATACGAATTTCAACATTGGATTCTCCTTCGCAAAATCTTCGCTTAAATGACCTTTCCTGGATTCATCAGATTCGATGGATCTAGCGCGTGCTTGATGGCGCGCATCATATTCATTTCAATCTCGGATTTGTAGCGTTTCACTTCGTCACGTTTCAAAGAACCCAAGCCGTGTTCGGCGGAAATCGAGCCGCCATAGCGATGCGCATTGTCGTATACCAGATGATTGATTTCCGACTGACGTTCGAGGAATTCACGGTCTGATGTATTTTCTGGCGGCGATACGTTGTAGTGCAAATTGCCATCTCCCAGATGACCGAAGGTGACCATCCGGCAGCCAGCAAAATGAGTTTGTAACTGCGCATCGGTTTCACGAACGAAATCAGCAATGGCGGAAATCGGTACCGACACGTCGTGTTTGATATTGATTCCTTCCTCGGCTTGAGCCAGCGGAATATGCTCGCGCAAATTCCATAAATCACGCGACTGTGACAGAGACGAAGCGACCACAGCATCTTCGATCGATTGCTTTTCGAGCGCGAGAGTCACGACGCTCTCCAGTAGCGATTCTGCATGTGCTTCCGATTCGTTATCAGAAATTTCGAGCAACACGTATTGCGGATACGCTTGCGGAAATGGCAGTCGCATCTGTGGATAATGTTTGGCCACCAATTGCAGGCAAAAATCTGACATCAATTCAAAGCCGGTCAGTGCGGCACCGCATTGTGCTTGTGCGATCGATAGCAGTTGTAGCGCATTTTCAGGCGTTTGCATGGCCGCTAGCGAGGTCAATCTAGCCTTGGGTTGCGGGAAGAGTTTGATGACTGCGGCGGTGATGATTCCCAACGTCCCTTCGGCGCCAATGAATAGATCGCGCAAATCGTAGCCGGTATTATCTTTCCGCAGCCCGCGCAAACCATTCCAGATGTCGCCTTTTGCCGTTACCACTTCAACTCCGAGGCACAGCTCGCGCGAATTCCCGTAACGAAGAACGCCAGTACCCCCCGCGTTGGTCGACAGATTGCCACCGATCGTGCAACTACCTTCGGCCGCTAACGATAAGGGGAAAAGTCGGCCAGCTTCCTGCGCAGTTTCCTGTATTTTTTGCAAAATACAACCGGCCTCGACCGTCATCGTATTGTTGACCGTATCGATCGCGCGCACGCGATTGAGGCGTGTCAGTGACAGCACAATCGCGTTGCCACTTTGGTCGGGTACACTGCCCAGCACTAAACCGGTGTTGCCACCTTGCGGCACGATGGGGATGCGATATTCATTGCACAGTTTGACGATCGCTGCGACTTCAGTGGTCGATGCTGGCCGGACGACCGCTAATGCCTTGCCAGTGAAGCGACGGCGCCAGTCGGTGAGAAATGCCGCCGTGTCGGTGTCGTCGATAAATACATGCGCGTCGCCGACCACGGCGCGGCATTTTTCGAGAAAATCTGTCATTTCGGATTCGATGCCTTTTGAATTGCGTGTTTGGCCAACTTTCTGGCAGCTTGCTTGTAAGGGCGGAGATAGGCCAGCGTCGAAACAAAAAACACGCACGATAAAATTACTTCGAGCCACGCTAATTTTGACGACAGACCAGCGTCAATCCCCGATGTACTGGTGGCGCGTACGATGCCTTCGGTAAAATAAATCAGGATCAGCATCGATGCCCATTGCATCGTATAGACATCACGCCGGATAACCCCGCGCAACGGCAACAACAGTGGTAGCGCCTTGAGCGCCATCCACGAACTGCCGAGCGGCGCCAGCCAAGTTTCCCACAGAATGCATAGTACGATCAGCGCCGATAGGCTGCCCGCACTGCAAAGATGCCAGATATTCCAGCGTGGCTGATTCATGTTGTTCCTTGAAGTTTGCGAGCGGTTTCGGCCAATCGTCGGCCGAGTGCAATCGCGAGCTGGCGCGTATCTTCGGATATCGGATGGTTGCCATTGACGCCAGACCAATGCGTCGCACCATACGGCGAACCGCCGCTGGCAGTGGTCATCAATTGTGGGTGAGTGTACGGCAGACCGAGCAATAGCATACCGTGATGAAGCAATGGCAGCATCATGCTCAGCAGCGTCGATTCCTGACCACCATGCAGGCTGCCGGTTGAAGTGAAAACACAGGCGGGTTTGCCGGCCAACACACCAGATAACCATTCAGTGGCAGTGCCATCCCAAAAATATTTCATCGGCGCCGCCATGTTGCCGAAACGGGTAGGCGAGCCGAGGGCGATGGCCGCGCATTCATCGAGGTCAGTGCGCTCGACGTAAGGTGCGCCTGAATCGGGTACCGCGGGAGCGCTGGCTTCGATGACCGTCGAAACTGGTGGCACCGTGCGCAGTCGCGCATCGCAACCGGGCACGCTTTCGATTCCTTGTGCGATAAATTCAGCCAGCTTGCGGGTTGCGCCATGGCGCGAGTAATACAGCACCAGAATAGGAAGAGAGGAAGCGTTCATGCTTGCTATTATAGGGGTCTTTATTTTGATGATCGTAGCATCGCATGCCTTTTCCTTTGACGTCTGAATTCAAATCCTCTTGGTTGCGCTGGCTTTCGCATCATCGTCATTTGATGCGAATTGTCGATATGTTTCAGTTCGCACGCCGCCGACTCGATGAAGATCGCTTGCCGCAAGTCGCAGGCAGTCTGACCTTCACCACGGTGCTGGCACTGGTGCCGATGCTGACGATTGCGCTGGCAATTTTCACCACCTTCCCGCTGTTCAATGCTTTTCGCACTGCGCTGGATGCGTATTTCATTCAAAATCTGATGCCGAAATCGATCGCTAATACGATTCTCGGTTATCTGGGGCAGTTTTCGGCGAAGGCCAGCGGTTTATCCGCGATCGGCGCAATTGCGCTGATGGTGACGTCGATCGCGACGATGGGCACCATCGAGCGTGCATTCAATGATATCTGGCGCGTTAAAGCCAGCCGGCCGTTGGCAAAACGGATTGTGATGTATTGGGCAATCGTCACCCTCGGACCGTTGTTGATTGGAATATCGATGTCGTTGACATCGTATTTGTTCAGCACCACCAGCAGCGTCGTGATGCACGCGAATTTCGCGGGCGCTGTTTTGTACACACTGGTATCAGTAGTGATTACCGCGCTCGCTTTTACGCTGTTGTACACCACGGTGCCGAACCGCTATGTAGATTGGCGCGATGCGATGTGGGGTGGTATCGCAGCCGGGATTGCATTTGAAATTGCGAAGCGTTTGTTTGCAGTTTTCATCAAGAGCTTCCCGACATACACGATGGTGTATGGCGCGGTCGCCGCACTACCGATTTTTCTGATCTGGATTTATATGTCATGGCTGATCACATTGATCGGCGCCGTGATTACCGCTTCGTTGCCGGTGGTTAAATATGAACGGTGGTGGCATGTTGCAACGCCCGCGACGGCATTTGCTGATGCGATGACGATCTTGCGTACGTTGTTCGATGCGCGCAAAAATGGCATGTCTGCTGCCGTCGATGCAGGAAAAATGCGCGAGCTGACGCGGCTCGGCTTTGATGAATCTGAAAATCTGTTGCAGCAAATGGTCGAGGTTGGCTGGGTGGGGCGCATCAAGCCGGATCGCTGGCACGGCACGAGTTCGAATCGACGCGTCGCACAAGGTCTCGATTCATGGATACTGCTGGGCAACCCACAACTAATGACGTTGGCGGACGTCTATCGACTCTTCATGTTTGATGCGGCTGGCAATGTCGCGCTTGCCGCGCAAGTGGAAAACGCGATCAGTTTAGGACTGACGCGCACCTTGCAAGATTATTTTTCCAGCGCTGATCTTTCTGCAGTCAAGCCAACGATTTGACATGGGCTAGATTTTTGATGCCGATTCGGCTACATTGAGCATCTCTACTCTCTGACAGGATCAGCCATGAAAGTATCCGAAATTCTCAAGGTAAAAGGCGACATCCTGTACACGGTGAAGCCAGAAACTTCTTTGCTCGAAGCAATCAATACAATGGTCGAAAGAGATATCGGCTCGTTGGTGGTGATGGAGTTCGGCGAATTGGTGGGCATGCTGACGTTTCGCGAAGTGATGCGTGCAGTGCATGGTCCCGGTGGCGAAATCGGCAATGGGACAGTGCGCAAGCATATGGATGATCATCCGATCACGATTACGCCAGACACTGATATCAACGAAGTGCGTCGCTTGATGTTGGAACGCCATACGCGCTATGTGCCAGTGGTGAATGCCAAAATGCTGTTGGGCGTGATGTCTTTTTATGACATCGCGAAAGCGGTATTCGAAGCGCAGAGCTTTGAAAATAAAATGCTGAAAGCGTATATCCGTGACTGGCCGGGTGACGATTCAGAGGAAGAATAGATTAATAATTTTTCGGTCTATCGCCCCGCGTTGTTGATCGTCCTTATCATTTTCTATCATTGGCAGCGCGAATTTTTTCGTATTATCGATGACGGCTTACCGTCGCCATCCATGCCAAATTCGGTAGTGGCGTGCGCTGTTAAAATACCCATTCTCTTTCACTTATTCCAGTCGCTTATGTCAGGTAATACCCTCGGTACTCTTTTCACTGTCACTACTTTCGGCGAATCTCACGGGCCAGCTATCGGCTGCGTAATTGATGGCTGCCCGCCCGGCATGCTGTTGTCCGAAGCTGATATTCAGATCGATCTCGATCGCCGCAAGCCGGGCACCTCGCGTCATGTGACACAGCGTAAGGAATCCGATCGCGTTGAAATTTTGTCTGGTATATACGAAGGTAAAACTACCGGGACACCGATTGCGCTACTGATTCGCAATGAAGACCAGCGCAGTAAGGATTACGGTAATATCGTCGAGACTTTTCGTCCTGGCCATGCCGACTATACCTACTGGCATAAATACGGTATTCGCGATCCACGCGGTGGCGGGCGTTCATCGGCTCGCTTGACGGCGCCGGTTGTCGGTGCCGGAGCGATTGCCAAAAAATGGCTGTTCGAGCACTACGGCACAACTTTCCGCGGATGTTTGAGCCAAATTGGCGATATCGTGGTTCCGTTCGATAGTTGGGAGCATGTGCCGAACAATCCTTTTTTCGCCGCAAATGCCGCGATCATTCCGCAGCTCGAAGCGTATATGGATGAGTTACGTAAGAGCGGTGATTCATGTGGCGCACGGATTGATGTGGTCGCGCAAAATGTGCCGATTGGCTTAGGTGAACCAATCTACGATAAGCTCGATGCCGATATTGCATACGCGTTGATGGGAATCAATGCGGTGAAAGGGGTCGAGATCGGATCCGGTTTCCGTTCGGTGTCGCAGAAAGGCACCGAGCATGGCGACGAATTGACGCCAGCAGGTTTTGCCAGCAACCATTCGGGTGGCGTGCTGGGCGGCATTTCGACTGGGCAGGACATTACCGCATCGATTGCGATCAAACCGACTTCCAGCATCCGCACACCTCGCGATTCGATCGATAAAAATGGCACGCCGGTCAAGGTTGAAACTCACGGACGTCATGATCCTTGCGTCGGTATTCGTGCAACACCAATTGCGGAAGCGATGCTGGCGCTGGTACTGATGGATCACGCGCTGCGGCATCGCGCACAATGTGCCGATGTACAGGTTGCCACGCCAAAGATTGGCGTATCGCAAAAATAGCTGCTGTATTTTCTGCAATATATGTCCACTTCGCAGAAGTTTTGCGCGTATTTTTTTCGGATTCGAATGACGTTCGCCAGCAGCAATGATCTTGGCGCTGGCATATCTCTGATAAAACAAACAGGAGAAATTCTGATGGGAAAATGGTTGACTGTAAGTCACTCGATGACAAAATATTTGTTTGGCGCTGCGATGGTGGCGGTGCTGGCATCATGCCAGACGGTGCAAACCACGCAAGGTGGCGTGGTCGGTGTTGATCGTAGTCAGAAAATGGCTATTTCGTCGGCTGAAATCGATCAGGCAGCGGCGCAAGACTATGCCAAAGTAATCGCCGATGCGCAAAAGCAAGGCAAGCTTGATCGCAATCCGAGTCAATATAAACGGGTGCAAACCATCGCAGCGCGGTTGATCCGGCAAACACCGGCATTTCGACCTGATGCACTGAAATGGCCATGGGAAACGCATGTGATCACCTCCGACGAAGTGAATGCATGGTGTATGCCAGGCGGGAAAATCGCGGTGTATTCCGGTTTGATCGACAAGCTGAAGCTGACCGATGCTGAATTGGCAGCGGTGATGGGACATGAAATTGCGCATGCATTGCGCGAACATGCGCGCGAACGCGCCTCCGAGCAGGCTGGTGCTGGTGTCGCCGCCAGTGTGATCGATGCAGTGGCAGGAATGTATGGTGTGCAGGGTGCTGGAAATCTGGCATCGCTTGGGATGCAAGTGACGATGGGCTTGCCGCATTCACGTTTGCAGGAAACCGAAGCGGATCGCATCGGCGTTGAACTGGCTGCACGCGCCGGTTACGACCCACGCGCTGCGATCACACTGTGGCAAAAAATGGGTTCGGTTGGTGGTGCCGAGCCGATCAAATTTCTATCGACTCACCCATCATCATCGGATCGCTTGCGTGATTTGACCGATTATGCGCAGCGCGTGATGCCGCTGTATGAAAAAGCACCAAAAGCATGATGATCGGTGTGTGATCGCTGCACGATGTTTTTCATATCAACGCCCAGCCTCTCAACTGGGCGTTTTTTTGCCGGGTGCGCTGCAATTATTCTGCGGTTCATTTTCGGAGTGAACGATCGTGATCGTTACTAGCAAAAGACGCAATGCATTGATTGTGTTTCTGCGTAGCTCATGCTATTGCAATGCACAAATATGGCATAATCAACAGTTCCTTTGACCCGACGCAATTCGTGCAGTGGCACATGTAGTTGACACTGGCGATGACGGCACCACGATCCTGTATATCGATCGTCATCTGGTGCATGAAGTCACCAGTCCGCAAGCTTTCGATGGCTTGCGACTGGCCAAGCGCAAACCGTGGCGCGTGTCCGCTAATCTGGCGGTGGCAGATCACAATGTGCCGACGACTGATCGCGCATTAGGTATCGCCGATCCGATTTCGCGGCTGCAGGTCGAGACGCTCGACGCCAACACCAAAGAGTATGGCGTTACTTATTTCAACATGCGCGACAAGCGGCAAGGCATCGTGCATGTGATTGGACCCGAACAAGGTGCGACGCTGCCCGGCATGACGGTGGTGTGTGGCGATTCGCATACCTCCACCCATGGCGCGTTCGGCTGTCTCGCGCACGGCATCGGCACTTCAGAAGTCGAGCATGTGCTGGCGACGCAGACACTACTCGCAAAAAAATCAAAATCGATGTTGGTGCAGATTGATGGCGCGCTGCCTGCTGGTGTGACCGCGAAAGATATTGTGCTGGCGGTGATCGGCAAGATCGGCACTGCGGGCGGTACTGGCTACGCGATTGAGTTTGCCGGTTCGGCGATGCGTGCGTTGTCGATGGAAGGTCGGATGACGGTTTGCAATATGGCGATTGAAGCTGGCGCGCGCGCCGGTATGGTGGCCGTCGATGACACAACAATTAACTATATCAAAGGCCGCCCGCTGGCGCCGGTGGGGCCGCATTGGGAACGTGCCGTTGGATACTGGCGCACGTTGCATTCCGATCTTGGCGCAAAATTCGATTTGGTGGTGACGTTGAATGCGGCTGACATCGAGCCGCAAGTGACGTGGGGCACGTCGCCTGAAATGGTGGTGCCGGTTGAAGGACGTGTACCTGATCCCGAAAAAGAAAAAGATCCGGTCAAGCGCGATGCAATGGAAAAGGCGCTGGTTTACATGGCGCTCAAGCCACTGACCGCGATCACCGATATTCGCATCGATAAGGTTTTCATTGGGTCGTGCACCAATTCACGGATCGAGGATTTGCGCGCCGCCGCAGCAGTGGTGCGCGGTAAGTTCCGTGCATCCAACGTTAAGTTGGCGATGGTGGTGCCGGGCTCGGGACTGGTAAAAGAACAGGCGGAACGCGAAGGGTTGGACAAGATATTCAAAGCAGCCGGTTTCGAATGGCGTGAGCCCGGCTGTTCGATGTGTTTGGCGATGAATGCGGATCGGCTTGAACCTGGTGAGCGTTGTGCGTCAACTTCAAACCGTAATTTTGAAGGTCGCCAAGGTCAGGGCGGACGTACGCATTTGGTATCACCGGCGATGGCTGCAGCAGCAGGTATTGCAGGACATTTTGTCGATATTCGGAAACTGAGATAAATTTTCGGGGAAAACATGAAAACATTGTTTGTGATGTTGTTGGGGCTATTTTTTTTGAGCGCCTGCAATACGATGGAAGGGTTGGGCAAGGATGTGCAGAAGGTCGGCGCCAAAGTGGAAAAAGCGGCGCAGAAATAACGCGATTCCGATTCGGGCGTAGGTTTTGTGCGCCGTAATGAAATAAAGATCATGGATAAATTTACCGTACACGATGGATTGGTGGCGCCGCTGGATCGCGCCAATGTGGATACTGATGCCATCATTCCCAAACAGTTTTTGAAATCGATCAAGCGCACTGGCTTTGGCCCGAACTTGTTCGATGAATGGCGCTATCTCGATCATGGTGAACCCGGTACAGATAATTCGCGGCGGCCGCTGAATCCAGATTTTGTATTGAACCAGCCGCGTTATCAGGGCGCATCAATCCTGCTGACACGCAAAAATTTTGGCTGTGGTTCGTCGCGCGAACACGCGCCGTGGGCATTGGAACAATACGGTTTTCGCGCAATCATCGCGCCGAGTTTCGCCGATATTTTCTTTAATAACTGCTA
>CAJDWW010000113.1_pt1 | contig 9052 bp, 10 predicted proteins | sample 7391721 | NCBI WGS metagenome assembly CAJDWW01 (sample SAMEA7055731, study PRJEB34461) | soil metagenome | biome: terrestrial ecosystem; feature: Peninsula; material: soil | place: Antarctica | collected 2016
ACTTTGTCGGTCTGGCCGTGAGTGACTTCGATATAAAAACCGTGCACCTTGTTGTATTCGACGCGCAGATTATTGATGCCGGTGCGAGCGCGTTCGCGGGTTTCGAGATCGATCAGAAACTGGCCAGCGTTTTCTGATAAGGCGCGCAATTCATCTAGCTCGACATCGTAGCCATCAGCGATCACGCCACCGTCGCGCACCATCGCTGCGGGCTCCGGCGCAATCGCTCTTTGTAGTAAATCAACGCATTCAATCGGCGTCGCCAATTGATCATGGAGACCTCGCAACAGCGGCGCATCGCCATTGCTCATCACTGGATATTCGCGTAGCGCTGGCAGTTGCTGTAAGCCTTGGCATAGTGCAGCCAGATCGCGCGGACGAACCGATAGCAGTGCAATACGCGTGGTGATACGTTCGATGTCAGGAATCGCTGCCAGCGTAGTCGATAGGTTGGAGCAGATGTCGCTGCGAATCAGTGCATCGATGGCGTTATGCCGCGCTTGCGGTACTGTCTGTGTGCGCGGTGGATGGTGTAACCAATGGCGCAGTAGACGCGATCCCATCGCGGTGCGGCAATGATCGAGTAACGAAAACAGCGTGGCGCCAGAGGCGTCATCTTGGCCGCGCAAGGTTTCGGTTAACTCTAAATTGCGGCGGGTCGCGGCATCCATCCCAATGAACTCATCATCCGATTCGACGGTGAGGCTACGCACATGTTGCAAACCGCGCCCTTGGGTCGATTGCGCATAGCGTAACAGCGCGCCCGCCGCGCTATGCGCGATGGACAGGGACGTAGCACCAAAGCCTTCGAGCGTAGCCACTTGCAATTGCTGTAGTAATGAGGCATGCCCTTGTTCGGCATCGAAATGCCATTCGGGAACCATTTTGGTTCTGCTCTGTAGTAAGGTCGTTAGCGGGCTATCGGCGCGATCCGCAATCAAAATTTCGGCCGGTGCAATTCTCTCGATTTCTTGGATGATGTGCGCATCTATCGTCTGTACGTCGTCACGGATTTCCATCAGTTTCAACGCGCCGCTTGCCATCGATAGCCACGCCAGTCCCACTGCGGTGATTTTTTGCTGCGTGACACTGAATAATGCAAGAAGAGGACGATCGGATTTTTCTGGCAGCAGATCAGAATCGGTCAGCGTGCCAGGCGTGATCACGCGCATTACTTTGCGCTCGACTGGCCCTTTACTGGTAGCGGGATCACCAATCTGTTCACAAATCGCAATCGATTCGCCTAGCTTGACTAGGCGTGCGAAGTATTGATCAACCGAATGGAATGGCACACCGGCCATTTTGATCGGCACACCATTCGATGCCCCGCGCTGGGTGAGTGTCAGCCCGAGCAGCCGTGACGCTTTTTCCGCATCATCGAAAAACAGTTCGTAAAAATCCCCCATTCGGTAAAACACCAGAATGTCGGGGTATTCGCCTTTGATGCGCAAATACTGCTGCATCATCGGCGTATGTTTATCAGACGGTGTGTTCAACGGAGTGAGGCTGATACTTTTAGATAAAAGGAGGTAACGATAAAGCCTAAAATTACTTTGCAAACGGTGATAGCAGCGCGACCATTTGCGCGAATATTTTTGGTGACGCTGCAATGGCGTCGCCGGTATAAATATAATCTGATTCACCAATGAAATTACCGACGATGCCGCCTGCCTCCGTAATTATCGACCCGCAGCAACATACGCGAGATCCAGCGCCGCTGCGCCAGGACGCCGCAAGCCGGCACATTTCGCTGTCATCACTCGGAACATGTCGATGTAATTATCGAGACCTTCAGTGGTGCGAAATGGGAAGCCGGTACCGATCAGTGCATCGGCAATCTTGTCGCGCTTGGCAACGCGCAGACGCTTGTCGTTAAGGTAGGCGCCGCCGCCTTTGGTGGCGGTGAACAGTTCATTGCGAGTCGGATCGTAGACCACGCCTTGAGTGATTTGGCCGCGCTGCTGCAACGCGATCGACACGCAGTATTGTGGAAATCCGTGAATGAAATTAGTGGTGCCGTCGAGTGGATCGATGATCCATACGTTTTCATTGTCATCGTTGAGATTGGCAGAAGCGCCGGATTCCTCAGCGAGAATCGCATGATCTGGATACGCCGTTTTCAAAACCTCGATGATCGCCTGTTCAGCCGCTTGATCGACTTCGGTAACAAAATCGTTATGCTGTTTTTCGGTAACCTTAATGCGATCGAGATCGAAAGAAGCGCGATTGATAATCGCCGCGGCGCGGCGAGCGGCCTTGACCGCCGTATTAAGCATGGGATGCATAAAGGTTCCGTTAGAATGGTGGCATCGTCGCGTTTGCCGTAGCGAGCCGGATCAATGAATTAATGAGCGATGCGGCAAACCGTTTTTATTCCTGTATTGCCGCGCAATTCCGATATTGTAAATGAACACGCCGACTCTCATCACACCACTTTTCGATCGCTTGCGATTTGTACTGGTTGAAACCAGCCATCCGGGAAATATCGGCGCAGCGGCACGCGCGATGAAAACCATGGGTTTTTCCGAGCTAGTGTTGGTCAATCCGCGTTTTCCCGATGCGGTTAAACATGATGATGCGATTGCGTTCGCCAGCGGCGCTCAGGATATTCTGGATAGCGCGCGAATAGTTGGTTCGATCGAAGAAGCTCTGGCGGGATGTAATTATGTTGCTGCGCTGACCGCGCGCTTACGTGAATTTTCTCCACCGGTGATCACACCGCGCACACTAGCTGATCAATTGATGGTGAGAGCGGAGGGGCGGGCTGCGCTACTGTTCGGGAACGAGCGCTACGGATTGCCGAACGAAGCGGTGGAGCGCTGTAATGTACTGGTGAATATTCCCGCCAATGTCGATTATTCATCACTGAATCTGGCGCAGGCAATTCAGGTTCTGGCCTATGAGTGTCGAGTTGCGGCATGCGGCAATACCTTGCCGACAACCGACATTGGTTTTGAAGGAGAGTTGGCTGAGACGACGCAAATTGAACGGATGTATACACATCTTGAGCAAGCGCTGATTGCAATTGACTTTCTTGATCCCGAGCATCCGAAAAAACTGATGTCGCGTTTGAGGCGATTGTTTTCACGCAGTCAGCTTGAAACCGAAGAGGTGAATATTCTGCGCGGAATGGCCAATCAAATTTTGAAAAAAAACGCGCGCTAGCGAGAAGTTAAGCCCACGAGCGCAACAGACCCACCGCAAGACCTTCCAGCGCAAAATCTTCATTACCAGCATCCACTCGAATCGTTTCGAAATCTGGGTTTTCGGGTAGAAGTTCAATCATTCCGGGCGATTTTTTGTAGCGCTTAACCGTGACATCATCTCCTAGACGGGCGACGACGATCTGGCCGTTTCTTGCTTGGTCAGTTTTCTTCACTGCCAATAGATCGCCGTCGAGAATGCCGGCATCGCGCATCGACATACCGCGCACTTTCAACAGGTAATCAGGTTTTGCCGAAAATAGCGCCGGATCAACTTGGAAAGTTTTTTCGACATGCTCTTGCGCCAGAATCGGCGACCCGGCAGCTACGCGACCGATCAGCGGCAAGCTTAATTGCATCAGCGCTGGATGCGGCAATGACATTTGCCGAGACGGGTGGCGGCTCGCTCCTTTTTCAGCGTCCATGCCGAGTAGACGAATTCCGCGTGATGTTCCAGGAGAAATTTCGATCGCACCTTTGCGAGCTAATGCTTGCAGGTGTTCTTCGGCGGCGTTGGGTGAGCGAAATCCAAGCTCCGCTGCAATTTCGGCGCGAGTCGGCGGAAAGCCGGTATGTTCGATCGCATCACGAATCAGCTGAAGGATTTGTTCTTGGCGGGCGGTTAATTTGATCATGGGAATGGCGTATTAAGCTGTTTATGCAAACAGCATGTATTTTTATACAGTGCACGCGAAACAGCAAGCGAAATCTACATATTTCGCTTACGCAAAATGGCACGATAGGTCATGTCGTCACCGAGTAAATTCGGTGCATCGGCAGTAGTGCGGCAAGTGTTTTGATACGAGCGTCGTTTGCTGCGACGCTATCTTGGCACTATGCGATAAGTAGTTGAAAACATTGAGTCAACTGCTATTTTCGCGTATAGTTGCTGGTTTTCCTCTTCCCACACCTGTCTTGACGCCGGGGTGGGCGATTTTTCAATCCGTCCAAAAGGAGATTTTATGCGTCATTATGAGATCGTATTTATCGTTCATCCAGATCAAAGCGAGCAAGTGCCCGCGATGATCGAACGCTACAAGGGTATTGTCACCACGCGTGGCGGCAAAATTCATCGGGTAGAAGACTGGGGCCGTCGTCAAATGGCTTACATGGTTCAGAAACTCGCGAAAGCCCATTATGTCTGCCTGAATATCGAGTGCGACAGCGAAACGCTGCTCGAAATCGAAACCGGCTTCAAATTCAACGACGCCGTTCTGCGCCATCTCACTGTAAAGATGAAGAAAGCGGAAACTACACCGTCGCCGATGATGAAGGTAGTGCAGAAGGAAGATGCTGCCAAGAGCCACCGTACTGAGGCGCCTGCCGCTGCGTAACTTCGCGTGCCACTGCGTTGATCCAGGAGAGTGAACCAACTTCAAATTACTGCCAGCATTGCCGAGCGTGAGGTATTGCGCTATACCCCGGCAGGCGTTCCGATCGTAGCAGCGAAATTGCTGCATAGTTCGGAGCAGAGTGAAGCGGGAATGGAAAGAACGGTTGAATTTGAAATCACTGTGATTGCTGCAGGTGAGATTTCAGGAAAATTCAATCGGGCTGAACTGGGCAAGATGTTTGCCTTCACAGGATTCCTGGCTCGCAAGAATCGCAACAGCAAAAGTCTCATATTTCATATCGTTGATTTCGAGGCTGCGTAAAAAATACGCTGCCTTAAAAAATAAGTTAGGAGCCAAAAATGGCATTCGGAAAAAAATTCGATAAAAGCAAACTCAAGCAAAAGCGCCAACAGCAAAACCCTTTGTTCAAGCGCAAGAAATTCTGCCGTTTCACCGCTGCTGGTGTTGAACAGGTAGATTACAAAGACGTCGATACGTTGAAGGATTTTGTTCAGGAAAATGGCAAGATCATGCCAGCACGTCTGACCGGTACCAAAGCGCATTATCAGCGTCAGGTAGATACGGCAATCAAGCGCGCGCGCTATCTCGCGCTATTGCCATATACCGATCTGCATACCGCGTAATTGACGACCGAGAACTAGGAGAAAAACATGCAAGTTATTTTGATGGAAAAAATCGGTAAGCTCGGCGATCTGGGTCAGGTTGTTCGCGTCAAGGATGGATATGCTCGCAACTTTCTGATTCCGCAACGTCTGGCGCGTCGTGCTACTGCCAGTGCTGTTGCAGAATTCGAAACGAAACGCGCAGGACTGGAAAAAGTCGCCGCAGAAAAATTATCCGCATCACAGGCACAAGGCGAAAAATTGAATGGCATGACGGTTCAGATTTCGCAAAAAGCCGGTGTCGATGGTCGCTTGTTCGGTTCAGTAACGAACCACGATATCGCGATAGCGGTCACCAAGCAGGGCTTTGCTGTTGAAAAAGCCCAAATCCGTTTGTCACAAGGCCCATTGAAAACGGTAGGCGATCACGCGGTAGCGGTAGCGCTGCACACTGACGTCGTAGTTGATATCACCGTTGCTGTATTGGGTGAAACAGTTTAAGTAGAAAAGAATAGGAATGAATGATGGGTGTTCAGGCTTGAGTTGAACGGCATCGTTTATTCCGATGAAAAATGCCGATGTTATCGTCGGCATTTTTTTTCGTTCAATTTCTTTCTGCTAGGTGCCGGGAATAAAAAAGGCGAGGATTTCTCCTCGCCTTTTTATTGATGCCGATCGTTTCCGAGCGGCGCTACAGAGTTACGGCAATGCGTGCAGATGCGGCGCAATCGGGTTAGAGAAGTTATAACCGTCATGCTTGTCCCAGTTGATCGACCAGGTCATCACACCGCGGAAGCTCGGATAGGCCACATTCGGCTTGATCGCTCCACAGTTTTGCAACTTGGTCAGACAATCCAACGCATTATTTACATCGGTTGTTGTGGTGAAGCCCGAGTTAGCTGAGCTGCTGCCAGACGGTACGCCGAATGCCACTTGATCAGGACGCAAGCCAGCAAAGGTATTGCCGCCATAAGTAAAGCCTTCGATCAGCATCTTGGCGGTGGCGACCAGTTGATCTCTGGAGCCAGCTTTGATTGCGGCAGTCTGGTATGGCGTGTAGATATCACCATTGTTGTAGTACTGCGGATGCAAGATGGTCAGTTCGCTACGCAGCGCGTTAATGATAGGGATATACGCACCCCAGATGCTGCCGTAGGAAGTGAAGCCGCCTTCTACATAAACCCATTCCGGTGCCATCGACAGATAGAAGCCGGAACCGACCTTAGCCTTCAGTGCCTTGACGGCTTGTGGCAGATACGTTTGGATCGCAGCACCTTGTGCAACGCCGTTTTCCAAATCGAGATCGATACCGTCGAAGCCATACTTGGTAATGATGGTGTACAGGCTGTTGGCAAAGTTGGTTGCTTCGGTTGAACTGCCGACCGAAACAGAGCCATTTTGTCCACCGAGCGACAGCACCACTTTTTTGCCTTTGGCATGTTTGGCTTGTATATCAGCAATGAACTGCGCTTCAGTGCCGGCGCTTGGGTCGAGCGTAAAGCTGACGTTTCCGCCACCAGCGTTGTCACCAAATGACACCACAATCACGTCCCAGTTATCGCTGACCTGGCTAATCGGGAAAGTAGGGCCGGCTGGGTTGGTGAAATTGTGCCAGTAGCCGACCAGAGCGTGTTTTGCCAAGCCCGGTGTCGGAGTTGGCGTTGGCGTCGGTGTTGGCGTTGGTGTCGGAGTTGGAGTTGGCGTTGGTGTCGGAGTTGGCGTTGGAGTCGGTGTTGGTGTTGGAGTAGGTGTTGGAGTAGGTGTTACACCGCATGCGCTAGCGCTGACAGCACTCCACGCATTTTGCCAAGCCCAGCCAAGACCTGGCTCATAGGCAGATGAACCGCTCGAACACCATCCCGCGATCGTGCACTGATAGTAGCCGCCCGCATTCGTGACCAATGCGCCTGCAGCGTACGAGGTACCTGCGACGTAAGGCGAGCAAGTGCCGGTCGGTGTTGGTGTTGGAGTTGGTGTTGGAGTTGGAGTTGGTGTTGGTGTTGGTGTTGGTGTAGGTGTAGGTGTTGGTGTTGGTGTTGGTGTTGGTGTTGGTGTTGGTGTTGGTGTTGGTGTTGGTGTTGGTGTCGTACCGCACGCGCCAGTACTTGTCCATGGCTGGCCAGTGCCGACCGGGCCGTTACTCAGTTGGCTTTGTAATTCACGCCGTTGTAGCTGACGGTTGCGGCGCCGTTATAAGCTTGGGAGCTGCTCCATGTCGCGTAGCAAGCAGTGGTGGTGGCCAATTGACTTGCGCCGTTGGTGGAATCTGCGCTACCGCCGCATGCAGCGAGTAGACCAGTGGATAGACCAACGATGAGGCTATTAATGATTGTACGTTTCAACTTTGTCTCCTAAGTTGTTGATTGGGTAAAGAGTCTGTAGCACAGTCTTATTATTGAGAGGTCTTAATTGCCTCTTGTGTAGAATCGATCATAAGAAAACGCTACGATTCCAACGTTAGCAAGTGTAGTGCTGTCACAGAGGAAATACAACCGGGAAATGATGCCGAATAGCAAAATATTGTGACTTCTGCATAAAAAACCGTTTCACGAACTTTTGTATCGGGAAACGGATTGTCGATTGCTTACTGAGCCAATCGCAGTTGACTTGACTAAGTAAAATTGGCTTGCACTTAACGATAAATCGCTAGGCGCAAGCCAATCTTTTGATCGACTTAGACGATCAATTTATTTCAGCGTCACTCCCCAATTGTCTTGCACGCACTGCACATAGTTATTTGGCATCAGCGCGTTGTAAGGAGTTTGGTAGCTCACCAATTGGCATTGATATTCGCTACCGCTATTCCAGTTCTTTTCCCAATAGATATTGTAGGCTGCCGAACTGCCTGCGCTGAAACGCTGCATAGTGGCGCAAGACAGTTGCTCTTTGCTGTAGTCCCAACCCAGATCTGCCGCAAATTCCTTGTAATAATCGATACGATTTTGGGCTGCAGCTCTTTCAGCACCACCACCGCATTCTGCATTGATGATCATGATCGTTGTGGCGAAATTGTTGCCAGCACCGGCGGCGATATCGGTTTGATTAGGAACCCAAGTGCCGTCAATCACATGCAACATCGAAGGCTTAGGTGGCTGCGGATAAACGAAGAAGAAGGTCGCAGAAGCTAGATTCATCCATGTCGATGCCACCAAGTCAGGATTGTTCAGCAGCACGGACTGATCACCATTATTCATCGCTTGCGAAAATGGTCCGTAGTTGTAGTTATACGAGAGTTGTTTTGCGCCACGGCCGAAATATTTCTTGAATGAGCCATCGGCATTTTTCCCGCATGTCCATACCTTGTTGAATACCGGATCACTACATTCGGTGTTATAGCCGCAACCAGGTCCATCGTCGGTACAACCCATTTCACGCAGATATTTCAACCCTTGCCGCCATTGTGGTACCGAGCTACTGGCATTGTGATCACCCGTTTCTTGGGCAAAATGCGCGAACATGGTTGCTAGCGAATGCCGGCAAATATTATCGGCGTTGCGACCATCCGAATAATCACCACACACAGCGGGGAACTTGGCAACTGCTTGAAGAAAACGCTGGTAGGTGTAGCTGGGTTCACGCACGGCAAAATAAAAATCCCATTTTGCAGATGGCAACAGGCGTTCCACGCGTTTGACGTTGGCAGGATTATTTGCATTGCCGGGCGCTACGCTATCGACCGCGGTACTCGAGAGGGTGCGAATTGATGCTTTCACTGTCTGGAAAAATGTGTTGTTAGTGAGTTCCGCTTCCTTCGCCTCTGCTTGAGCCTTGGTTGGGACACCCGTTGGTGTCGGAGTTGGTGTTGGAGTTGGTGTTGGTGTTGGTGTTGGTGTTGGTGTTGGTGTTGGTGTTGGTGTTGGTGTTGGTGTTGGTGTTGGTGTTGGTGTTGGTG